>SDBU01005096.1_pt1 | contig 15835 bp, 18 predicted proteins | sample 2277071 | NCBI WGS metagenome assembly SDBU01 (sample SAMN10397929, study PRJNA504765) | marine sediment metagenome | isolation source: marine sediment core GS08_GC12, 126 cmbsf | place: Arctic Ocean: Gakkel Ridge, Loki's castle | collected 2008
GGACAGGACCCGCTGCACCGCCAATTGTGTAAACAAAGGTAACACTTCCCAGTATTACACCAAGTGAACTCAATCCGAATAACTCAGCTGCCAACAGCGGCTGGAGAGTCATCGTGCCACCGTAGGCGAAGCCAAAAACAATGCCGAAGAGATACAGCATCCACAACTCTCTGGCTGACTGCAGCCAGAGAAAAGCAACTAACAGTAGAATGAGGGCAAAAACAAGAGACGGCTTAACCCCAATCCTATCACTAGCACTGCCCAGTGCAAGCTTGGCAACAATGCTCGCCCCGCCAATGGCAGCCAGAATGTTGGCAGCACTGATTGCCGGAATTCCCAGCTCAATGGCGTGGGGGATAATATGCACTGTAATTGTGTGTAAAGAGAAACCAAAACTGAAGTATATGGCGCAAGCCATCCAAAACTGCCTGGTATGAATTGCCTCCTGAAAATGAAACCCCCGGTCTCCTGAAACCGGGCTTTCCTGTTTTGCCTCATCTTCACCATATGGCAACTGTCCTATTTGATACGGGTCACGCTTCAGAAAGTTTGCTGCCACTATAATCACTACCAGAGTGATGCTACCAAGAATAATATAGGTCGGGCGCCAGTCATAAATGGAGATAAGCCGGCTAGTCAGTGGGGGAATAATTATCATGCCAAAACCTATGCCTGAAGTGACAATGCCGGTCGTCAGCCCTCTTTTCCCCACAAACCATTTGGCTATTGCAGGTAGCAATGCAGGCCAGGCACCACCTAAACCAACCGCTACTATCAGCCCATAGAGCAGATAAAGTTGCCATACAGCATTAACCTGTGACATTAACAAAAAGCCCATACCTAAAAAGAAACCGCCGGTTATACCCACTACTCTGGAACCAAGCCGGTCGCCCAGTCTGCCGGCAAAAATACCCCAAAAACCAGCTACCAGTGTCATCATTGAGTAGGCAATTGAGGTTGCTGCCCTCGTCCAGCCAAACTCAGCTATCAGCGGCTTAAAAAAGACGCCGAAGGTGGAGTTTATGCCGTATGTTAGTGCCATAATAATGAAAGCTGCTGCAGCAATAATGTAGCCATAAAAGAACCGTGGCCTTTTGGTTTTATTCAAAGGTGAAGTCTCTTCCTTCCTGTTAGTAAAGAAATCTTGCTAAGCTATTCAGACAAGTTTCGTTAGAACGGCCCGGGACTCAGCCAGTCCGGGCATATTCGATGTCTTTATGCAATATGCGGCTTAAATACTGTCCGGTGGCTGAAGACTTTCTCTGAGCTATTTCCTCAGGGGTGCCCGTGGTGACAATATAGCCGCCACGTTCACCAGCCCCCGGTCCCAGGTCAATAATATAGTCGGCATTCTTCATCACATCAAGGTGATGCTCGATGACAATCACCGTATTACCAGCATCAACCAGGCGCTGCAGCACCCGCAGTAATGCCGCTATATCTTCAAAGGAAAGGCCGGTAGTCGGTTCGTCAAGGATATATAACGTCTTGCCGGTAGACCGCTTCGATAGCTCAGTGGCCAGCTTTACCCTCTGTGCCTCGCCACCGGAGAGGGTGGGGGCTGGCTGGCCTAAACGAATGTAGCCCAGACCAACATCCTGTAATGTTGCCAGTTTACTTCTTACCCTGGGGAAATGCTCGAAGAAAGACAGGGCTTGCTCTATAGTCATGTCCAATACTTCAGCTATGTTCTTGCCCTTGAATCTAATCTCCAGAGCCTCACGGTTATAACGCTTTCCCTGGCACACTTCACAGGGAACAGTTACATCAGGCAGGAACTGCATCTCAATCCGAATAAATCCCTCCCCGCGACAGGCTTCACAGCGCCCACCCTTAACATTGAATGAGAACCGACCTGGAGCATAGCCTCTCATCCTGGACTCAGGGACGGTGGCAAAAAGCTCACGAATAGGGGTAAAGGTTCCGGTGTAGGTAGTTGGATTGCTGCGAGGGGTACGCCCGATAGGAGACTGGTCAATATTGATTACCTTATCAATATGCTCCACACCAAGGATATCATCACAGTCGCCAGCCCTTTCCCTTGACCGATAGAAAATATGCGCCAGCTTCTTATACAGGATTTCATCAATAAGAGTACTCTTACCACTGCCGGAAACCCCGGTAATGCAAACAAATTTGCCCAGTGGAATATGGACATCTATGTTCTTCAGGTTATTCTGCCTGGCCCCCTTTATTACAATCTCCTTGCCTGAGCCGGGACGGCGCCTCCGGGGTAAAGGAATCTGTCTCACCCCGCTGAGGTACTGACCGGTTATTGACTTCTGGCAATTCATAATATCGGGCAGAGTCCCCGTGGCCACAATCCAGCCTCCGTGCTCCCCGGCTCCGGGTCCCATATCGATAATGTGGTCAGCCGCCCGCATCATGGCTTCATCATGCTCCACAACCAGTATGGTATTACCCAGGTCTCTCAGCCTTTTCAAGGTCTCAATCAAGCGGGAGTCATCGGCTGGGTGCAGGCCCACTGTAGGCTCATCACAGATATAAAGCACCCCCATAAGTCCGCTGCCAATCTGGGTGGCCAGGCGAATTCGCTGTGCCTCACCGCCGGAAAGGGTAGCTGATGGGCGGTCAATGGTGAGATAGTCCAGGCCTACATCACTGAGGAAGCCGAGGCGGGCTTTAATCTCCTTAAGAATTTCACGGCCTATCATCTGCTCGCGCTTATTAAATACCGCCCTTTTACCAGTGCCACCGAGAGCAGCGACCCACTTCCATCCCTGAGTTACCGACATGGCGCTGACATCGGCAATATTCTTGCCCCCAACAGTTACCGCCAGCGACTCTGGTTTGAGCCGCTTGCCTTCGCAGGCGGGGCATGGCTTGGATACCATGTAGCGCTCTATGCCAGCCCGTGATTGTTCGGATTCGGTATCACGATATAGTCGCTCCAGGCGAGGTATTACCCCCTCAAATCCACTAGAGTATTCCCTGACCCTCCCGAAACGGTTTCTATATCTTAATAACTTCCCACCTTCCCCATAGAGTATCAGATTAAGTTGATGTTCAGTTAACTCCTTAACCGGCTGATTTAGGGAAAAACCATCTTGTCCGGCCAAATCCTCAAGCTGGTAGTAATACCAGGTCTGCCATTGATAGGGATGAATGGCTCCCTTAGCCAGTGATAGCTCCTTATTGGGTATGACCATCTCAGGGTCTATCTCCAGCTTAACCCCTAACCCACCGCAGGCAGGACAGGCACCATGAGGACTATTAAAGCTAAACGTTCTGGGGGCCATCTCCCCCAGGCTGATTCCACAGTGGACGCAGGCAAAGTGTTCTGAGAATAGTAATTCCTCACCGTCAATAATAGACACCAGGACTACCCCCGCCCCAAGCTTGAGAGCAGTTTCCACTGAATCGGCAATACGGCTCTGGCTCCCGTTTTGCCCCACTACCAATCTATCCACCACCGCCTCAATGGAATGCTTCTTGTTCTTATCAAGCTGAATCTCCTCAGACAGGTCGTAAGTATGCCTGTCAACCCGAACCCGGACATAACCTGCCTGGCGCAAATTATCAAATACCGCCTGATACTCACCCTTACGGTCTCTAACTAGCGGTGCCAGAATCAGGATACGGCTATCTTCGGGGAGAGCCTGGATAGCATCCACAATCTGCTGCACTGTTTGCATGGCAATCTCTCGCCCGCATTCAGGGCAATGAGGATGCCCCACCCGGGCAAAAAGCAGTCTCAGGTAATCATAAATTTCGGTTACCGTGCCCACGGTAGACCGTGGATTACGGCTCGGCCCCTTCTGGTCGATAGAGATGGCTGGGCTCAGCCCCTCGATATAATCAACTTCGGGCTTTTCCATTCTGCCCAGGAACTGGCGGGCATAGGCGGATAGGGACTCCACATAGCGGCGTTGTCCCTCGGCATAGATGGTATCAAAGGCTAATGAACTCTTGCCTGACCCCGAGACACCGGTAATAACCACCAGTTTATCACGAGGGATAACTACATCTATGTTCTTGAGATTATGCTCACGGGCCCCTTTAACGACTATAGCATCCAGCGGCATACTCTGAAACCTTTCCTTAATATTGGAATTTTATTGTAGCACCAGACCGAGAGGATAAACAAGCTTGCCTTAGCCAGCGCTCTCAAAAAAGAGTATACTATAGGTAATTTAAAAAATTGAGACCAGGTTTCGTTCAAAGGCGGGGAAATGGGAAGTAACGGTTGTGGCTATACAACCGTAATTATTAAGACATGAGGGGGTTTCAAATGAGATGCCCGAAGTGTGGTAAAGATATAGATGAGTCTCTCTTTGTCTCTCCTTTAACCTATTGTCCTTACTGCGGGCAAAATCTGGAAACGAGCGGCAGAGAAGAGGCCGGTGAAGAGATACTTTTCTGTCCTTATTGTGGCAAAGAACTGGCCGGCAAGGTAAATTTCTGTCCTTATTGTGGCCGAGAACTGGCCAGGCAGGTAACAACCTATGAGGATAAGCAGGCAGCCAGCAAACCGGCCGATTTTGAAGCGGAACCAACCATAGAGGCACTCGCCATAGAGGCACCCGCCATAGAGGCATCTGCCATAGAGGCACCCGCTCCGAAGAGACGGCAAGACAAGCTCTACAAGCAGTGGACAAAGTATGCCGACCTTTCTCCTGAAGATACCCCCTCCCGGGGGATTCCCAGGGTTAAGCCGGTGAGGGAATGGATGAATTTACAGCGTTTTCCTGTCCTGTATATAGTACTCGGAGTTTGCGTGGTGATATTATTTGTAGGCCTTGTCCTTCTCCTTGCGCAATCCTGCTGAGTAAGCTTCAGGTTTGTCAAGAGGCGTCTGTAACGTCAGACCTAAAACTACTCCTGATGGCTGAAAGACCACATAGCCAGAAATATCATGACCGTCCCGAACACTGCCAGCAAGGCGATATTTTCCCAGAGCGACAGCGTATGCCCAAAGAGGTTGATGGCAAAAGAGGAACTGGCTGTTGCTCCAAGTATTACCTGGCGGATTGGGGCAATGCCATAGGTCGCCGGATTGATTTTCACCACGACACTCATCCACGCCGGCAGTCCCTCCAGTGGGAAGAACACCCCGGATAGGAACACTATAGGAAACATCAACATCTGCATGACTGCTTGAAATGCCTCCATGGACCTGATGCGTGTGGCCAGGAGGATACCTAGAGAACCCATGGAAACAGCGAGCAGTAACATCAGCGGCAATAGTGCCAGAATAGTCCATGCGGAAAAGGAGACGCCAATCAGGGGGGCGAGTAAGAGAATTATCATCCCCTGGAGCAGCGCCACCGTTGCCGCCCCCAGTGTTTTGCCTATAGCGACTGAAGCGCGGCTGATTGGTGCTACTAAAACTTCCTTCAGAAAACCGAACTCTCTATCCCAGACCACGGATATTCCAGCCATAAACGAGCTCATAAGTACTGTCATACCGATAATACCGGGGAATATAAACTGAACATAATCTACGCCAGGGCCGAGGGAGCCCATCCTGGAGCTCAGTCCGCTACCGAACACGAACAGGAACAGGAGAGGAAAGGTTATGGACCCAGCCATGCGCATCTTATCGTGCCAGAAGCGGAGTATGTCACGATACCAGATGGTGTACACTCCGCGCAGGTTTTTCATTTCTCTCTCCTAACGGCCACGTATGCGGCGGCCGTGTTGACGAATCGTTGCCTTGAATACATCAGTGACTTGCTCCTGCCGTATTTCTCGCCCGGTGAGCTTGAGGAAGGCGTCATCTAGGGTGGGGTGGCGCAGGCTAACACTCCGTATCCTGGTGTCAAATTCCTTGATGAAGGTGGGGATGAATTCCTCTCCACTCTCTACCTCAAAGGTGACCCCGTCACTATCATGTCTGGCCTGGATTCGGTAGCGAAGGCCGATTTCCTCGGCAGCCTTTTTGTCATCATCAGTTTTCACAAAGATGATATCCTTCCCCACGGCGTCCTTTAGCTTCTCCGGAGTATCTATGACGATGAGCTTTCCGTGGTCGATGATAGCAATGCGGTCGGCTTTCTCAGCCTCATCCATATAGTGAGTAGTCAGGAAAATGGTAGTCCCCTCACGCTGTCGCAACTCAAGTATATAATCCCATATGCGCCTGCGTGTCTGCGGGTCCAGCCCTAGTGTGGGCTCATCCAGGAAAAGCACCTTGGGGTAGTGCAATAGCCCCCTGGCTAGCTCCAAGCGGCGTTTCATGCCCCCGGAAAAGGTACGCACCTGGTTGTTGCGTTCGTCCCAGAGCTCCATCATTTTGAGTACCTGCTCCATCCTCTGCTGGCGGACTGAAGCGGGCACATGATACACCATGGCATGAAAACGCAGGTTTTGTAATGCGCTAAGCTGTTCATCAAGGCTGGGGTCCTGAAAGACCAGCCCGATTGACTGGCGCACCTGGCTCTGCTGGTGCGCCACATCGAAGCCATCGATTAGGGCTTGCCCTGACGTCGGTTTAGATAAGGTACACAGGATGTTGATGGTGGTAGTCTTACCCGCCCCGTTGGGACCCAGGAAGCCAAAGATTTCCCCCCTTGCCACATTGAAACTGATGTTGTCCACCGCCGCCAGTTCACCGAATCTCTTGACCAGATTTTTCACCTCTATTACGTGGTCGTTCATATCTCTCCTGAAGGATGATAGTAGTTAAGCGGTAGTCATTGGCAGCCGGTATGCTGGTTCACTGGTATGTATTGCCTTAACTCGGTACCAGTAACCCACACCCGTCGTTGTTATTCTAACATTTTTGGCTTGTTATTGTCTGGCGGCAGAACGGTCAAAGCAGGGTTGTACGATTGCGTTACAATGCTCGGGCGGTTTGACAATCTGTCGTTATCATGTATACTTTTTGAGGACGGAGGTGTTCAATGCCAAAGTGCCCTAATTGTGGTCAGGAGACGTCAAGAACCGAAGATTGGGCCTGCCAATGGTGCGGTTATCCCCTGCTATCTGGGTCTTATAAAAAGATACCCAAGACCTATAAACAACTGAAAGAAGAGAGGCTGTCTGAGCGGGCACCGATTGTGAGAGAGGAACCAGAGCCCAAGCCAGAGCCCAAGCCAGAGCCTGAGCCGGAACCCAAACCAGAGCCTGAACCAGAGCCTGAACCAGAACCTGAGCCCAAACCAGAGCCCGAACCCAAACCAGAGCCTGAGCCAAAGCCGGAACCCAAGCCGGAACCTGAGCCAACGTCAATGCCAGATTCAGGAGAGGTAACTGTTGAAGAGTTGAATTCGGCTTTTCAATCGGACAGGGCAGCAGCGGAGGCAAAATTCACGGATAAGACTCTCAGGGTAACCGGGGTAGTGGACAGCATATTTGTCAAGGATACTCTTGGCCTGCACTATATTATTCTAGCCGGTGTTGAAAAAGGAGGGGTGTGGAAAGTCCGCTGCACCTTTGACAGGGAACATGCGCGCGAGCTGAAACAGTTGACAACGGGACAAACGGTGACGGTGCAGGGCGAATACGATGGCTATAGAAGAAATATTCTTATGAGGCGTTGTGTTTTAATTCGCTGAAAATGTCTTTACCTGCATAGGTTTATATCTATTTTGGGGTAAGCCTCACTGTGAGGGACTGTTGGAGAGAAAGGGGGCGGAGGTGAAAGGCAATAAGGAGAGGATTTGACAAAAGGTCTGGGCTGAATGCAAAATGGTTACTTGGAGAGAATAATGCCAAAAGGGAGAGGAAATGGATAAATTAGGGTACATTATTCTGCTTAGTGTGGGTTGGATTTATTTGCAGCCTATCGCATTGTGCATACTAACTCGGGACGCTGTGGTCCGCTTTTGGACACTCAAAGTGAGAGGATGATGGCGACGGGGGACAGCGGAGGGATTTCATCTCTATTTATGAGTATTGACAAGGTCTCCAGAGAGGACTAGACTCAAGTTCCAATATGTGAAATAACTTTAACAAAAATAGACGCTGGGTTATGGGAGATGAGGGAGATGAGGGAGATGACAAGGGCGCTGGAACTGCTAGGTAATACGGCGGTGGCTGGTGCCTTTTTTGATTTGGGCCTTATGAATGCTGATGCAGTCATAACCTTCACCTTGGAGGTTCAGGTAAAACTTATTGCCTGTCAAGTAGTGGGATAAGAATTACCAATAAGAGACAACCATGGACGAAGCTGTAACTACCAATCAGGTCAGCGCAGGAATGGAGCGAACGGCTGCGCAGAGGGCAAGAGACAGAGCCAGAGCTGCAAGGTGGGACCTTGATGTTGCCGTATTATTTTTCGCCATTTTGGCTATTGTCATGATCTTACTGTTTCAGGGAATTGGATTTGAGTTTGTGGCACCAGCTGCCATCGTTGGATTAGCCATGGGCTGGCTGATGGGATGGAGAAAGGGGAAGCAAGCATACGAGCGTTTCTACGATGAAGAGCTGTCAGAACTGGAACAAGAGATAGAAAAGACAATGAGTGCTTTAGAGGAAATGATAGAAGAAAGAGTTCAGAAGGCGATACGCGAGAGGCGTGAGGGGTAGGGGTAGCGATAGCGAAATAGGTTATTGACAGATAAGAAATATGGCGGTTGATGGTGCCCTTTTTGGTTTGGGAGAGGAGTGCCAACGAAACTGTAGAGCATGTCTGGGAAGGGTTCTATGCGAAAGGAAAGGTGCGAACTTTGTGGGTGTTGTATTGAGCCCGGGTACATAGAAAGACACCATGTTGTACCGACACATGTCACAGAACAGGCTGGTTTGCCAGAGTCACAAACGCTAAGATTGTGCCGCAATTGCCATCGTGAGGCGCACACGTGGTATTCGGCCAAGGTCTCTGATACGGCTTATGATATTAAAACTAAACGATTTAGAGCTAAGTCATGCCTCGAGATGGTTAAAGAATATCAGGCCACCTTTGATGGCTTTGTGAAATATAAGAAGCAGATAAAGCCGGCTAAGCCTTTGTGATGCGTCAATCTCTTTCCCTCTCCAAAGCCCTAACTGTATTCCGCACGGTCACGGGTTTATGATATAGTGTAAGATGAATTATGCTAGCCAAGGTAATAAGCTGTGCCGTTATCGGACTGGAGGGGGCTATTGTTGAGGTCGAGGTGGATATTTCGCCCGGTCTGCCTTCATTTACCATTGTCGGCCTGCCTGACGCCGCCGTCCAGGAGTCAAGAGAGCGAGTACGAGCCGCCATACGAAACTCCGGCTGTACCTTCCCCATGAAACGTATTGTGGTTAACCTTGCCCCGGCTGACCTTAAGAAAGCCGGCCCGGCTTATGATTTGCCCATTGCCGTTGGCATCCTTCTCAGCTCGGAGCAGATAAATGCCGACGTTTCTCAAACTATTTTCCTTGGTGAGCTGTCCCTCGATGGTGGCTTACGCCATACCAACGGTGTCTTACCCATGGTTGCCCTGGCTTACAAAGAAGGGTTTTTCACCGTCATTGTGCCTGATGCCGATGCCAAGGAGGCGTCCCTGGTAGAAGGCACCAAAATCATCCCTGTAACCTCGTTATCTCAGCTGGTCGGTTATTTTCGCGGAGAAATACCTGCCCCGGAGTATAAGCCCGATGAAACGGAGGACCATGCCCCACCTGCCCCTACCACCGCTGACCTGGCTTATATTAAAGGGCAAGAGCACGTCAAGCGAGCCCTGGAGGTAGCGGCGGCGGGAGGACACAACATAATAATGTGTGGACCACCGGGAAGCGGTAAGACACTGCTGGCACGTTCGCTCTCTTCCATACTGCCGCCAATGACTACCGAGGAAGCACTGGAGGTTACCAAGATTTATAGTGTCAGCGGTCTTCTCCCGTCAGATACTCCCCTGCTCAGGGAACGGCCCTTCCGTTCCCCTCACTACACTATTTCCAATGCTGGTCTGGTAGGTGGCGGGCAGTGGCCCAGACCGGGTGAAATAAGCCTCAGTCATCACGGGGTCCTCTTCCTTGATGAGCTGCCTGAATTTGGACATGCCGTGCTGGAAGTATTGCGCCAGCCCCTGGAAGATAAGTTAGTTACCATCAGCCGGGCGCAGGGCAGTGTAACCTTTCCGGCCAACTTTATGCTGGTTGGAGCTATGAACCCCTGCCCCTGTGGCTACTATGGCGACCCTTTTAGACCGTGTACCTGTCCTCCCGGCCTTATTTCCCGGTATCAGCGGCGCATCAGCGGGCCATTCATTGACCGGGTGGATATATTTGTCGAAGTGCCCCATGTCGACTATGAGAAGTTGACCGACGACAGGTTAGGTGAAAAATCGGATAATGTACAAGCCAGAGTCGAAGCTGCCCGCTCCATACAGCGAAAACGCTTCCAGGGAACGAAGCTGACCTGCAACACTGAAATGACGCCAGGCGAGGTGAGAGATCTCTGTCAGCTGGAAGAGTCAGCCCGGAGCCTGCTCAAGGCAGCCATGAAGCAGCTTTACCTTTCTGCCCGCGCCTTTCACCGCATACTCAAGCTGGCTCGCACCATCGCCGACCTGGAAAATACCGATATAATCGAAGCTCACCAGTTAGCTGAAGCCATCCAGTACAGACCAAGAAGCCTGGTGTAGCTTATACACGGGGTTTGGAAAAGTTAACGACGTTTTTAAGGAAAGCTTTCAAGCGTTAAGTAAATACCTTTCCGAGTAGTTAAATGCAAAGGTGGGCGTGTGGAAGGTGGGTAGGACTTCGGAGGGAGAAGCTAAACTACTGATGGTAGGGAAGCCGTAGTTTGTTCCCTCTCTGTCTACTGGTCGAGCAGCTGCTCAATTTTCTCAAGAAGTGCGTCAGTCGTAGCACCGGATGGGTCAATACTTACAATTCCATTACTGTCAACTGCGTACTTGAACTGGCTAAACCTCTTCTCGACATATTCAGGAAATAGAGGATACTCTGCTGAAGGAAAGCTCGTCATGTCGTTGATTGGTACTGTGACAGGCGGGACCTCGTTTAAGCCCTCTATCGCTCTCATCGATTGCAGTGCTGTAGACACTATGTTGCGTTCATATGTGGCTACTACCAGGCGGATGTTTTCAATCAAGCCAATTGAATCGGATGATGTCTCCAATACTGTGATGGCGGCATCCTTAAATGAAGTCGCCGCTGTATGCTTTGGTTGTGCAATGGCAAGGGAACTTCCCCCGGCGAATATTAAGAGGAGCGAGATAACTGCTATTGAAATTGCTCGTTGCGTTGCCTTGTCCCACCTCAGCACCGTCCACTTTCTCCTTGTTTCCCTTTCTGACGCAGCTACAGCTGGTAAAAAAATAAACTTTGTTCCGCATTCGCCACAGCGATACTTCTTACCGGACGGTGGAGGTTCAAAGGTGAACTTTCTGGCGCTACATTCGGGGCACTCAACAAACAATGGTGCATGTCCTCGCATCTTCTTCAGTAGCTATCTCAGGCTACATATGACAATAATAGGGCATGGCGCCAGTGCCGGCAATACTGCAAATGGGTGATTTTAAGAGGTGAGGGAGTTAGCCCTCTTGGGTGAACTCCCTCCATTAACAGGGAGTTAAATCGGGCTGGAGAGCATGAGACACGTATGAGATACAATCGATTTAAGGATGAGATGGGCTACTTTGTCATGGCGGTTATAAAATCGTCGAGAGATATCGCCGGCAGTGTCATGGTTTGAAGAGTACCCCTGGCACCTAATTCCAGGGCCACTTTGGTTACGGCTTCATTACTCGGAGCTTCGAGGATATTGATGAAATCATACTGACCCAGCAGGGCATACTGAGTCAGTATTTTGACTCCCATAGCCTCTACCTCTTTATTAACCTCTTTAATCCTCTCCGGTTTATCTTTAACAGTTTTCCTTCCCTCATCAGTGAGAGTTGTCAGCATAACATATACAGGCATCGCTACCTCCTCCTGACAGATTTTTTACCGGGTTGTTGTGTCTCATACTACTCCCCAGCCCATTATCCGGCAAGCGTTCACGGCTATTATCCGAAGTCCACCACCCCCTTTCTTTTATCTGCCTTAAGCTAAACAAAAGGGGGGTAAGATTGATACTAAATCTCACCCCCAGAGCCAGAGGATACCACCAGTAATCACTAAAAGTACGCCTATAACAATGGCTATCCACCCCCCAACCTTCAATGCCCCGGGCTCAGGACGCTGTGGCCAATGCTCCAGATACTCCCTGAGGTCGGCGCGAGCGGACAGAGAATCATAGTAGCTCTTCTCTTCTCTCTTACCCCAGATAATGGCCGCCAGACCGAGAAGGATAAACACACCACCTATGCCCATTAATATCCAAAAATCGTTATATGGCATCTCCAAACCCCCTGTATCAGTGCCACTTATTGATAACTATAGGGGTTTTTGACGCCGTTTTCAACTAGCAGATATTAGGTAATCTCAACAGCAGCCCCGGCGGCTTCCAGCTTCTCTTTCATAGTGGCGGCCTCCTCCTTACTGACCCCTTCCTTCACCGCTTTGGGAGCACTCTCCACCAAATCCTTGGACTCTTTCAGCCCCAGAGTAGTTAACTCCCGCACCGTCTTGATAACACTGATCTTATTAGCACCTATCTCTTTAAGAATCACGCTGAACTCTGTTTTCTCTTCGGCAGCCGCAGCGGCAGCTTCAGTTGGAGCGGCAGCGGCAGCAGCCGCCATCGGGACAGCAGCACTAATCCCAAACTCAGCCTCTAAAGTTTTGACCAGCTCTGACAGTTCAAGCACGGTCATGTTTTTTATGGTAGCCATTATCCCATCAGCGGCAGTCGCCTTCTTTTTCTTCTCATCCTTCTCCCCCGCCTCAGCGGTCGGAGATTTACCGGGGGTAGCCTTAGCCGCTTTAGGCTTTTTGTCTACCTGTTGCGCCGGCGGCGTCTGTTCAGCCTCAGTTTTTGCCTCCTCTGCCACGTCACCGGTGTCCGTTACCTTTTTCTCTTCATTCTCGGCCATTTTATTCTCCCTCCAATTGTTGAATTCTTGCCTGTAATATCGTTATGAGCCCCCTCATCGGGGCGGTCAGAAGATTGAGTAGACCGTAGATAGGGGCTTGCATTCCCCCCACCATTCTGGCCAGCAATACCTCTCTAGAGGGCAGCTTGGAAAGGGTTATCACCTCTTCTGCAGTAAGCAGCCCATGCTTTAAAAAGCCTCCCCTGATATCCAGGCTTGCTTTTGAGGCAGCAATGTAGTCGGCCAGGACTCTAGCTGGCTCAGTTATATCGGCATAGCCAAAAGCAATAGCTATGGGACCTTCAAAGGAGCTGAGCAGATCATCCTTACCCGCCCTTTCCGCAGCCAACCGTGCCAGGGTATTCTTTACCACTTTATAATCGATACCTGCTTCGCTCAATCTACGGCGCAAGGCGGTCATCTCAGCGGTTGACAGTCCCCGATAGTCGGTCAGAATGCCAATGTTACATCTGGAAAAAAACTCCTGTAGATTCTCAATGAGCTGTGTATTCTTTTCTCTCGACATCTTCTCTTACTCCTAATCGCCACCGTATTTCCCAGCACCCTGCTATCGCCAGGCAATCGTTTAAAAAAATAAGTCCTTGTGCCTGCACAAGGACTTCGCCAAATCTCACCGACCCGGAGTCCTTTTTCTCCTCGGCAGGCAGATTTGATTTAAGCCTCGATGGGCACCCGCTGTCTCAGGTTGACGGAACTCACCAGAAAAGTTATCGAATTTTGGTTCAAGCCTCTCGTAAGTAATGTCAGCTGGAACTTAAAGAGAGGGTTGATTGGATATCAAGTTTTATACCCGGCCCCATAGTAGTAGACAGTGAGGCAGTCTTAACATACTGACCCTTGACGCCGCCGGGTTTAGCCTTTTGTATCGCCTCAATCACCGCAGTCAGGTTATCCATCAGCTTATCATCTTCAAAACTAATCTTGCCCAAAGTCACATGAATGATAGCCGTCCTGTCCAGCTTAAACTCCACCCGCCCTTTACGCCCTAAAATTTTCCCCAGTCTCCCTACCTTGCTCATCATGTCAGGGGTGGCAATAGCCGTATCGAAATCCAACCATCCACCCTCAATCTTTTTAATTAGCTCATCACCGCCAACAGAATCTGCCCCGGCTGATTCAGCGATTTTCTCAGCTTCACCCTGGGCAAAAACTAAAACCCGCACCTTCTTTCCCAGTCCGTGGGGCAAAAGGGCGACGCCACGCACCTGCTGAGTGGCGTTTCTGGGGTCAACGCCCATCCGCAGGTGAAGTTCAACCGTCTCATCAAATTTGACATGAGCCGCTTTCTTAGCCAGCTCAATAGCCTCCGCTGGCTCATAATCCTTGGTTCTGTCCAGCAGTTTAACCGCTTCCTGATATCCCTTACCGTGTTTCGTCATGCTGCCTCTTTTACCTCAATACCCATGCTCCGGGCGGTGCCCTCAATAATTCGCTCTGCTCCTTCAATGCTGGTAGCATTCAAGTCTTTAGCCTTAATCTGGGCTATTTCACGAAGCTTTTCCCGGGGCAGTTCCCCGGCTTTTTCATGGCCGGCATCGCCGGCCCCTTTTTCCAGACCTAACGCCTTCCTCAGCAAATCAGCGGTTGGCGGTGTTTTGGTAATAAAAGTAAATGACCTATCTTCAAATACCGTTATTTCGACAGGAATAATAGAGCCGGTCTGTTTAGCCGTGCGCTCATTATACTCCTTGCAGAAGGCCATAATATTAAGTCCGTGCTGTCCTAAAGCCGGGCCTACCGGCGGTGCTGGGTTTGCCTGCCCTGCCGGTATCTGCAGTTTAATCATCGTCTTAATCTTTTTGGCCACTTGCCTCTCCTAACCACAAAATCTAAAGGGGTTAAAGCTTCTCCACCTGCAGGAAGTCGAGCTCAACCGGTGTTTCACGTCCAAAGAGAGAAAGAAGCACCTTAACTTTACCCTTGTCTGGACTTATATCATCTACCAGTCCCACCGAATCAATAAAAGGACCATCAGTAACCCGAATACTCTGTCCTTTGCGAAAACCGATTTTAACCTTCGGTGTTTCCGCCGCCATCTGCTTCATAATCTGGTCAATTTCTTCCTGCTGTAATGGAACCGGCTTATTTTCACTGCTTACAAAACCGGTAATGCCGGGAGTATTACGTACTATATTCCAGCCCAGGTCAGTCATCTTCATTTCAATCAGGACATAACCAGGCAATATCTTCTTAATCACATTACACCTCTGCCCGCTCCTGACTTCAACCTCCTCCTCAGTAGGTATAATTACCTGGGAGATATCGCCTCCGGCATCCATAAATTTAATGCGCTGCCCTAAGTTCCTTTGAACTCTTTCTTCATACCCAGAGTAGGTATGAACTGCAAACCAACGCTTTTCGTTCTCCACCACCGATGACCTCACTCACAGGGATTTTTATGCCACTATATTCTTTTGGCTAAGTGCTTTAAGTTAGAAGGTAAAAGCCAGCCAGGCTCCTACCTGCCCAATAAAAGTTTGTCGATGAGGCTGGAAAAGCCAAAATCAACGGTTCCCAGTACTATACCCGCAGCAGCAGCAACAATCAGTACCATAGTTGTCAAATAAATGGCTTCTCGCCTGGTAAGCCAGACTACCTTTTTTAACTCATTTATAGTATCGCCAAGGAATCTAAACCTAGAACCACTTTTTTTGGCAGTTACAGTTTGGGGGCTCATAATTAAAAGCTCACCTGCTTTTTAGCGCAGTACTATTTTACCTCTTTGTGGAGGGTATGCTGTCGACAACGGGGACAATATTTCCTCAGCTCCAGCCGTTGCGGATCATTCCTTCTGTTTTTAGTAGTAGTATATGTCCTTTCCCGGCACTCAGGACAGGCAAGATGGATAATAAGTCTCGCTTCAGTTTTTCTAGCCATATCTACTTAATGATGCGGGTAAAGGTACCAGCACCTACCGTTCTGCCCCCCTCGCGTATGGC
>SDBU01005097.1_pt1 | contig 15834 bp, 18 predicted proteins | sample 2277071 | NCBI WGS metagenome assembly SDBU01 (sample SAMN10397929, study PRJNA504765) | marine sediment metagenome | isolation source: marine sediment core GS08_GC12, 126 cmbsf | place: Arctic Ocean: Gakkel Ridge, Loki's castle | collected 2008
GTTTCACGATTTGCTCTTCAGCCTCCTTGTCAGTCTTTTTGGTTTGCCCCTTCTGATTCACCACAGGTCACCTCCTTTAATCTGGGATTTCTTATTCCATCTATTAATATGAGACAGTTTCTGGTCCTCTTCGCCTAATCAGTCTCCCCGGCCTCTCTTCCTTTCTTTATATTAGCTTCTCCAATTTCCTCAGCCCGGTTTATTGCTTCCTAGAAGGTTCTTATTGGCACCTCGACAGCCTCCACGGCTTGTCTTGTCAGCCCTTCATCCACTTCTCCCTGGCTGCTCTTGCCGATGACTCAATCACTTCCCTGGCTGCTTTGATTAATGCCTCAGCAATCTCCTTAGCCTCCTTACCTGTTTCCTCAGCCCTGCTGATCGCTTCTTTGAAGGCTCTTGCTGATGCCTCAGCCGTTTCCTTAGTCTCCTTACTTATTTCCTCAGCCCTGCTTATCGCTTCCTGGGCCGCTCTTAGCGCTGCCTCAGCCGTTTCCTTAGCCTCCTTACTTATTTCCTCAGCCTTATTTACCGCTTCCCGAGCTGTCCTTGCCGACGCCTCGGCCGCCTCCTTAGCCTCCTCACCTATTTTCTCGGCTCTGCTTAACGCTTCCAAAGATGTTCTTGTTGACACCTCAGCTGCTGCTCTAGCCGCTTTGCCTAATTTCTCAGCCCTAGCTACCGCTTCCTCAAATACACCGATGCTGCTGTCCACACCCTTTAAGAGTTCGGTGGGTCTTTCACTAGCCATCCTAATAATACCTCTCCATTCATTTTAGTATAGGTTCTTTAGTTTTTCAATAGCCCTCTCCTTTATCTCTTCCCTAATCTTACAATACCTATTTGCCCCCTTTATTATTTTGCAATTTACCCGGGCATTATCACCCCGTAGCAATGAAAAGATTGACATTATCGTGGGAGTGCGGTTAAAATAGCTAAACTCTAATACTGAGGTGAGAAATGAAACTAGTGGTTATAGGTCTTGGACAATGTGGCGGTAGAATCGCCGATGCGTTTGCTCGACTGAATAAAAAAGCATCCAGTCAGCGCAAAATTGAGATAGTTACCGGCGCCTTCGCTGTTAATACAGACGCTGCTGATTTAAGCGGGTTAACTACCATAAAAAGCGACTACCAACATAGAGTCCTCATCGGAAGTCGACAGACTGGTGGCCACGGCGTAGGCAAAATAAATGAACTGGGCGCTGAGATAGCCAAGGAAGATGCCGACAAGGTTGTAGATGCTATAAGAACAACCAGACGATTCTATGAGACAGATGCCTTCTTGCTCATCGCTAGTGCTGCTGGTGGCACCGGCTCAGGAGCAATACCAATACTAGCGCAACACTTAAAAGAGCGTTACGCTGAAAAACCATTATATAATCTTATTGTCCTTCCTTTTAAGCATGAAGAGGATGTAGAGGAAAGGACTATTTATAACACGGCGACATGTCTCAAATCTGCTTACTTGGTGGCTGATGCGATATTTCTTATTGATAATCAAAGGTATATTAGAAAGGATTCTTCAATTCAAGACAACCTAGCCAAAATTAACGTCCTAGCAGTTGAACCGTTTTATAACCTACTTTGCGCTGGTGAAGAGAAAAAGCCCAAATACATCGGGGCAAAGATGCTTGACGCCGGAGACATAATACAGACTCTGTCAGGATGGACAGTAATAGGCTATGGGAAATCACAAATACCGTTCTTTCGGTCTCCCTTTGGAGTATCTCATTTCAGAGAGAAAACCAGTAACACCCACCGGGGACTTCAAGCAATGAACGATGCCATAAACGAATTATCGCTCAAGTGCGACCCCCCAGATGCAAAGAAAGCCCTCTATCTTCTCTCTGCGCCACCTGAGGAAATGAACATGAGCTTGATTAATGAAATTGGAAACTCTCTAAAACATATAGCCACAGAGGCTATAATAAGGAGCGGCGATTATCCCAGAGAAAAACGCTCGGTGGAGGTCACTTTAATCCTGTCTGAGCTTCTTAATGTGAGAAAGGTCATGGACTACTTTACCACAGCCATCCACTACATCTCTTCTCACAAGAAGAGATGGGAAGGGCTAGAGTACGAACCTAAAGGAATTGGAGAAGCGTTTAAGGACATACCTTCGTTACTGTAATTACCACTCTAAGCTTGGTAGGTAAGAATATATCAGTCGTCCTCTTGTCCCACTTACCTTTTATCCTTAGAAAAGAATCTCCAAGCTCGCTCAATAGCTTCGGTACGGTTTACCCAGGCTTGTCCTATTGTCTCCTTACGGGCTTCTAAAACTCTCCCTACACTCTCGTCATAAGTCTTCTTAGCTTGCTCTCTAGCCTGCTTATACGTTTCTTCAATCTGCTCTCTGGCTTTCTGATACTTTTCCTCGGCTTGCTGCTCGACTTCCTCACGCACCCTTAAGGCCTCTTCTACGGCCTGCTCACAGACACTATTGGCTTGCTGCTCAGCCTTCTTATAAGCCTTCTCAACTTGCTGTTCATTTGTCTTATATACCCTCGCCACTTCCCTTTCCGCCTCCACATAAGCAGCATAGGCACTCTCAACTCGCCCTAGAACCTCAGCAAGGGGACCTGGGGCCTGTTCTTGAGTCTCAGCAAAGGGTTCTGAGACCGGTTCTTGAGCCTCAGCAAAGGGTTCTGGGGCCTGTTCTTGAGCCTCAGCAAAGGGTTCTGAGACCTGTTCTTGAGTTTTCTTGCCAGCTTTTCTGGCCGGTTTCCTTGGATTCATCATAAAACACCCCCTTTAATCCATACTTTCAAAATATAGCACAAGTATATGGTTTGCCCACTGAAAAGTCAAGATATTTGCACCCAAACTACGTCTTTCTGGTAATCAATGTGATTCTTTCTCTTCGTCTTCTTTCTCGGCTCGCTCAGCCTTATTAGCTGCATACATTCTGGCTAATAACTCTAAACGGCTATCAACCTTCTTCTGAATCTTTTCGCCCCCTCTCTTTTCTGTTGCACTAGTTTTCCCAGCCCCGCTTGCTATTACTTCCCGGGACGTTTTCGCCGGTGCCTCAGCTGCCTCTTTGGCTACTTCTCTGGTCAATCTGTCTATTGCTCCAGCCCCACCCACTGCTTCTTCGAATGCTCTTATTGATGCCTCAGCCGCCTCCCTGGCGGCTCTTATCGCTTGCTCAGCCGCCTTCCTAGCCGATTTTGCCGATGCCTCAGCGGCATCCTTGGCCGATTTGCTTGCTTCCTCAGCCCTGCTTATCGCTTCCTGCGATGCCTTTGACGATATCTCAGCCGCTTCTCTAGCCGTATTTGCCGATGCTTCAGCGGCATCCTTGGCCGATTTACTCGCTTCCTCAGCCCTGCTTATCGCTTCCTGCGATGCCTTTGACGATATCTCAGCCGCTTCTCTAGCCGTATTTGCCGATGCCTCAGCCGTCTCCTTGGCCGATTTACTCGCTTCCTCAGCCCTGCTTATTGCTTCGTGAGACACCCTTATTGATTCCTCAGCCGCTTCTCTAGCCGTATTTGCCGATGCCTCAGCCGTCTCCTCAGCCGATTTGCTTGCTTCCTCAGCCCTGCTTATTGCTTCGTGAGACACCCTTATTGATTCCTCAGCCGTCTCTTTGGCCGATTGGACTGTTTCCTCAGTCCTGCTTATTGCCTCCTGTGACGCTCTTGCCGATGCTTCAGCCGTCTCTTTGGCCGATTGGACTGTTTCCTCAGTCCTGCTTATTGCCTCCTGTGACGCTCTTGCCGATGCTTCAGCCGTCTCCCAAGCCGACTTACTTATCTCGTCAGCCCTATTCATTACTTCTTCTGAGGCTCTCTTCGATTCCTCAACGGTCTCCCAAGCCGACTTACTTATCTCGTCAGCCCTATTCATTGCTTCCTCTGAGGCTCTCTTCGATTCCTCAGTAGCCTCATTGAACGATTGAATTATTTCCTCAGCTCTGCTTATTGCTTCGTGAGACACACTTATTGATTCCTCAGTCGTTTCCCCAGCTACCCTGCTCGTTTTCTCAGCCCTGCTTATTGCTTTCTCAAACGCCCTCGCTGACGCCTTAGCCGTTTCCTCAGCCAATTTGCTCGCTTTCTCAGCCTTACTTATCGCCTCCCGGGATGCTTTTTTGGATACTTCAGCCGTCTCCTTAGCTGCCTTACTTACTTCCTCGATCCTACTTATCGCTTCCTGGGATACCCTTATCGATTCCTCAGCCGCCTCTCTAGCCGATTGGCTAGTTTCCTCAGCCCTATTTACCGCTACCTGGAATACCCCCATCGATTCCTCAGCCGTCTCTTTGGCCGATTGGACTGTTTCCTCAGCCCCTCGTACCGCTTCTGCAAAGGCTTTGATTAAAGCCTCAGTAGCCCACTTGGTCGATTGAATTGCTTCCTCAGCTCTGCCCATTGCTTCTTTAGATGCTCTTTCCGATGCCTCAGCCGCCTCCTTAGCTATCTTGCCTACTTCATCAGCTCTGCTTATTGCCTTCTCAAAGGTTCCTTTCGACTCCTCAGCTGCCGCCTCGGTCGCTTTGACTATTTCCTCAGCCCGGCGTACCGCTTCCTCTGATGCTTTTTTCACTGCCTCAGCAGTATCCTTAGCTACCTTGCTTATTTCCTCAGCTCTGCTTATCGCCTCCTGGGATGCCTTTATCGAGCCTTCAGCAGCCCCTCTAGCCAATTTGCTTAGTTTCTCAGCCCTGGCTATTGCTTTTTCAAAATCACCAATCTCACCCTCCGTATCCCCTAAGACTACAGGGTGAATTTTATCTAGCTTCTCGACTTTGCTACCCATCCTTTTATACCCCCGTCTATTTTATAACGAGTCTCTTAATTTTTCAACAACTATTAACCTAATTAGCCTTTGCCAGCAAAATTGCCCTTGAGTAGAATATAGTCGATATAGATGGTAAAATCCAGCTGGCTTCCTTTATCAACGAGTTTTGCCTTTATTTAATGACCATCCTTATCCATCTAGAAATTCAAACTTATTCTTAGTTGAAACTACTTTTCGAAACCAGACAATAAAGAGTATAATAGAAGCGAAGGAAGATGACTTCTCAGGTTTTTTATCGCAAGTGGCGTCCCCAGACCCTGGCTGAAGTAGTCGGTCAGCAACAGATAACACAGACACTACTTAATGCCCTCAATAGTGGTCGTGTATCTCACGCCTATCTCTTCTATGGTCCGCGAGGAACGGGTAAGACCAGCACCGGCCGTATCCTGGCAAAGGCGGTGAATTGCCTTAATAATGGTAAGGGTGAACCGTGCAACACTTGCTCCATGTGCCAGGCAATAAACGAAGGCAGAGCCCTGGATATGATTGAGATTGACGCCGCCAGTAACACTGGTGTTGAAGATATCCGGAACCTCCGTGAGAGGGTTAACTACGCTCCTAATCAAGCCAGTTATAAGGTCTACATCATAGATGAAGTCCATATGCTTAGTACCAGCGCTTCCAATGCCCTGCTCAAGACCCTCGAGGAACCACCGCCGTATGTTATCTTCGTCCTAGCTACTACCGAAGCCCATAAGGTTTTGCCCACAATTCAGTCACGATGCCAGCGTTTCGACTTCCGGCGTCTCTCACTGGCAGATATAGTTTCAAAGCTAACCTATATTTGTGGAGAGGAAGGCTTTCAAATCGAGCCAGAAGCACTACGGCTTATTGCCAAGAGCGCCACGGGTAGCTTGCGAGACGCAGAAAACCTGCTGGAACAGTTAACCACCTATTACGGCTCTGAAATTGGACTCCACCAGGTCCAGGCTATCCTGGGTATCAGTGGAGACTGGCGAGCTAAGGAGGTGGTAAGGCACATTATAAATAATGACGTTTCCGCCGGGATAGCCACCATAAATAGGGTCAATAGTGATGGCTTGGATTTAAGGCAATTCAATCGGGAGCTAATAGAATACCTGAGAGGCCTACTGTTAATAAAGACTGGCTCCGACGAAGCTTTAGACTTCACCGCCGAGGAGATAGCCGAACTAAAAGATTTGGCAGCTAGAGCCTCCCTCCCCCAGATATTGAAGGCAGTCAAGCTCTTTGGTCAGCTTGAGCTTGGTTTTGATAATTACTCCACCCTACCCCTGGAGCTAGCACTGGTTGATTACACCTTATCTTTGGAAGAGAGCACCGAAACCCATGCCGAAAAAACTGAACAAGAACTTCACCAACCCATAAAAGTGGCTACCCCACCAACTACTCCACCCCAGCCTGAACCGCCGATAGCCAAAATAACCGAACCTGAGCCAACCGAGGTAGCGCCACCGAAAACACCAGACATTACCACCACCCAGCGACCACAATCCGGCAGTGATATTGAGAAAATAAGATTAAACTGGCGGCAGGTTATTGAGCAAGCTCCAGAAAACACTAAAAAAACTCCGGCTATCGCCATCCTCAGAAGTGCCGGCGTTAAGCCGATGGCAATTGAAGACGACACTATAGTCCTTGCTTTCAGATATTCCTATCACAAGGAGCAGATAGAGAAATTAGAAAATCAACAGGTAGTCCAGGAAATCATAAGCCACTTCTTGGGGCGTCCCTGCCGTATACGCTGTATCTATGAGCCAGAAGATAACCACCTGCTGCGGGCAGCCCTAAAGATGGGTGCCCAAATTATTGATACGGAGGAGCAATGAACCTATCCATGCTAAATCAGGTCCGCGAAATGAAGGCAAAACTAGAGAAGGCCAAACAAGAGTTAAGCAGCACTGTTGTGGAAGCTGAATCAGGCAAGGGGGCAGTTAAGGTTACCATTAATGGTCAGCAAAAAATACAGTCGCTAAAAATATCACCCAAGGTGATAGACCCGGATAAGGCAGAATATCTAGAAGAATTGGTATTAAAAGCAGTAAGCGAGGCCATTAGTAAATCCCAGAAGCTTGCTGCCAAACGCCTGGGCGGGTTGACCGGCGGTCTTAAAATCCCGGGACTAACCTAATTAAAAGGAGAGCTAGCCTTGAATGAGGAACTCAGACCTACTGCCGAGCCCATAGACAAGCTCATCCAGGAGCTTAACAAGTTACCTGGCATTGGACCCAAGAGCGCCCAACGACTTGCCTATCACCTGCTACGCACCGCCGAAGAGCAAGCCAAGCTTCTAGCTGAGGCTATACTGTCGATAAAACAGAAGATTAGGCTGTGCTCCGTTTGCTTTAATGTTACTGACGCTGACCCCTGCTCTATTTGCCGCCGCGACCAGCGTGACCGGAGTAAGATTTGCATTGTGGAACAACCGCAGGACATTCTGGCTCTGGAGCATACCCGGGTTTACAACGGGCTGTATCATGTGCTCCATGGCGCCATCTCACCAACCGAGGGAGTAGGAACTGACGATATAAGAATCAAGGAGCTTCTGGAGCGGTTACAGGGTAGCTCAGTAGACGAAGTCATCCTGGCTACCAACACCAATCTTGAGGGAGAGCAGACCGCCATGTATCTAAACAAACTCATTTCACCCCTGGGCATCCGGATTACCCGACTTGCCCGGGGACTTCCCTTCGGCACCGAACTGGAATACGCCGATGATGTTACCCTCACCCGAGCCATTGAGGGAAGGCAGGAGTTTTAGCAAATAGGATAAACTCTAAGTTCATTTATTCTGCTGTTATATGAAAAGGCAGTTTAAAAGATACCGGGGGTACAAAAATGGATTATAAATTGAGTCCGTCCGATTTTGCGTTCCTATACGAGGGGTGCAAACGGTGTTATTATTTAAAAGTGGTTCATAATATCTCTCAACCCTCAATTCCTTTGCCTTCGATCTTCAGTAAAATTGCAGGTCTCTTAAAGAGCTATTATAGTGGCAAGCATACCCAAGAATTACATGCTGAACTACTACCCGGCGTTGTGAACTATGGTGAAAGGTATGTTGAATCAAAAACTATCCAATTGCCAGGCCATAACGCTACATGTTTTATCAGGGGAAGATTTGATATCGTTGCTGAGTTTGAAGATAAAACTTACGGTGTCATAGATTTCAAGACTGGTAACCCAAGTGAGGAGTATTTTCATCTTTATAATCGCCAGCTACACGCATATGCCTATGCTTTGGAGCATCCTGCCCCAGGTGCACTAAGCCTATCTCCTATTACAAAGATGGGTTTGTTATATTTTTACCCCTTAAAAATCAGTCAACCAAGTATTAGATGGCTTTCCTATGACGCCGAAATCCATTGGATTGAAATAAACAAGGACGAACAAGGGTTTTTGGAATTTGTAGGAGAAGCATTAGGTGTACTTGAATCCCCTGAACCTCCTAATCCTTCGCCAGACTGTCAATGGTGCAGCTATATCAGCCACTTCGTATAACAAGAGCATATACGCTACAGGCTAACGCCCTTGCCCTTTGGACGCAACGTCATATACGCCAAAAATTGCTAAGCAAAAGTAGTAAAAATACCCGAACCACGTAACTTTCAGACTGAGGCTATCATTACTAAAGGGGGTTATCAGAGGATAGATTGAAGGGGCGGAGCCCCTTCTTCTAATCTCTTCCCCCTCTCCTTCAAAGGAGAGGGGGATAAAGGGGAAGAGGTTCAATATAAATAAGAGAAGGAAATGGCAGTGATAATAGAGCATAAAGAAGATATAATTTCAAATTTTGAAGGAACGATTATTGATATCGAGACTATTGGGGACTTTAATAAGCGCTATCGAGACACTCATGATTCAAGGGAATATCAGTATATACAGCAAGTCATCTTTGGATTTATCAACAGGCAGGCTCTTCACATACTCTGCGCGAAAGGTACAGAGGCAATCAATGAGCTAAGAGAAAGAACAGAGAGGATTATAGATAGCTTGGAAAGACCCTTTTACGCATTCAATACTGATTTTGAGAGAAGCGTTTTGTCTTATGAACTTGGTAAGGAGATTGATTTTGACGGAGAGCTAAATAAAGAGAGATACGAATCCAAAGCAGATGCTGTTAGAAATTTAGCCATCCCCAATTATGGCGACCCATTTTATGATAAGGGAGTTTTATGTATGCAGGCATGGAAAGATGGAGAATTTGATAAAGCAATGGCACATAATAGAGCATGCCTGTTAAAGGAAAGGGATATTTTGATAAAAAGAGGATTTAGAAAACCAGATGAATTAAAATTTGTCAGATAAGTATTGTAAAAATGTCCAAGCCACGAAATTATCAGACTGAGGCTATCATTATTAAGAAGACCAAGCTGGGGGAGGCGGATAGAATCCTTACCCTCTATACTCCTCACCTGGGTAAGATTCAAGCCGTAGCCAAAGGAGTGCGCCGCCCCAGAAGTAAGCTAGCCGGACACCTTGAGCTGCTTACCCATAGCCTGGTGTCGTTAGTGCGGGGACGAAACATTGACACCGTAACCGGGAGCCAGACTATCAATACCTTCCTTCCATTGAAGAGTGACCTGAGGCTTGCTTCATATGCCCTTTATGCCACTGAATTAACTGAGCAGTTTACTGCCGACCACATTGAAAACTACCCACTGTTCCAACTACTACTTGACACAATGGGACACCTATGTCAAGGTGTCAATAAGGAACTGGTGTTGCGTTACTTTGAGATGCATCTTTTAAACGAGGTTGGCTACCGCCCCCAGCTCCAACAGTGTGTCTCCTGTCACCTGGCGCTAGAACCTACCATTAACTCCTTCAGCCCCACTGGGGGCGGTATGCTATGCCCCAATTGCAGCCAGAGCCAGCCTGCAGCATATCCCCTTTCAGTCGACACGCTAAAAGTGCTGAGGTTTATACAGGGTAGTGACTTTAATACCGTCAATAAGCTAAAATTGAATACAGAACTATCTCACCAGTTAGAGACAGTAATAAGAGGCTACATTAAATACCTACTGGAACGGGAGATAAAGTCAACCGCCTGGCTGGATAGTTTGAGAGACCTGTAAAATAACACAGGAAATAGAGATGACATCCAGATTAAACCACATAACCCAGCAACGACGGCAGAAGCTCGACCGGATTCGTGCTCTGGGCATCAATCCTTATCCCCATCGCTATCAACGAACTCACACTACTCAACAAGCCACCGCCCTGCTTGTGCAGCAGGAGGCCTCAAGCCAAACTGAAATGCCAGCAGCTAGTATTGCCGGACGTATTATGGCTAACCGACCTATGGGTAAAATATCATTTATTGATATTCATGATAGCTCAGGGAAGATTCAGCTATGTTTTCATAGCAAACTTCTTGATGAAACCAGTCTTAAATTGCTTAAAGATATAGACATAGGCGATATTATTGGCGCCAGCGGTAAACTCTTTAGAACCAAGACCGGAGAGCCAACCCTTGAGGTAGAAAATTTTACCCTGCTAGCTAAGTCGCTACAGCCTTTACCCGAGAAGTGGCATGGGCTGAGTGACGTAGACAAGCGATTCCGGCAGCGTTATCTGGACCTCATCGCCAACACCGAGGTCAGGGAAATTTTTAAGGTGCGCAGTCAGGTTATTGCTGCCATACGCCAGTTCCTCAACCAACGAGGATTTGTTGAGGTAGAAACACCGGTGCTTCAGCCTTCAGCCGGGGGGGCTTTAGCCCGTCCCTTCATTACCCACCACCATACCCTTGACGAAGACTTTTACCTGCGCATCGCCCTTGAACTCCATCTCAAGCGACTGATTGTAGGTGGTTTGGACAAGGTTTACGAGCTGGGTCGCATTTTCCGCAATGAGGGCATCTCTACCAAGCACAACCCTGAGTTTACCCTGCTGGAAAGCTATGAAGCCTATGCCGACTACAATGATGTAATGAAGATGGTGGAAGAGATGATATTTAAGGTTAGCCAGCAGGCTTTGGGCAGAGGTAAGGTTAAGTTTGGCGACAACATCATAAGCTTCAAGCCGCCGTGGGAACGGCTTGACCTACGCCAGACGATTATTAACTACAGCGGCATTGACTTTTTCAAATTCCCTGATGCTGATTCCTTGAGAGCGGAGATGCTGAAGCTGAAAATAGAGGCCGACCCGCAAAAGGACAGGGGCAGGCTAATAGATGAGCTTATTTCCACCTTCGTTGAGCCAAATCTCATACAACCCACCTTCCTTTTAGACTATCCAGTGGAAATGTCACCCCTGGCTAAGACAAAGCCTGATGATGAGCGCCTGGTGGAGCGTTTTGAAGCCTTTGCCGGCGGCATGGAGATTGCCAATGCCTTTACCGAGCTCAACGACCCCATAGAACAAAGACAACGCTTCATCAAGCAACAGAAGGGACGCAAGGCGGAAGACGAGATAGAGGAGACCATCGACCAGGATTTTCTGCTGGCGCTGGAATATGGCATGCCCCCCACCGGCGGGCTGGGCGTGGGCATCGACCGCCTGGTAATGCTGCTTACCGGACAACAATCAATCCGCGAGGTAATCCTGTTCCCCCAGCTTAAAGAAAAACCATAAGGAGACCCCATGCTTGACCTGAAATTTATCCGTGAAAATATAGACCTGGTGCGGGAGGCAGTAGCCAAGCGCCACGATACCGCCCCGCTGGACGAAATTTTGGAGCTTGATGCGGAGCGCCGCCAGAAGATTATTGAGCTGGAAGACCTGCGGCACGAAAGAAAAGAAGCCGCCCGAGAAAGGGAAATAGATAAAGAAACCGCAGAAGAAAGGCGCGACCTGCGCATCATCATAAAAGGGCTAGAGGGAGAGGTCAGGAGCCTGGATAAGCAACTGGAAGAGCTCCTGTTGCAGGTACCCAATATCCCCCACCCATCCACACCAGTAGGTAAGGATGAAAGCGGCAATGTATTGGTGCGCTCCTGGGGAGAGCCTAAGAGCTTTGATTTCCCGCCAGCTCCCCACTGGAAACTGGGTGAATCTCTGGGCATCATTGATTTTGAAAGGGGAGTAAAGCTCTCCGGTAGCCGCTTCTATGTGCTCAAGGGGCTGGGCGCCCGCCTGCAAAGAGCCCTCATCTCCTTCATGCTCGACCTCCATACCACCGAGCACGGTTATCAAGAGGTATATCTGCCATTTATGGTCAAGAGAAAATGTATGGAGGGTTCGGGCAACCTGCCCAAATTTGCCGATAATCTATACCATGATGAAGAGGATGATTTCTGGTTTGTGCCTACGGCTGAGGTGCCGCTCACCAACCTGCACCGTGACGAAATTATACCGCCGGGAATCTTACCCCTCCATTATGTCGCCTACACCGCCTGTTTCCGCCGCGAAAAAATGTCCGCCGGAAAGGATACCCGGGGCCTAAAGCGGGGACACCAGTTTGATAAGGTAGAGCTATATAAGTTCACCGAGCCATCCGCCTCCGACCAAGAGCTGGAGAAAATGGTCAACGATGCCGAAAAGGTCTGCCAGAAGCTGGGGCTTCCCTATCAGACAAAGCAGCTCTGCACCGCTGAGTTAGGCTTCGCCTCATCCAAAGCCTATGATATTGAACTGTGGGCGCCCGGCTGTGGTGAATGGTTAGAGGTAAGCTCCTGCTCCAACTGCGGCGATTTTCAAGCCCGGCGGGCTAACATCCGCTACCGCCCCTCCCCTGATGCCAGACCCCAGTTCGTCCACACCCTGAATGGCTCCGGGCTAGCCCTGCCCCGAGTTATGATTGCCATCATGGAAAACTACCAGCAAGCCGACGGCAGTATCCTAGTCCCCGAAGTCCTCCAGCCCTATGTTGGGGAGAAGGTGATTAGGCAGATTAACTAATAGCACGACACTGAGGGGGGAATAGGGTATGGCAGTGGATAAAGACGACATCGATAGAAAGGTAAGGTCGGCCCAAGCAAGCATTACCTCATTGTCTATTTTTGTTGCGCTTAGCGTGGCGATGATAGGCTTTTTAGCGTCGCAGACGTCTGTTGAATTCGGCTATAATGCGGTCGTTGTTTCTTCTGGCAGCTTGACGTTTGCAATAGTGTTATTCCTTATTGCACTGGAATTCTTCATTTTGTGCATTTACCAATGCCAGCATATCGATTGGTTTGGGCTAGTGGCGTCATGCCTATATGTACTTGGAGCAATGTGCATGGTAGTTGGGATCTCTGTAAGCCTAGTAGCCTTTGGACTACCAGCACTGTCCTTAATGTTCCTGTCAGTAGCATTCTTGGGATATTTGATGTATTATGCCCTAAGACTGTGGAAACTAGGGAGAGAGGATCGCTTCAAGACGAGAATGCTGTTTCGGGGCGTATCTTTGCTACTATTAGCGATAGGTTACGCATTCGTAGCCACACTGGGAGGTTGATTAATGCCAGACGGATTTCCGAAAGCATACTGTGTGAAGTGTCGTGCCAAAAGGGAAATGAAGGATGCTAAGCGCATAACCATGAAGAATGGTAAGCCAGCAACTCAAGGTGTGTGTCCTGTATGCGGCACTAAGATGTTCAGGATAGGGAAGAGCTAACGTAGCCCGATAGTCCCCCTAATACCCCAGCCTTTCCTTTAGAATCTCAGCCCTCTTGGGGTGGTCTCCGCCTAGACTATATATGGTTCTAACTCATCCTCGTGAAGCACGACCTCTTTTAGGTCGGTCCCGATTTGTACAGTGTAAATATAGAAAACTTCACCCCTATTTACAGTTATCCAATAATAATCAGTAACTTTGCCAATTTGACCTGCATATGGTTCTATAGAGGAGTCTCTTGGGGATAAATGCTGGCCTTTGGCTGGCGTTATTATGACGTTCTGCCCTATATTGTATTTGGGAGCCATTGAATTACTCTTATCAAATTTTTAACGAATCATAACCCCGAGTGACATGTTTGTCAATACCTAAAATTAGAAATGAACCCCTGTACGTTAGAAATTTGGTGAGCTTCTCGCTATAATACTTTATGGTTGCTTCAAGTCGGAGGGGTGTCGGGGTGGTCTGTCATCTATTAAGACGCGTAAGCAGAAGGAGACAGCAACATGGCAGGAAGGTATAAGGTAGTATCTCAAAAAGGTACATGTGCCAGAAAGCACAAGGCAGGCCAGGAATGGGTTCTCGGGGCTAAAACGCCAGAGGGTATATGTATCTATTCCTATAATGCCCTGCACCCTTTTGTTCAGGTATTGATGTCTGGTGGGTCATTCCACTGGGAACCTGACCCTGAAGCCATAAAAGTAGCCTGCCCCGACCCAGAGAATCCCGTAGTCTGGGAATTAAGGCGATTACGGAAGTAGATGGATGCTGGTTGATTTTAGTCGTTAGTAGCCTTTGTAGAACCGTATCGCTACCGTATTTCTCCAGGCGTTTTTAAGGATACTGACTATCGCATTTACAACACGGTCTAAGGACGAGTTTGAATAGTCATAATCTACACTCCATAATCTTTTAACTCATCTTCGTGTAAAACTACCTCTTCGTAATCTGTGCCGATTCGTACAGTGTAGATATAGAAGACTTCACCCCTATCCAAATTTATCCAATAGTAATCAACAATTTCGCCACTTTGACCTTTAAACGGTCCTAAAGCAGAGTCTCTCGGGGATAAACGCCCATCATTGACTGGCGTAATTATGACTTTCTGTCCTATCTTGTATCTGGGAGCCATTGAATTATCCTTACCAAATCTATAGCGAATAATAATAATCCCTACTGGCAAGTTTGTCAATACCCAAAATTAGAGATGAACCACCGAGTGGCAAAAAATAGCTTAATAATAGACAATGTTTTATTTCAAAGTAAAAGAGTGTTGACATATGTAGCAACAGGATATAGAATGCAAAATCAATTCACCACGTCATACTCAGTGATGACAAGGCTAAGGAGATATAATCCTCCTTAGCAAAGAGTACTATTAAATCGTTGAATAACTATTTACATGAATGGAGGGATTCAAGATGAAGACAGAGGGTTCGCAGTATCAAGTTCTTTTGATAAATTGCAGTCCCAGGCCCAAAAACAACACGAGTATACTCTTGGATAAGGCACGGGCGGGGATACTAAAGGTTAAGGGTGTTCAGACCAGCCATTTTGAATTTGCAGGTAAGACGTTTGAGGGATGTAAGGCGGTTTGCCGGGAGTTTTGTGCAACCAAAGCTCACTGCGTAATTAAGGACGATTTTGAAGAGTTCATGCGATTATGGCTCAAGGCTGATGGAATTATCTATGGAACCCCGGTGTATACAATGGGTCCTCCAGGGCAAATCAAGTGTGCCCTTGACCGACTTGGAAATGTCATATTTGCATCGTTTAAGAAGGAAATGCCCCGGTTCTTGAAGCCGAGTGGATTTATCGTGCAGGGCTCAGATAGGTGGGGTGGACAAGAGCTGACTGCACAGTCTTTTGTAACGATGTTCCTATCGATGAATTGCCTGCCAGTGACCGGTGATATGCCAGACTCTTACATCGGTGTCCTGGGACAAGCTCCGACAAAAGACCCTACCAGTATCCTTACCGACGAGGTGGCGCTACGCTCAGCCGAGAATCTTGGCATACGCGTGGCTGAAATGGTTAAGATAATCGCTCTGGGCCGTGAGGCATGCTCTTCTGAATTACCAGATGTGTATTGGCTTGAACGGATGCGTGAGCGCCGTGAAGGTGAGGTAGGTAAGCCTAAGTAATGAAGATGAAGATATAGCGGTAGTTGCTGTCTTAGGTGTAGATCGGCACAATTACATTAGCAGTGTATCTTATTCTCAGGGAGCACGATATAAGGTTATAAAAGTTATACGAGGAGGGAGCTAATGGCAGTATTACGTGATGAAGTGTTGCGGGTTAATAGTGGAGGCGCGTGGGTTGTGATGAAGGGACAGCGTATTCGAATCAATTACGAATCTGTTATGGACTTCGTTGTTTTCAACCTTCACAATCTTAGCGAGAGGTTTGACCAGGCAAGGACAAAGGCAAATCAAGGTAAGATATATATAAGCACTGGCGATAGGCTATATTCCAAACTGAACCATGCTATGATGACTATCGTTG
>SDBU01005098.1_pt1 | contig 15826 bp, 4 predicted proteins | sample 2277071 | NCBI WGS metagenome assembly SDBU01 (sample SAMN10397929, study PRJNA504765) | marine sediment metagenome | isolation source: marine sediment core GS08_GC12, 126 cmbsf | place: Arctic Ocean: Gakkel Ridge, Loki's castle | collected 2008
GCTGGGGAAATGTGACCTCGCTCAAGGAAATCTCGAATCTGCAAGGGTGCATTTTATCGATAGCCTGCACATTGCTCAAGAAATGGGTCATCGCCAGGATATTGCTGAAAGCATGGATGGGCTGGCGAGTGTGGCATCAGCCCAGGGTGATTACGATCGTTCCGTAAAGCTGTTTTCGGCAGCAGAGGCATTACGAGTCTCTGTGGGTATATATTTGCCTGAAGTAATCGCGCAAGAAAATCAGAACTGGCAAGTTTTGGCTCTTTCCAGTTTAGGTGAATCCGCTTATGAGTCGGCGGAAGCTGAGGGCGCATTGTTATCACTCGAACAGGCGATCGAACTTATGATCACAGATGATTGAATTGATTCAGGATGCGGACAAATCTTCGGCTTGTGGACCATACTTACAGAAGCACTTGACTTCTCATCCCTGCTCTCAACCTATTATTAACTGGCCCTCTCAAGGCAATCATATGTCGAGTATGGAAAAAACCCGACCTCTCCCAGAAGACCCCGTCACCTTCCTTTCACGGACATCGAAGGATCGACGAGGTTGTTGGAGTATCTGGGTGAGGCTTGCACCGGGATACTGGCCGTGTAGCGGCGATGGGCGCTTTGCAGCCATGGGTAAGAAGCTAGTGTTAATACAACCGATAATCACCGGAACGTAATTGAGAATGGTCATAGGATGAACTGCTCGAATTGCCAGCATGAGAACCCCCCAGTTGCCAAATTCTGCATGAACTGTGGAACAGATCTTGGGGTTCCAGGAGCTGCAGACCATCAACGACGATTAAGGGATCTCCAACACGCAACTCCCCTTGGCCTCCAGACTAAGCTGCGCAAAACACGATTAAGTGGGCAGCGAAAACCAGTCACGATCCTCTTCACCGACATCGTGGGTTCCACGGCTATCGCGGAAACCATGGATCCGGAAGACTGGCGCGATATCGTTTCAGGGGTTCATCAGCGTGTCGGCAAAGCGATTTATGCATACGAGGGAACCATTACGCAGCTCCTTGGGGACGGTGTTTATGCCTTCTTCGGTGCCCCCATCACCCATGAGGATGATCCGGAACGCGCAGTGCTTTCAGCTATGGACATCCAACAATCGATCCGGGATTATGCCTCCTCCTTAAAGAAGGACCCTGCCTGGCTGCAAATGCGAGTGGGTATAAATACGGGTGAAGTCGTCATCGGCGATATCGCTGCCGATATGCATGTCGAGTACTTAGCCTTCGGGGATGCAGTGAATGTTGCCGCGAGGTTAGAAAGCGCCGCCGAACCGGGCACGATCATCGTGAGCGAAGCGACACATAAGCAGATTCGGCATCGTTTTAATACTGAAGGTCTTGAACCGATACGAGCAAAAGGGAAAAAGGACCCTCTTGCCGCCTTTCGGATCCTGAAAACTCGGTCCGACCCATTGCGCGTTCGGGGTATTAAGGGGCTTGAATCACCCCTTGTAGGTCGGGATATAGAGAGGGAATCCTTCGAGACGGCTATTCAGGGGTTGAGAGAAGGTCAGGGTGGAATTCTTACACTTGTCGGTGAAGCTGGACTGGGCAAATCACGGCTGGTTGCGGAGGTTCGTAAATCCTGGTCAACCGATGAGATCCATTGGATGGAAGGCCGCTGCCTATCGTATGGCACGAAGACCCCCTATCAATTATGGACAAGCGCGCTGCGAGATCTATTCAATCTTGAGACCACTGAACCACCCGGTCAGCAAATCGAGAGAATTAAAACCTACATCACTGGAAAATGCCCTGACGAGACCGACTTGATCCTCCCTTTTATGGTTACCTTGCTTGGGTTGCCTGAAGACACATATCCAAATGTAAAACCGACAAACCTCAGTGGCGAGGCTCTCCAAACGGCGATTTTCAATGCCATTGAGATTCTGATCACCAGTACTGCTCGACAAGGATCGACGGTTTTGGTCTGTGAGGATCTGCATTGGGCGGATCCAACCTCCCTCGAATTACTGGAGAGGATCGTCAAACTCCCAGAACAAATACCTTTATTGATTATCTGTCTACTTCGACCGGATCAGTCATGTGAAGCATGGAGACTGCGGGAGGAGCTTAAGTCATCCGGATCAGAAAAAATCGTTGACCTGGAGCTTGCACCTCTCTCTGAGAATCAGAGCGTGGACCTGGTTCAGCAATTGCTTGATTCTGACTCCTTGCCGGGGGAACTTAAGCGACAGATTTTAGGGCGTGCGGCTGGCAACCCCTTCTATGTCGAAGAGATCTTAAGAGCGCTCATAGACTCGAATTTCATCAGCCTGGATCCATCATCTGGAGGTTGGGCTGTCCAGGAAGACATTACGGAAATACCCATTGCTGATTCGCTCCACGCGGTATTGATGGCCCGCGTTGATCAGCTTCCGGAGGCTGCCCGGCGCACCCTCGACGTGGCGGCAGTTCTAGGGCGGCGATTTGACCTGGACCTCCTGCAAGAAATTACAGATTTCCCTGCGCATGGATTGATGAATAATATCGATCTGCTTATAGAGCGACAATTTCTTCACCCATCCAGAGGTGATGCGCCGCGCGCGGTTGTCTTTAAGCACGCCCTGACACAAGAGGTTGCCTATGGAGCGCTCTTGAGGCGTGATCGGAAAGAAATGCATGCACGGGTAGGCGCTGCGCTCGAAGATTTGTACCCGACCCGCCTAGATGCATGGGTCGATCAATTAGCCCTGCACTACCTGCGTGCTGAAGTTTGGGACCAAGCCTGGAAGTACAACCTCGCCGCTGGAAAGAAGGCACAAGAAGGTTTTGCGAACATGGAGGCGATTGGATACTTTCTAGCTTCCCTGACCATGGTTGACCAGTTAGATTCGGTTGAACAGGATGAGGTCATTGGCACCATGCTCGATCTTGCTGCTGTCCATGACCAGATCAACCAGTATGAAGAGGCATTGAATTGCCTTACAGAGGCGATGACGTCCGTTGAGAAGATAGAGGATGAACAGCAACGTTCATTAATTTCCGCGCAGATATGCCAGAAGCAAGGTCAAGTTCAAAGAAGTATGGGCGAGTATGAACAAGCAGAGGCAACGATCAGAGCTGGGCTAGACCTGGTAAAAAATGTGAGCTCTTGGGAGCGAGGCGCGTTATTGATCCACCTGGCCAGCATTCTCACACGGCAAGGTGAGTATGCAGACGCGAAACAAGCCTGTGTCGATGGCATAGCTGACCTAGATGCTGTAGGAGATCAAATCGAACTCGCGCATGCTTACAGTCTGCTGGGCACAATCCAACGTGATTTGGGGGATACCGATGCTTCCTTGAGTCACCGACAAAAGAGCCTGGAGATCAGTGAAGCAATAGAGAACCTGCCGTTACAAATGGAAGCACACAACAATCTAGCTGTCGCTTTTTACGATATGGGGCAATATGAAAACGCGGTCACCCACTACCAGCGATCGCGAGAGATTAGCGAACGTATAGGCAATCAAAACACAGAAGCACGCGCAGAGATCAACCTGGGGGAGATCCAGATTATCTGGGGTGAATGGGGGGAGGCGGAGCGAGCGATCCAGGAAGCGCTGAATATTTGGATGCGGACGGGTTATGTCTTAGGTCAAGCGTATGGATCGTGTGTGATGGGGAACCTGAACGTACATCGAGAAGAACCCGAGGATGCGCTCTCCTATCTAAATCGAAGCCTGGCTCTTTTTAAGGAACTTGGTGCGCAGGGTTTTTTGCCAACCATTTATCGATTGATGGCAGAAGCTTACTTTCTTCAGAGAGATCTGGAGCAGGCCGAGGCGTACTGTCAACAAGCTCTCGCTCTGGCAGAGGAGTTGGAAATGGCTCAGGATCAAGCTGTGATCCTACGTCTGGCGGGGCGCCTATGCATGGAACAAGGTGATCTGGCACAGGCGCAAGACAAGCTAGAGCAAAGCGTGACCATTCTGAGAGGTATGAACGTCCCCTATGAACAAGCGCTCTCACTCTATGAGCGAGCACGGCTGAGAAAGCATCAAGGTCAAGACAAGCTTGCCGATCAGGATCTCATCCAGGCAATAAGTATCTTTGAATCGCTGCAAGCCAAAGTGGCGCTTAAGACTGCGCAGGACCTGCTGGCGCGTTGAGATCATGATTTCGTAGGGTGAAGTACTGGAAAACACCCCAAATTTATAGTATTCTAGTACTATCGTTTCCAGGCTTTTTGATCCAATCGTTGTTTGCATTGTCGTCACGACGGGGGGATTTCGGAGCGGGGTTTTCCTGATTAACCATACACTCCTTCAATACAGCAGGCGGCACCCCTTTTACATCGTCTAACTTCTCATCTCAGATTGCCTCCGATGTCCCCGTTTTTTTAAGTTGATATCTCGGCCAGCAAGAAAGATTCTAGCTTCAAAAGTTACATCAGGGAAAGAGGAGGATCTGAGATGTTTTTGAGACGAGTCATCCGCTTAGGGGTATTGTTTTTTATTCTTATCGCAGTATTAGCTCCCTCGATAACGCAGCCAAAGCCAGCAGAGGCGCAAGGGATTGGCCTTCGAATCGCGCTCGATGATGATCCTGTGACTCTCGATCCAGCCCAAGTATTCACGCGGCCTTCACAATTCGTCTTTAACCAACTTTACGAAGGTTTGTTCCAGTACGCAGAGGATGGGTTAATCATTCCAGCGGGTGCGACGGGTTATGATGTTTCGGGGGATGGCCTAATCTACACTATTAATCTCCGTCAAGATGCATCTTGGTCCGATGACAATCCGGTGACCGCTCAGCATTATGTGGATGGTCTTCTTCAATTAAGTGGATGGGAATATGAATTCCTAATTCAGGATATCGAAACCATAGAAGCATCCGACACATACGAGATTACGATCACCCTGTATCAAGCATCAGCATACTTCCCTCATATATTGGCCATACCTCAGGTCTCATCTCCCGTTCGACTGGATAAGAATCCGGCTGAAAGACCCTTTGTAAATAATGGACCCTATAAACTGGATGAGTGGGTCGATGACGACCACCTATCGTTGACTAAGAACGATTATTACTGGGGGAAATCCGGTGTTCAGATTGAAGAGATTCTCTTCCTAGTCGTACCGGATCGCGGAATACAATTACTGATGTATGAAAGCGATGAACTAGATGTGAGCGGATTCCCGACGAGCGCTATCACTCTCATCGAAGGAGATCCGATTCTAAACTCGCAGTTTCATCATGTGCCCCGCCCTGGCACCTACTTCCTTGGTTTGAACACGCAGCTTACACCTACGGATAACTATTTATTCCGCATGGCGCTCGCTTCGTCTATCGATCGGCAGTGGATCATCGACAATATCCTTCAGCTTCCCTGGCGCACGACAGCCACAGGGATGATCCCGCCTGAAGTTCCAGGTTATCAGGGGATTGATGTGGGATACCCATTCATCCCATCACTTGCACAAACGTATTTCAATGATTCTGGCGTAGTAAGTCCAGCCGTTTTGCTTTGGTACAACGATTCGCCTCTTAACGAAGCCATCGCGCAAGAAGTGGCAAATATGTGGAATGTCCTGGGTGTTAATGTAACCCTCCAGGAATGGGATTGGGACACTTATCTCAACGAATTGAACACATGTTCGCTTGATTCGTCCAGCTGCCCGTATCAGGCATATAGGCTTGGCTGGGTTGGAGACTACCTGGATGCACGAAACTTCCTCTATGACACGCTGGACCGTGGTTTCGGTGCTACAGGATGGGCGAGTACCGGCTATGTCGATTTACTAGATGCGGCGGCTGCGGAGGAAGACCAGGCGGCGCGCACCGCTCTTTATCGTCAAGCGGACAGGTTGCTAGTGCAGGATGATGCAGTCATCATCCCCATCTTTCATTATGATGAGTCTTACCTCATCAAACCGCACATTATCTTCGAGTTTCCGCTTTCTGGTTTCGCCCCCCGGATCGCAGATTGGTCGATTTTTCCAATCGAAGTGACAAACACGAATGACACTGGTTCTGGTTCCCTCAGGCAAGCAATCTTGGATGCGAATGCAATCCCAGGTAAAGACGTAATCGCGTTCAATATCCCCGCATCAGATCAAGGTTGTAATGTAGGAGGGGTGTGTACGATTCAACCTCAGTTACCTCTTCCCTCAATCACAGATCCCGTGTTTATTGATGGTTACTCACAACCCGGAGCGAGTCCCAATACGAATGGCCCCGGCCTAGGCAACAACGCTGTGCTGAAGATCGAATTGGACGGGAGCCAAGCAGGGGCTAGCAGTGGGTTGATTATCTTCGCCGGCGCAAGCACGGTTCAGGGGCTCGTGATCAATCGCTTCGGAATAGATGGCATCAGGTTGTATGGCAATGGGGGCAACATTATCCGAGGTAACCACATCGGCACCGATATCACCGGTTCCGTCGACCTGGGAAACTCCTTCAGAGGCGTATTCATTCTTGACGTACCTAATAACATGATCGGAGGGGTGACGGCCGGAGACTCCAACATCATTTCTGGAAACAGTAATAATGGCATAGAGATCTCTGGCAATTCCGCGACGGGAAATCTTGTGCAAGGTAACTTCATCGGCACGGATGCCAATGGCACCCTTAATCTGGGCAACTCCCAAAGAGGGGTGCTCATCAATGAGGCGCCCAATAACATCGTCGGGGGATCGACGGAAGGAGCAAGGAATGTCATCTCGGCTAACACCTTAGACGGCATCTACATCCACGGCTCCGGTGCCTTTGGAAACGAGGTTCGCGGCAATTACATCGGCACCGACCTCAATGGCACTACAGCTTTAGGAAATTCTAATAATGGGGTGTTTATATCCGTTGGTGCGTCTAGCAACACAATTGGTGGACCGATCGCGGGGGCAGGGAATGTCATATCGGGCAATGTCGCCGGTGGTATCCTCATCACCGGGATTGGGACTGCGCAGAACGTAGTGCAGGGCAACTTCATCGGCACCGATTCTACCGGCACGGCGGCGTTGGGAAATGGCAGGGCTGGTGTACTAATCCTCAATTCGCCCAATAACTGGATCGGCGGAGATTCGCCTGGAGAGGGGAACGTGATCTCCGCAAACGCTGTTGAGGGGGTATACATCGCGGGCACCGACTCGACCGGCAATATGGTGCAGGGCAATCTTATCGGCACCGATGCCACCGGCATGGCAGCTCTGGGGAATGCGCACGGGTTGATCATCGACCAATCTGCTTCGAACAACACGATCGGAGGAACCACTACAGGCGCTGGCAATGTAATCTCGGCAAGCACATTCAGTGGCATAGGAATAAACCCCGGCTCAACGGGGAACTTCGTGCAAGGCAACTTCATCGGCACGGACTTTACAGGTACAAATGCCCTGGGTAACTTTGAGCATGGTGTGTTCCTTGAGGCATCCAGTAACACGATCGGGGGAACAGACACAGGTGCTGGAAACGTAATCTCGAGCAATGGTTTAACCGGCATTATGGTCAACGTCGGGACAACGGGGACGATTATCCAGGGCAATTTCATCGGCACCGATGTGACTGGAACAATGGACCTCGGCAACACATTAGATGGTGTGGGAATCGTCGGCTCGACCGGGAACACCATCGGAGGGATTGACCCCAGAGCACGTAACGTCATCTCTGGCAACGGTGATAATGGTGTGGCGTTGAACAATAGCGCGAATGATAACACTCTGAGGGGCAATATCATTGGGGCCGATATTAGCGGGTTATTACCCTTAGGCAATGATGGGAATGGTGTGTGGGTTTACGACTCGTCTGGGAGCGAGATTACTCTCAATCATGTAGCCCATAACCTAGGGAACGGCGTTCAGATTGAGGGCTCCCTGGCAATCGGGAATACCATCTCCCTTAACTCCATCCATGATAATGCCTATGAAGGTATAGTAAATCTCACTGGGGGTAATGAAGAGCTTGAACCGCCGACGATCACATCGATGTTGGGTGATCATGTTGAGGGAACAGCACCTTCAGGCTCCCGGATTGAAGTTTTCGCCGATACCGCAGGAGAAGGAGGCACGTACCTGGGTGAAGCCGTGGCCGACCCAGAAGGAACCTTTGAATATTACTCACCGTTAGCTGGGCCCAATCTGACGGCGACAGCTACGGATGGAGCGGGGAATACTTCGGAATTCTCCCAAGCTGTGCAATGGGTGCCAGATAACTGTGAAATCAATGATTCTTATGATTATGCCTGCGATGTGGCAACCAAACTCGGGTTCTTCATGCCAAGTGGAGGAACGTTTAGCAGCTACGTCAGCGGTCCGGACGATGTGGATTGGTTTTACTTTGATCTATCCGGAAGCGTGACGCCTGGGGATCAAATCACGATCAGCCTCTCGGGCCTGGATGAAACGGCACTGCCAGCAAACTACGATCTCGTAGTCCTTGCGGAGCTCACCGTAGATCCAGCGACCAATGCTACTCCACTTCAAGGGGTGCCATTGCAGGGCGTGCCGCTGCAGGGCGTCCCTTTACAGGGTGTACCTTTGCAGGGTGTTCCTTTGCAGGGCGTACCACTTCAAGGGGTGCCCTTGCAAGGCGTAGAAACTGAGTCAATCCCGCTTCAGGGTGTCCCCCTCCAGGGAGTCCCGTTGCAGGGCGTGCCCTTACAAGGAGTGCCCTTGCAGGGTGTTCCCCTGCAAGGTGTCCCCCTACAAGGTGTGCCTTTGCAAGGCGTGGGTTTTCATCAGGGGACTGCGCCAGAAGTTGTTTCCACACTTTATCGCGGGGGGATGACGGGCAAGTTCTATGTTCTGGTTTGGAGCAGCACGGGAGAGTTCGGGATCACGCCTGAGGCGAGTCAATACGAAGTGAAGGTCGTCCCCCATCCCGTCGTCGTCGACGCTTGTACGACGGGCCTCGATCGAGGGCTCTTAGGCGGATCGCTTCAAGGACCGCTATCGGAGTCGGAGGAACCACGCACACTCATCCTGGTTCACCGACCGCGTATGGTAGCGCTATACGGACTAGGAAGCACGAATGATCTACTGGCCACGCTAGAAAGTGATTTAATAAGTCACCCCCTTGTCGATGGCGTAATCGTTGATCTTGGAGATCCAAGCTTCTACGTGGGGGGGGATGCTGCCCAGGCTCTCGAGGACGCTTACGTTGATTGGGACCAATTTGGCTGCCAGGCGGAGACGGCAAACCTCGTCACCCTTGAGATCAAGAAAACGATCTTGCAAATCCTCGACCAACATGAAAGCATCGAGAACATCGTGATCGTTGGCGCCGACAAAATCATCCCCCATCGCAGGGTTCCTGACGGTGTGGTTCGAACGGAAGAAGTTGTGCCGAATGAATTCGATTACCAATTCCAGTCGGCGGAAGATGGCTACAAGATGGGCAATATCGCCGTTCGCAACAATCCACTCCACGCCACACTGCGCCTTCAGTATTACCTGAGTGATGACTTCTACGCCGATTTGACTCCGATCCTGCTCCAACAGGGTTATGAACTTTCCGTCCCTGATTTGCCGATCGGACGCTTGGTAGAAACTCCCGAGGATATGATTGCCTACATCGATACATTCCTCGCGCAAGGCGGTTTGATGGGAGATGAGGGTGTATCGATCAGCAGCATATCCACTGGCTATGAATTTCTGGACGATCAAGCGGCAGCAATCCATGAAGTGTTTAACGAAAAAGAATTCACACCAAACCCCGCGTTACCCGAAGGTTGGGACACTGAAGCGTTTCTGGCGGCCTATAAGCCGCCTCAATCCGATGTCCTCGATGTCGCCTCGCTCAACGCTCACTTTGATCACTGGCGGATGGCCACAGCTGATGGAAGCATCATCACGTCGACCGATCTTGGACCCCTGGCGAGCGAATCGCAAGCCAGGTTGATCTTCTCGGTGGGCTGCCATGCAGGCTTTAATTTCCCAGATGAGGAGCCCATTTCATCTAATGAGGATGGCCGGATTGATCATGCTCAAGCTCTGATTGCAAGCGGAGCGACGCTGATCGGAAATTGGGGTTTCGGCTATGGGGATGACGCTGCGCTGGCGTATTCTGAAGAGTTAATGCTGAATTTCGCCAGGTATCTTGGAAACGGGACGCTTGGACAAGCTCTTACTCAGGCGAAGCGGGAATATATCCTTAACCAAGCCGTGCTCGATCCTGTTCACGAGAAGGTACTCATGGAGGCGATCTACTACGGCCTGCCTATGTGGCAGCTAACCGCCGACATAACAGAGATCCCTGAGGGAATTGTTATCCTTAGTACAACGGATATACAACAACATGAATTGGACATCCGTGAATACGTTCTTGACGTGAACACCGGATACATGCAATTGGTCGACATCCTAGGTCAAGGATCTTATTATGCCCTATCCGGGCAGACCCAGGCAGCGCTGTTCCGCCCAATCCAACCCAAGGGAAGCATCGATATTAGCGGTGTTCCAAATCAGGTCGCCCACGGCGTGCTGTTCACCGCTGGCATGTACTATGATGTTCCAAATTTCGATCCAATCCTTACAATGCCCGTGTGGACTCAATCTGTACCTGAGCTACATTTCATCTTCGAGGGCTGGGATCCGGCGCGCTTCTGGAGCCTCGCACAGCTAGAGCGAGCCGACGGGAGCTTCGATGAAAAGTTAGTCATCGTCCCAGGCCAGTTTAATGTTGATGAAGACGAGACTATATTGACGGATGAAACGGTTGGGACTGAACGAATCTATGAAAGCCTCAATTTCGAGATCTTTTACGGGCCTGCAACTTCGGAGTTTCAACCTCCAACCATCGGGCTTGTTCAAGCCAGACTGGGGGATAATCAGTCTGTCCTTATCAAGGTGGAGGTAGAGGATCCGCAGGATGCACTGGGCCAGAGTTCCGGAATCGTGCGTGTGATCGTCACCTACACGCCGGAGTTCGGGGGGGGCGCATGGCAAAGTAAAGATCTGGCCCTCAACCCGTCCAGTGGGAAATGGGAGAGGATCGTGGCGATTACCGGGCCGATTGACTTCTTCGTTCAAGCGGTCGATGGATCGGGGAATGTGGGTATGTTCGCCGGGAATGGATACTTCACACCGAGCGAACTGGTTATCGTGGGTCCGAGCACCATTCTAGTAGGACAACCTGTTAGTTTTTCAGCAAACCATCTATTGGAAGATCCTGCCGTTCTCTGGGAATTTGGTGATGGAGCCTTAGGAGAGGGAGCGGATGCCATCGAGCATATTTTCACTGAACCAGGGGATCTAGCAGTAACCGTTCGTGTCGTCGATCCAGATGGGAATATTGGTGAAACCAGCTTCCAGGTTGTGGTCATCGATGATCCATCATACCTGGACGATCCCCTCTTCTGGAGCTTGAACGATCTTCGGGACTACTTTGCCGATCCAGATCGACTACCGGATGATGCAATTGACGGGAAGGCAGAAAACCGTCGCAAGACATTACTGAATAAGATTTCAGCTGTGTTGGCATTAATTGGCAGTGATGAACTTGAGGATGCAGTAAACAAACTACAGAATGACCTTCGGTCGAAGATGGATGGATGCCCACCGGAGGCAGACAACAATGATTGGATCATCAATTGTTCGCACCAGTATGAACTGCGGGCAAGGATCGACAACATCGTCGCGCTGCTGGAATCCTATCAAACTGGCGAATGATCAAGCCGCTGATATCGAGAGTATGATTGGTTTTTACCGTAATGAAAAATGAGCGGCCAATGGCCGCTCATTTTTTTATCTCTATGATGACGAACAATCAACATCCCCTCGCCGCCAACTGTGCCTGTTGAATGATGGTGACGCATTGCCACTAGCTGACCACCGCAGAACAGCTATGGATTAAAGACCTTGAGTGGCGCCACGATCTACAAGTAGAAAGTGAAGTTTCGGACTGCGTCGGTGACCAACCACGCGCGCTGGAAGGCGAACCATCAGACGGTGCACGCGAATCTCTCGAAGAGAGAATACCAGGTCTTCCAAGATGAAGTGGGGGTGATTGAACTCTTGGACTTATTTATTTCAGGGCATATGTGTGACACGCATCACAATCGGTTTAAATCTACAACTTGATTTCATTGAATGGACATTGTAGGCTACTTATGAGAGCCTGCCAGCGAACACGCTCCACTGCGCTCTACAGATCTGTGAAAATTTCATAGAAATAGGTCTAGGAGAACGTTGTTTAGAGAGAGTTTCGAGAATGACATTCGTCCCAAGGGAAGATGAGTTCACCGATGTTTTCTATAGGGGTTGATTGCTGAAAGGCGATTCCAACTGAAAGCTGAAACTCAATTCACAAACCAACAAGATGAGCTGCCCATTGGCACAGTCACCTTCCTCTTCACCGACATCGAGGGCTCGACCCGGCTGCTGGCGGATCAGCGCGCCATCTTGCGCGAGGTCTTCACACGCCACGAAGGCCAGGAGGTCGACACGCAGGGGGACTCCTTCTTCGTCTCCTTCGCCCGGGCCAGTCAAGCTGTATCGGCGCGGCCGAGATCCAGCGAACACTCCAGGCGCACGAGTGGCCGGATGGCGTCGAAGTGCGAGTGCGCATGGGCATGCACACAGGCGAGCCAGTACGAGCAGAAGAGGGTTATGTGGGTATGGATGTGCACCGGGCGGCGCGTATCGCTCATTCTGGCCACGGCGGGCAGGTGCTCCTCTCGCCCACAACTACATCCCTGGTAGAACATGATCTGCCGGATGGTGTTCGCTTGAAAGACATGGGCGATCATCGCTTGAAGGATCTTCAGCACCCGCTGCGTATCAGCCAGTTAATTATCACAGAGCTTGCCTCTGATTTCCCTCCCCTGCAAACGCTCGACGCCTTACCGAACAATCTACCCTCTCAATTGACCACCTTCGTTGGACGGGATGATGAGATCGCACGCGTCAAGGAGCTGCTACGCGAGGCCAGACTGGTTACGCTGGTTGGTACTGGGGGTACCGGGAAGACCCGGCTCTCATTGCAGGTCGCCGCTGATTTAGTGGAAACCTTCCCACAAGGTGTGTGGTTCGTTGAATTAACGGCGGTTGAGACACCTGACGAGATGGTGCCTGCAATCGCCGAAGCACTGCGCTTTACAATCGACGTTCAAGCCTCCAATTTGACCCCAAAACAGCAGGTGATCGATTTTCTCAGGCGGAGATCTTGCCTTCTGGTGCTGGACAATTTCGAACATTTGGTTGAAGACGCTGGGCTGATCACCGAGATGATGCAGCATGCCCCCGATGTTCGCTTGCTAGTCACCTCCCGCGAGCGGTTGAACTTGCGCGAAGAATGGATCTTTGACGTGGACGGAATGAGCTACCCGCAAAATGGCCGCGAGAGGAACAAGGTTTACAGCGGGCTGCATTTGTTCAGAGAGCGTGCTCTGCAAGTCGATAACGAGTTTGTGCTCTCCAACGTAGTAGAACCGCATGCGGTGCGCATCTGTCAACTTATGGATGGTTCACCTCTGGGCATCGAACTAGCAGCGGCCTGGGTGGCTACGCTGCCCTGCAGTGAAATCGTACGCGAGATCGAGAAGAACCTGGATTTCGTGGTCAGTACGATGCGCGATCTTCCGCAAAGACATCGAAGCTTGCGAGCGGTTTTTGAGCACTCATGGCAGTTGCTCAGTGAAGAGCAGAGAGGTAGCTTTCAACGGCTTTCTATATTCCGCGGAGGGTTTTCTCGACAGGTAGCTGAAGAGGTTGCAGGTGTGAACTTGGCGATGCTGGCGGAGTTCATGAGCAAATCACTCATACGGCAGAGCGTTGAAGGTCGCTACGATATACATGGACTGCTGCGGCAGTACGCCCAGGAACAATTAAGCCTTGATAGCGAAGAACAACGAGCTGTCATAGAAAACCATAGTCGTTACTTCGCCCGCTATCTTCAAGAACGCAGAGATGCACTCGACCGAGAGCAGAAACCTCAACTCCGGGATGAGATACGACCGGACATCAGTAATCTCAAAGATGCAGTCAACCACGCTCTTAGGATTTGGGAGGAGGCAGAGGCGCTTGGATTCTTGCGAGATTTCTGCGCTTTCTACCGATCCACAAATTACCACGAAGGTCTAGATGTTCTTCGAAACATATCGCGCGGCTTGATGGATGATGGCATAAAGATGGAACTCGGCTCTCCCCGGGGGATAGTGCTGCTCGCAATCACTGCCTACGAGTGCGCGTTTGAGAGTTCTCTGGGTTCATCTGAACATGAGGAGGTTGCGGAGGGTATTCTACCAATTCTGCGTGAAACAGAGTTAACCCATGAGTTGGCGAATTGCCTGCTTGCCCTAGGTGTTTATCGCGTTTTATGCAGTGATTATTCCACTGCGATCACAAATCTCTCTGAATCAACTTCGCTATTTGAAACGTTCAACGATCTCTATGGGTTGCTTACAAGTATGTCCTGGTTGGGTTGGACGTACAAAGAAATGGGCGACATTGATCGAGCTGGAGAAATTTACGATGAAGCGTATGAGCTATCCAAACGCGAAGGCTCACGCTTGGGTCAGGCTTACACCTTGAGCAAACTTGGCACATGGGCCGACGCACGCCACGAGTTTGAACAGGCGTTGGAGTATCACCAGAAAGCTCAAGCCATATTCATCGAGTTCAAGGATGTCGCCGGACAGGGTTATGCTCTAAGCCGCATGAGCTTGAGCGCATGGGGAATGGGAAATTTCAAAGAAGCATTAAGTTTTGGCAATACTGGACTAGAACAATTCGAATCGATTGGACACCGCTGGGGGATCAATACTTCCTACTGCCGCATCGGATTTGCTGAAGTGGACCTGGGGGAATATATAAGCGCCGAATCACACTTCAGACGCGCTCTGGATCTGGCAATCGAGAATCAATTCCCAGCAATCACCAGCTACGCTTTAATCGGCATCGCTGCGGTACGCAACCATCAGAAACACTATGCGCGTGCCGCCGAGTTGCTCGGTTTTGCGAAGTCCCAGAAGACGACGCCCGCACTCTATAAGTATCTAGCAGATCTTGAGATCAACGAGCTCGAAGCGCATCTATCCCCTGAACAGCTCCAGGGAGGTTTTTCCAAGGGCTCGGAAACTGAATTCGATCAGCTCATTCGTTCCATCCAATCCGAACAGCGTTGAATCCCTGAATAGCCCTATCTGTATTCTCTCTTGCCCAAGTGGATTGCGTATTCGAATGTCATGAAGGAGAGGAGTCGGCAGATTCAGGCTCTTTCGTGGGGGCGAGAAGGAGGGTCCTATTTCCATTGCGCTGTTTGAATTGTTATTGTGAACCTAATCATGTACTATGAATTCTGGGGGGAATAAGAACGTCCTGGTGATGTTTAAGTGTATCCCCCTTATTTCGTTATATATTAATTGGAGACATCTCTTTTTGTTGTGCAGTAGGGTACAAAGACGCTTGTCCCCTTTCGGGTAGACTGGCGGCCATCGCATCCCTCCAACCTCCCCCCTAAGCCGCGCTACCCAACATTTGGAATTGGATGGCAGCCCGTGTGCAATTTATCTTCGCAGATCTTCTCAAACACGCCTCGACTCCGAGGGCCTTGTCGCTTTCCATACCGGCTATCTTCACCGCGGAGTCAGGTTATTGAGGCCGTCAAAGAAGACGCTTTCTGCATGAGATTTTATTAAACATGAATATTGATACCCTCTGCAATTATCTTTTCTTTTTTCACTCCGAGATCGAGATTACACAGAGGAGGCCTACAGAATGACAACAATCGAGGCGAGGGGAAGACCATCCACCTTTGCGGTTTTCCGCAACCGAAGCTTCACATTCCTATGGCTGGGTCAATTGGTCTCTACGATAGGAAGCGCCCTAACCTCCCTCGCTGCTTCCATCGTTGTGTACCGCCTGACGGGTTCGGCGCTCAGCGTCGGCTTGATG
>SDBU01005099.1_pt1 | contig 15826 bp, 21 predicted proteins | sample 2277071 | NCBI WGS metagenome assembly SDBU01 (sample SAMN10397929, study PRJNA504765) | marine sediment metagenome | isolation source: marine sediment core GS08_GC12, 126 cmbsf | place: Arctic Ocean: Gakkel Ridge, Loki's castle | collected 2008
GAGGTAGGGCTTTCAAACGTCACAGATCCGGTTGACAGCACCGGTCATATAATTCGCTTCACCATGAACGGAACCGGCAGCGGCGCGCCCGAAAGGTGCGAGGTCCAGCTTTACGAGGGGGCCACACAAAGGGCGACGACCGGCACGCAAACAAGCCGCGCCGCATGGGGCCTTAAAACCTACACCTTAAGCGGTGCCGAAGCCGACGCCATAAGCGATTACACGGACCTTCGGTTTCGCATCATCTCAAGCAATCTTGCCGCCACCGAAGATATGTGGGTCACGCAATGCGAGCTAGAGGTTCCCGACGCGGTAACACTTTTCACGACTGATCACAGCGCGACGGTGACGGCATCGGGGGCGAATACTCTCAAGGTTGAAATTGCCAGAGCGGCAACGGCAACTTTCTCCGGTGTCCATTCGTTGATCGCACAGATAGCTCGCGCCGCGACCGCAACATTTACGCCGGTCCATTCCTTCGCCGTGTTCATCGCGAGAACCGCAACGGCGACCTTTACGCCGGCCATGACCCTGATCGCTCAGATCGCCAAGGCGGCCACGGTGACGTTTACGGGGGCATCCTCCCAGATTCTCCTTAAACTGACCTCCCACGCCGCCACGGTGACAGCAACCGGCGCTCATGCGTTCAAGGTGCTTGTCGATGCCGCAGCGACGGTCACGGTCAGCGGCGTCCATCTGTTCAAGGTATTCATCGCCCGGGCTGCGACCATCACGTTTTCAGCCGCGGCAACCCTCAAGGCAATCTTGGCCCGTGTCGCCACCGTGACATTTTCGGCCGCGTCCGCATTGACTGCGATAAAAAAGACGGTCCATTCGGCGACGGTTACGGCGAGCCCGGTGTTGATTTTAAAGTCAATCATCTCGAGAGCGGCAACGGTCACGGTTTCAGCCACACATTTGTTGAAGGCGATTATAGCGAGAGCTGCCACGGTCACGTTCAATGCGGCGATGACATTAAAACCCGGTATTAACAGGGTTACAACCGCGACTTTCACCGGAGCCCATTCCTTCGCGGTCTTCGTGGCCCGAGCCGCAACGGTCGTCTTTGCGCCAGTCCTGGCCCTCAAAACGATCATCGCAAGATCGGCGACTTTGACCTTTACTGGTTTGTCGTCTATTTTGAAAATCATTGGCGCCGGTGCCGCGGCCTTTGAATTTCTGAAAGGCAAGATGCGGGACAGTTTCTTCGGAAAGGGCCAGATCAAGAATACGGCTTTTGGCAAAGGCAAGATGCGCAGCGCGCACTACGGGAAAGGAAAGCTGGACTGATGCAGAAAAATGAAGTTGGCGTTTCCGTGAACCTGTCGGCGCAATTCGATATGAGTTCATTTACGGCATTGTCGCTTGAAATAACCGACCCGCTCGGCGTGGTCCGAACGCCTGTCGTGCCGACCCTCAATACGTCGGTTGTCGCCGTCGACGATGACGTAATCGACGAGGAAACCGGATTGCCAATGGCCGACTTCCCAGCCAATGAAAGCGTCGAACATATAAGCGCAGCTGGAGAATTCAATATTGTCGGGACGTGGTTGCTCGTCGTCGTCTACACAGAGGGCGCCACGATCCTTCGGACCAACCCGATATTACTATGCGTAGGAGAATGAGATGCCAAAGAAACCAACATCCGATTATTTTCCGGCGCCACTATGGATGCGAATTATTTTTGCCGGCGCCATTGCTCTTTATCCGGTCCTCGTTGTAGGGCTTCTAGTCGTAATGATGGGAGAGTAAAATGCCCTGGTATTTTTACACAGCGATGCTCGGCTTTGGCCTGTTTGTTCTCGGCCTCTTTATCCAAGACCCGAATTGGGGCTCGGCTGACTTCGGCGTCAAGGCGATGTTTGACGGCGGGCTCCTGGTCGTTATCTCCGCTATAGTGTGGCTGGTGTGACCTAATTTTCATGGGAGAATAAAATGAAGACCTATACTCAAATTACGATTGAAAAAGTCTATGTCAGCACCTTGCCCGATGACATTGAACTTGACCCAAAGATAGCGCAAGAACTCGCTAAGCGAATGGATGATTATATTAGTCGGAGGATGCTTGGGCTGTTTGGCGTCTGTCGGTATCCATGGCCCCAATCATCGTGGTTGGTAGCGCGCGAGCCACGGCGCAAAGGTCCATTTATTTGCATGGGAGAATGAGATGGCCGAAGTTGTCATAAAGGTTTGTCCATGCTGCGGCGGTGTCGAATACCTTGAGCCCGACATAAAGATTGAGGTTAACGATAAAATCACCGCAGAACTTGCAATCCTAATACAAGCTGCGTCCATCACGGTGCCGAGAGGTGTTGGACACGGCTGAGCCAAACTTGACCAGATGCTGTCGCTTGCTTTAGGGTGCGGGGCGTTGTGGGCGGGGACGAGGTTGCAGAGATATATTACGACTTTTCGTCAATGTGTTATTAGATAATTGCGGCCCCGAAGTGCCTCATTTTTTCGCCTGCAAGCCGCTACAAAGACGACACTAAAAAAAGGAAGCCCGTTGGCATCGGTCAGAAATCTTGAAATAAAGACGCTGCCAATCAAGAAACTGCGGCCCTATAAGCGCAACGCCCGGACCCATTCCAAGACCCAGATCGAACAACTCAAGGCCAGCCTGCAGGAGTTTGGATTTACCAACCCCGTGTTGATTGATGGAAGCCGAAACGTCATCGCCGGCCACGGCCGTTTGATGGCTGCGGAGGCCCTCGGCATCGAAGAAGTGCCGACCATCGCCCTACGCGGCCTGACGACCGAACAAGCGAAGGCCTACCGCCTGGCAGACAATGCCATCGCTCTCAATAGCGGCTGGGATTTGGAGTTGCTGACTGCTGATTTCAATTCGCTTGATGGGGCTTTCGAGCCTCAGACCCTCGGTTTCAGCTTCGACGAGGCGGCTGCGTTCGCCGAGCCCGCAGGTCCAGCCGAGGACGCCGAGGCATTACTACCTACGGGACCGATTCGCACCAATGCCGGTGGTCTCTGGTTGCTTGGCAAACACCGACTCAAATGCGGGGATGCGACCAGCGCGGAGGATGTGGACTCATGCTTGGGCGGGGCCAAGCCCCACCTTATGGTCACAGACCCGCCTTATGGCGTGGAGTATGATGCAAGCTGGCGAAACGGCGTGCGGCGAAAAGACGGATCGTTAGTCGGGGCAAGGGCGGTTGCTTGTGTGAACAACGATTGCAGAGCCGATTGGCGCGAGGCTTGGGAACTATTCCCTGGTGCCGTCGCCTATGTTTGGCATGCCAGCTTGTTTGCGGATCAAGCCCTTTGGGGACTGCGCACGGCAGGATTTGTGCCTAGAGCCGAAATCGTATGGCTGAAACGCAGCATTATAATCGGTCGTGGTCACTATCACTGGCAGCACGAGCCATGCTTTTACGCTGTCCGCGAAGGTAAGACCGGACATTGGAACGGCAGTCGACGGCAGTCGACGGTCTGGGAAATAACCCACGTCAAGAGCGAGACCGGACACAGCACGCAGAAGCCGGTCGAGTGCATGCGCCGGCCGATCCTGAACAACTCGAAGGTCGGCGATGCCGTCTATGATCCGTTCCTTGGCAGCGGCACAACGCTCATCGCCTGCCAGGAGGAGGACCGGGTCTGTTATGGCCTGGAGATTGACCCGCTCTATTGCGACGTGATACTGCATCGTTGGGAAACCCTCACCAGCAAGAAAGCGAAGCGCCTGCAATGACCAAGAAAAAGAAACCCCCGACAGACGATGAAATCCTGGCCGCAATCAAGGAGTGCAAAAACGATCTGTTGAAGGTTGCCCAAGTCTTCAACGTCCGCACGTCGACCATCATCCGGCGCCTCGGCGTCAAGCGTCTCAAGAGCCAATATCGGAGCCTTATTCTGGTCATGGCCGGCGGCAACGTCTCGATCGCAGCCCGACAGCTTGGCATTCACAGGACGCATTTGCATCGCTTGATTGATCCGAACTCGGACCGCCACGATCCGGTGGTGACAGAGGGATGGGCCGAGGGGCGTGAGACCAGAATTGACAACGCCGAGAGCAAACTGGACGAGAACATTAACGCCGGTAAAGAGCCATCTATTTTCTTTTTCCTGAAATGCCAAGCCAAAGACCGCGGCTATGTCGAGCGCCAAGAAATCACTGGCCCGGACGGTGCGCCAGTCCGCCACACTGTGGAGATCGAGTTTGTTAAACCAGGCAAGCAAAACGGCCCAACCCCTCGAAGTAAGAAGTAGGCTCCAACTCCCGTGGGCGCTGCGGCGCCTGCACGAGCACCACCGATACAAGGTGCTATATGGCGGTCGGGCCGGCTCGAAAAGCTGGAGCGTCGCCCGGCTCTTGGTGACGCTGGCAGCGCAGCAATCCATCCGCATCCTGTGTTGCCGCGAACTGCAAAAGTCGATCAAGGACAGCGTTCATCGCCTGCTCGTCGATCAGATCAAAGCACTCGATCTGGAGAGCGCCTACAGCATCACCAAGACGGAAATCCGTTGCATCGAGACCGGCTCCTTCTTCGTGTTCGAGGGACTGGCCTATAATATCTCGACCATCCGCTCCAAGGAAGGCACCGACATATGCTGGGTCGAGGAGGCCCAGGGGGTCAGCGAGGAAAGCTGGAAAGTCTTGATCCCGACGATCCGCAAATCAGGCTCCGAAATCTGGGTCACGTTCAACCCGGACTTGGAGACCGACCCGACCTATGTTCGCTTCGTACTTAACACGCCCGACAATTGCCTGCTCATCAAGATCAATGCGAACGATAATCCGTGGCTGACACAGGAGAGCATCGACGATCGAGCGCACCTTTTCCGCGTTGATCGTGATGCCGCAATCCACATCTGGGAAGGTGAGACGCGGCAAAGCAGCGACGCCCAAATCCTCCATGGCAAGTGCAAGGTCGAGGCCTTCGAGCCTGGCGCCGATTGGGACGGGCCATACCTCGGCGGCGATTGGGGCTTCTCCCGCGACCCGACGACGCTGATCAAACTCTGGGTCCATGACTTGCGGCTCTATGTGGAATACGAAAGCTGGGCGATCGGCCTCGAGATAGTCGATACCGCAAATCGCTGGCGCCATGACGTACCCGGCTGCGAGGAGACGATGATCAGGGCCGACAACGCCCGGCCGGAGACGATTTCGCACGTTGCCCGCGACGGCCTCAAGATCGAAAGCGTCGAGAAGTGGAAGGGCTCGGTTGAGGACGGCATTGCTTTTTTGCGCAGTTTCGAAGATATTGTCATCCATCCTCGCTGCAAGCACTTTGAACAAGAGACCAGGCTTTACAGCTATAAGGAGGATCGGTTGACCGGCGATATCCTGACCACGATCATCGACAAGCACAATCATTGCATCGACGCCGCCCGCTATGCCCTGGCTCCGATCATCAAGCAGGATCAATATGCCGTCGGGGGTTTTCTGTGATGGGCATATTCTCGAAGATGATGAATAGCCTTGTCGTCAAGACGCTGACCGAAATCAAGCACACCGGACAGATGCCGTTCTTTTTCCGGTCCTCTCGGCCGACTGTGACAAAAATGCAACGCGAGGTCGGGACTGGCCTGAATGCCAACGTCATCATGGCTCCGATTGGTTGGATGCAGCGCAACGCCACAGAGGCCGACCCGGCTATCCGCCAACGCAAGGACGACGAGCCGGTCGAAACGCATCCGCTCCTCGATCTACTTGACAAACCCAACCCGTTTTATAGCGGCGCACATCTGACCGTGGCGACGATCTTCTCGTTTGCAACCGCCGGCAACGCCTATTGGCTGATCAAAAGCTCGATCGGTGGGAAACCCCAGGAGCTTTGGTATACGCCGCACTGGCTGATCGAGCCCAAACAGCCCAGCGACGGCTCCGAGTTTATCTCCCATTACAACTACAGCCCGGGCGGGGGCGAACAAATACGCATCGAGGTCGAGGACGTGGTGCATTTCCGTGACGGCATTGACCCTGTAAACCAACGGCTTGGCCTAGCACGGCTCAACAGCCTGATCGCTGAAATCTGGAGCGACATGGAGGCCGGCAGTTTTGTCGCGGCCTTGCTGGCCAACGGCGGCGTGCCGGGCCTCATCTTCTCCCCGCGCGGCGAAAAGGCGTTCAGCCCAGAGACCGTTGAGTCGATGAAGAACTATCTGCGGTCGCAATTCTCAGGCACGCAACGCGGTCTGCCGCTTGTCTCGGCCGGCGATGTAAGGCTTGAGGAGTTCGGTTTCGACCCGGCCAAGATGGACCTCTCAAGCGTCCGCAATACGGCAGAGGAACGGGCCTGCGCAATCCTCGGTATTCCAGCCGCAGTGGTCGGCTTCGGCACCGGAATGCAGCAAACGAAGGTCGGCGCCACCATGGATGCGCTGCGGAAAGAGGCTTGGCAGGGCGGCATCCTGCCGATCCTCGGCGGGTTCGCGGGTGAGATCAACCGACAGCTTTTGCCCAAGTTCCTGCGCTCGGAAGGGCTGGAAATGTTTTACGATTCGAGCAAGGTGCCTGCCTTGGTTGAGGACCGCAACGAATTCGAGAAACGTGTCACGGAACGGCTGGGCTCCGGCGCCATTACGGTCAACGAATACCGGCAACAGATCGGGCTTGAGGAGCTTGGCCTTGACGGGGAAATCTATCTCCGCTCGTTCAATATTGTCGAGGTCAAGGTTGGCACAAGCGGCCGCACCATTGAGAGCGAATCGGGGGGGGTCGAGCCAACCGACAAGAGCAAAGGAAATGGGCATGATCGCGAGGCGGCTCGCCTGAAAGCCCACACCGACGACGCTCATACCGCGCTTGAACAGGAGGTTGCCAGGACCGGCCGCCGCATCAAGCGTCCACCGAAGTCATTAGCCGCGCTGGCCAACAGGATCGACGCTATCAGGAAGCAATCCGGATCGGCCTTCGAGAAGCGGTTGCAAACATTCTTCGAGGACTTGGGGAAAACCGCCGAAGCCAGCGCTAAGCGTGTACTCAAAAAGGGTCGCCTAGCGCTGTCAGATGAAGCCCCTCTGATGTTGACAAAGCAAGGCGAAGCCGACTTGGCCGACCAGATCGTCGCCGGCATGGACATGGCCGATCGAATTCCAATCTTCGAGGAACTGTTCGAAAAAACCTATCTGAGCGTTGCCAACGATACGGCCAAGGCCATGGAGGGTACAATCGGGCTCGTGACCGGCGTTCCCGACCCGGTTGCCCGAGCCGTAACCGCGGCCGGCGGTCGGCGTGCAGGCCTCATCGACCTGACCAAACAGAGCAAGGACGCCACGTTCAAGGCTCTGACCGAAGCCGCGGCGGAAGGTCTGGGCCCGGAAGCGGCCGCCCGACGCATCCGCGACCAGGTTGGCGGTGGTCCATGGAAGGATGCCAAGACGCGAGCCCGGGTGGTGGCCCGCACGGAGATGGCATTCTCGACAAATGTTAGCAGCCTGGAGTTGGGAAAGAGCATCGGCGCCGAGGAAGCACTGATTTTTGATGCGCGCCTTGGTAGCACAGATGCAACTTGTGAAGCGCTTAACGGTCGTGTAGCTTCCTTATCCGACGCGCGGGGCTTAATGTTCGACGAGCATCCTAATGGCACTCGATCGTTCACCCCGATCCCACCAACCATGGAGCTATAAGGACCATCAAATGACCGAAGAGTTTAATATTTTCCCTCTCCAACATCCGACGCTTACCTTGATTGCCGACGGCGAAACGCTCAATGCTGGCGAATTATCAAGAAGCGTTGAGTTGGATTTGTCCAAAGATGTGATCAAGGGCCAACTACATACCGTGATCCTCGTCTCTTCTGGCGGCAATGTCAGCAAACCGGCCGGTGTCCTCTATGTGTTCGATACCGACCCAGAGATTTTGCTGGGCGATTCCGATCTTGATGTGTCGGATCATTGCCGCCAAATTGCCAAATTCGAGGTTACTGTCATGGACTGGGACTCTTCGCAGACCGCAGCCTCGATAGTGGAAACTGGTGAATTTCATTTCGAACGTGGCGACGGCCTGTGGCTAGCATTCAAATCCATGTTGCCGTTTGCGGCCGACGAGATATTGCAGGTAGTGCCGCGCTATAGATAATCCGGCGCTCATATGGTAAGGAGAAAACCGCAATGGATATGCAGACCAAGACTTTCGAGATTAAGCAACTCGACGAGGTAGGCGCTTTCGAGGCGGTTATCGCTACACTCGGCGTGGTTGACCACGACGGCGACCTGACAGAAAAGGGTGCCTTCGGCACGCAAGAAGTCATCATTCTGCCGGCCCACGACGCCCGCAGCGTGGCATTAGGCAAGGCGACAATCACCGAGCGGGGCAAGAAGGTCATCGCCACGGGCCAACTCAATCTTGAAATCCCGGCCGCCAAAGACCTTCACTCGTCCTTGAAGTTCGATTTGCAAACCGGCGAGAAGGCATTGCAGGAATGGTCCTACGGCTTCCGCATCGAAAAGGCCAATGATGAAATTGTCGATGGTGTGACAATCCGCCATCTCCTTGACCTCAAAGTATTCGAGATCAGCCCGGTCCTGCGCGGCGCCGGCATAGAAACCGAAACGCTGGCGGTGAAAAGCAAGAACCACAATACCAAGACCAGCGATGAGCCGTGGGACGTGACCGCCAACGTCCGTCGTTTGAATGAGCCAGCATTACGCAAACCCGCTTACGACCGTAGTCTGTTCGCTCATGTTAAGGACAACAATAGGGGTCTCCTCCACCACTTCGTCGACATGGAAGGAGAGGCCGGGCCAGCCAGTACTCGCGCCTGCACTCGAGGCATAGCTGAACTGAACGGCTTGAACGGCAAGCACTTTCTGGATGGAAGCGAACGCGAGAAAGCCTATGATCATCTCGCCGCGCATTTAAAAAACGCCGGGCTTGATCCCTCACCGCTCAGCACAAATGGCGGGGTTTCACTGGCCGACGAACTCAAGATCGCTGCCTGGGATGTTGAGGGTGCTGCGGCAAGGACGCAAAGGCTCGTCGATCTCCGGGCCAAGGATGGCCGCACGATCGGCAAAGAGGCCAGGGCAAGCCTCAAGGAATGCGTCCCGGCGCTGGCCGAAGCCGTGACCACGTTCAAATCGCTGCAATCGTTCATAGGCGATGGCGATGGGCCCCGCATAGAGGACTTGCTTGAGGCCGAATATCTGGCCACGGAGAGCAAGATCGCCGGCCTGCCAACTGCCTGATTTGACATTGTGATTACTAGCGCGTAGGTTGACCTTGATCTCGGGGCGCCTGCTGCCCTTTCAAATTCGACATGAAAGGACGCAGCTATGCCCAAATCCATACAACTGAAAGAAGCTCAGGAAAAGCTCCAGGTCGTCCGTGATAAGGTGGCCAAGGTCTTTGAAGAAAGCGCCGCGACCAACGACAAGGGCGATGCCGTCAAGGACTTCTCCAAGGTGACATGCATCGACGTCGGCGACAAAACCGGCTCGGCCAAAACCACGCACATCGTTACGGAAGTCAACAAATGGAACGCCGAAATGGCGGACCTTTACGATGATGTTGCAAAATTGCAACAGGCCGAGAAGGCGGAGGCCGATCTTAAAGACATCGACCGCAAGGGCACGCCGATCGTGCATCCTGCCGATGGCGCCCAAGGTCCGAACGTCGTCGAGGTAAAGACCGTCGGCGAGATGATGGTCGCCAATGACATCTACAAGGACGAGTGGCAGAAGGGCATCAAGACGGGCCGCTCGATCGAGATTCCAGAATTCAGCCTAGGTGGACTGAGCACCAAGGCTACATTCCTTACCACCGCCGGCTGGGCCCCTGAAAGCCTGCGCACCGGCCGTGTTGTCTTGAGCGCCCAGCGCCCCGTCCAAGTCACCGATCTTATTCCAGCCGGCTCGACGACCAGCGAATTGATCGTCTATATGGAGGAAACAACCTTCACGAATGCGGCGGTCGAAACGGCCGAAGAAGCGGCGTTCGCGGAAGCCACGCTGATTCTCACCGAGAAATCCAGCCCGGTCCGCAAGATCGCGGTCTTTATCCCGGTCACGGACGAGCAACTGGCCGACGAAGCACAGGCCCAGAGCTATATCAATAATCGCCTGCCATTCATGATCCAGCAACGGCTCGACAGTCAAATCCTGGTCGGCGATGGCGTCGGCGTCAATCTCGAAGGCTTCTTGAACGTGACCGGCATCCAGACCCAAGCCAAGGCCGCCGACACGGCGCTCGATGCGATCTACAAGGCCATGGATCTCGTTCGCGTGACCGGTCGTGCGGTGCCAAGTGCGCTGATTATCCATCCGACCGACTGGCAGCCGATCCGTTTGCTCCAAACTGCCGACGGAATTTACATCTGGGGCCATCCAGCCGAACAAGGCCCAGATCGTGTCTGGGGTGTGCCGGTGGCAATGGCCGATGCAATCACGCTCGGCACTGCGTTGACTGGCGACTTTACCAACTTCTCGGAACTGGTTTCGCGCAGTGGCATGGAACTGAAAGTTTCCGACAGCCATAGCGACTTTTTCATCAAGGGCAAGCAAGCGATCCGGGTCTCCATGCGCGTGGCACTTCCGGTCTACAGGCCCGCAGCCTTTGCGACGATTACCGGGCTTTAATTCTGGGAACTGATAGCCGCTCTTGCAGGGGCAAGGGGCCCCAAAGAAACCGACGGGGCCCCTTCTTCGTAACGAAAGGAAGAACCAATGCCGATCAAAGAAAACGTCGCCTCCAGGGTTTTTGAGGCGGATCTGGGTAGCCCGGCGCTTGGCGGTGTCGCAGACGTCCTTGCCGCAGTCACCGATAACGGCAGCGAGCAAACCATCACGACCGGTTTTACACAGCCCCCGACACCGCGGACCGTAAGCTCAAGTTCGGCCGGCACGGCTGGCGACATCAAGGCGATCCAGGTCACGGTCAACGGCACCAACGAAAACGATGAGGTCATCTCGGAAGTGCTGCCGGTCTTTACTGTCAACACGGCCACGACCGTTCAAGGCGCCAAGGTCTTTAAGACCGTGACCAGCTTCGTCATTCCGGCCCATGACGGCACCGGCGCGACGACCTCGCTTGGGCTTGGTGACATTCTCGGCCTGCCATTCGTTCATTCGCGCGATACCGTCATCGCTGCATTCTTTGGCGGCGTCCGGGAAGCCACGCGAGCGGCGGTAACGTTCAATAGCACCGCCGTCGAGAGCAACACGATTGATCTGGATAGCGCCCTGGATGGCAGTGCGGTCCTGGTCGATTATTATGTACCGGCGCTCTAAGAGCCCAACCAACAGGAGACCGCCCATGGCGAAAGCAATTACGACGACGCTGGACCGCAAGCTCTGGCTGACAGTGGATCAGGATGAACTGGTCGAGAACGGCGATCGGCGAGCACGGTTCTTGTGGGGCGTCGAGGGACGCGTGAAGCGCACCGATGAATGCGAACGCCTCGGCTATAAGCCGCTAAAGAAGGCCAAGGTCAAAAAGGCCGAGCCCGCCGAGCCGAAAGAGGCCGCACCGGTCGAAAACAAAGAGGCCGAGGCACCGGAAAACAAGGCGAAGCCGAAGGGCAAGCCCAAGGCGAAGGGTGGTAAATAATGGCGCGGGTTGCATTGACGGCCAATCAGGTTGTAAGGACCGGATTTCTTTCGGCGCCGACAGCCGCCGAGACGGACGGCAATAGCTGGAACAACACCGGTAAGGAAATCCTCCACGTCATCAACGGCGCCACCGATGTCCTCGTGACAATCAATACGCCGCGAGGCCCCGACGGTCAGGACGTCACCGAACGTGTCGTTACCGTAAGCGCCTCGAGCAACCAATATCTTGGGCCGTTCCCGCCAGAGACTTTCAATCAACGCGGTAGTGCGGGAGATGTCGTTCACGTTGATTATGACGTGATTACCAATGTCACCGTGGAAGTATTGAGGTTCTGATATGCCGCTTTTGACCATCGAACAGGTACGAGATCAGGTCCAGACTGACCTGACCGATGCTGCGCTCGGCAAGGTTTATGACGCGGAGTTGCGCCGTATCGTCAAGGAAGTCGGCGCCGAGAAAGCTGTCGTCGAGACCAAGCGCGGCCTCGGGTTGGTCGAACTGTTCACGCGGCGCCCGATTGCCACCATCAACTCGATCAAGGAACGCACCGAGCAGAACTCCGATCAGGTCACTCTGGCGGCCGATGACTTCCGGATCGTCGGGAACCGGCAGATTATCCGCCTCTCGACAGGCACCAACAGCGCTACGTTTTGGGGCATCGAGGCGGTGATCGACTATGATCCGGTCGACAACATCGACCTGCGGAATTCGACGTTGATCGAACTGATCCGCATTGCGATGGACATTTCTTTGAAGCAAAGCGAGAAGGACGGCGATTATTCCGCCGCCTACCGCAGCCCCAAGCGAGCCCGCGAAGAAGCGCTGGCCGGTCTTAACGATACGCTGGAGATTGCCTGATGCCTGCGGCCGGAAATATGACCATGCGGGCGCGGATCGAGCGCAACCAGGATTTGGGAACGGACGGCTTCGGTCATCCGGAAGCGCCCAATTTTCAGCCGCGCAATACTCTTCCCTGCCGGGTCTGGTCGAAGATGCGTCAGCATGTCACCGACGAAGAAAAGATCGTGATGATCGAGGACATTCGCGGCCGCTTCGAGAGCGGCGCCGACATAACCGAGGACGATCGGATCAGCGCTGTCGTCGATCGCCGCGGCGCAGTCCTGTTCGATGGGCCACTGGATATTGTGACCATCGCCCACCGCCGCACCTACAAAGAGGTCGTGCTGGAGCGTTTCAAATGAGCCTGTTCAAGTTAAATTGGCGTGGGCCAAAAGTGCTTTCCAAGGTTCGCCGCTGTGAGCGGGATGGCATCAACGTGACCATGACCCAAGCCGTGATCGAGGCCAAGGGCACTCACCGGTGGCAGAACGTCACCGGCACCCTTGAGCGCAGCATCCAGATCGTCCAGCCGGCGATGAAAAAGTTTCGCGGATTTATCGGACGCTGGGGCACCAAGGGCGTCGAATACGGGATTTTCCTTGAGTTGAAAACCGAGTGGATGTGGCTGCGGCCGGCGGCCGACAAGGTTTATCCGAACCTCGCCCGCAATATCAAAAGGTGCATGACCATTGGCCGATGAGAAAAACTATATGCAAGCGCTTGTGACATTCGTCAAGGACGAGACGGAGCTTGATCGCGTGTTTGCCGGCGGCGTTCCGAAAGGCGAAATCACCGACGCCAATCCGGTCCAGGCGGTGACGATGAACCGCTCCGGCGGTCTCGCCCTCTATGGCCAGCGCGACAATCTGACCGTGGCCCAGCAAAGGTTTGACCTGATCTGCTATGGGCAGACCCGGTTCGAGGCGGATGCGGTCCTGAGAAAAGTCGCTGCGGTCCTGCGCGGACTGGTGCGCCAGGTCGTTGACGATGTTTTGCTGATCCGGATTGTCAAGGCCGGCGGTGTGCTGTCGCTGATCGACGACGATACGGACCTGCCTATCGAGGTTCAATCTTTCGAGCTTGTAGCCGAAATCTGATAAAGGAGAAAACGAATGGCGAACGAAATCATCATGGCCCCTTACGACGTTTATTGGGCGCCCGTAGGCGAAGCCTTCCCTGTGATCGAAGCCGCCGCGGCTGGCAACTGGCTGATCCTCGGTTCGGCTGTGGCGCTGAATACAAACGAGGATGGCGTGACGGTCTCGGGCCCGCAAACCTTCGAGACGTTCCGTTCGGCAGGCTCGGCGGCGCCGCAAGAGGTATCGTTGACCGAAGAAGATGTGATGGTCGCTCTGCAACTGCACGACCTGACGCCGGATATGCTGCGGTTGGCCCTTAATCAGAATGCGGTATCAAATACTGCGGCCGGCGGCGGATTTGCTGGCTTCAATGAAATCGACATGGAACGCACCGCTGGCAAGCCCAACGAAATTGCCCTGCTTATCCGTGGCGTCAGCCCAGAATTTACTGGCGGAACTGCGCAGTTTGAACTCAAGCGCTGCTATCAATCCGGCAGTTATGAATTGGCCTACTCGAAGAACGTCGCAACGGGCATCCAACTCGAATTTACTGCGTTGCGTGCGACTTCGGCGCCGTTCCTTGGTAACTATGTGAGCCAGGACAGTGCTGTCGCTGCTTGATCTGAGTGACGATGATTTGAATTTTCATATCAGGGCCCTCAAGAAAAAAACGCGGGTTTTGAAAGAGGAAATCAGGGAGGCGTCCCAGGAACGCGACCGGCGCTTGGAAGCGCTCGGCATTGAAATCGAAAACCCCAGGCGCAGAGGAGAATCTCATGGCCGCAAAACAAACCGACATTCTGGACCTATCGACAACGGGCGAGATCGAACGCAAGACGTTCAGCATCGACGGCAAACGCTACGAGTTCCGTTCGCCCGATGAACTGACTCTATCCCAGCAACAATCCATTCGTTTCGCACTCACCTATGTTCAGAAGTTTGCGGGCGATGATGAGGTTCAACGCCGTCCAGAGGACGGGAAAAAAGCGGACGACCTGCTCAACAAGAGTGTTGATCTCTGCACCTTAAAGCTGCCGAAAAAGGTGTTGAACACTCTGACGGACATGCAAAAGCTCCGTATCGTTATTGGTTTCAGCGGCGCCACGGTCCACGAAGATGGCTCGGTCACCGACAAGGACGGGAAGGTAATACAACCCGCGACTGCGGCAGCCGATGCCTGATCCTGATGCGATGACCGCAGCGCGCTTGCAGCGCTTTTATGGAGGCAGCGATCCGAACCACTGGCGCGATGTTATGCCGACCAAACGAATGCGCGATTTTGCGGACGCCATGCCGATCATCATGGCAGAGGAACGGCTGGCCTATATCATGGACACGGCGGTCGGCAGCGGAGCGGCAAAGAAAGGCGTTGGACCACGGCACATCCGGCAACTCAGTCGGGATGCCAGCCGAGCCAGTCCGCGACAGAAACGCCGGGGCGGAAAGGTCGATCTGGCCGCCTTGAGAGGAATGGGAATAGAGACCGTAAATGGCTGAAAACCTTGGCGATGCAGTCCTTGAACTAAGCACCCGCGACAATAAATTGCGCGGCGGGCTGCGGCGTGCCCAGGCCCTGACCAAGAAGGCCGGCGCCAAGATGGCCAAGTTCCTGACCCTGCCGCTGGCAGCGCTCGGAGCGGTAGCCGGACGTCAGGCCGCGACCTTCGGCGATCAAATGAACAAACTGGTGAGTTTGGTCGGGTTGCCTCGCAAGGCGGTCGAGGAAGAATTGATCCCGGCCCTGCTAAAGATCGGCCCGGCCATTGGCAAGACACCGGCCGAGTTGGCCTTGGCCATTGAGCCGATAGCTTCCGCCGGAAATGACGCTGCAGCGTCGCTCGACATCCTGACCGCTGCGGCGCTGGCTTCGGCGACCGGCATGGGAGAGACCATTTCAGTTGCCAACACTGTCATCAAAATCTTGGCGAACTACGGCGGCGAGGTTCAAAACGCAGCCGAAGCGACCGGCATACTGACCGCCACAGTCAAGGCGGCGGCAGCGGCCCCAGAAACTATGTCCGCCGCGTTCAGTAAATTCTTGCCGCTGGCCTCTCAACTCGGTGTTGACCTGCGGGTTATTGCTGCCGAGTTCGCTTTTCTGACTCGACCGATGGAGGGTGCAGCGAGCGCCGCAACCGGCCTGACAGCCGTGTTGCAAAAACTCCTGTTGCCGCCGCTGGAGATGATCCCGATCTTGGCTGAGGCCGAACTTAGCCTGGAACGGCTCGCGGAGATTGCGTCCGGTCCGGGGGGAACCACCGCCGCTTTGAAGGCCATGCAGACTGCTCTCTCCGACCTGGATTTCAAACGGGTGTTCCAAGACAAGGAGGCGATGGTTGCCGCCTTACTTCTTATCAAAGGCGAGTTCAACGGTCTGAATGAGGTCATCCAGGAC
>SDBU01005100.1_pt1 | contig 15825 bp, 24 predicted proteins | sample 2277071 | NCBI WGS metagenome assembly SDBU01 (sample SAMN10397929, study PRJNA504765) | marine sediment metagenome | isolation source: marine sediment core GS08_GC12, 126 cmbsf | place: Arctic Ocean: Gakkel Ridge, Loki's castle | collected 2008
GCTGTATATTTCTTCTTAGCCATCAGTTCGATCCTGCCTGCTTCTTCAAAAATATGGTCGTATGACCGTGAAAGATTTTGACATAATTCACATATTCAAAACTTCCATCTGCTCTCTGTATTCTGTCGTCATTTTCTACATCAAGATTACAAGCTGCTATTACCATCGCTGTAGATTTTATACTTAACCCTTCTTCTTTCCTCATCGCCTGACCGGACACAGGTTGCCAATCTCCAAGAAAAGTACCCTGTAAGTTCCACGTCAAATTTGCCATACCAGACGCATCGTAAGTAGCAGATTTACGATAAACCGATAAGGTCTCATCGTAATCTGCAATAACATCACTTGCATCAGCACACCATTCAGCATCTACCATCAGTTCGATCCCTGTTCCCTTTTAAGGAATATCGTAGTATGACCGATGTATTCTTTGACGTAATTCACATATTCAAATGTCAAATCAGCTCGAAATACTTTATCATTTTCCTCAACGTCTATATTGCAGCCAGCAATAATGAACGCTACTGACTTGATACTTAATCCTTTTTCTGCTCTCAAAAGTTTAGTTGACCAAGGTTGCCAGTCTCCCTGGAAATTTCCTTGCAAGTTCCATACCTCGCTACCTAAAGCAGAAGCGTCATAAGTCGCTGATAACCTGTAAACACTCAGGGTCTCCTTATAGTCCTCAATCAACTCTGCCACGTCAGCACACCACTCAGTCGGTGGAGTAGGTACTACAACCGTTCCTACGCCTAAATGTGAACCTATATCGTATAACATTATGGCTCGTATTGAGTTTTATCCCGTCCCATTTCACTAATATCAAAGTCGAAAGCTATTACGTCTATCTCCATGTCAGGATTCTTCAATAACGATTCCCTAAGTCTTATTAAGGCATTGAGTTGATCGCTTCCACTGATTTCAATATCGCCTTCCATATAGTCAAATTTTGCTTTGACCATTAAAGCGGATATTGCAGCATCGAGATCGGTTAAACTAACACTCATAATAACCTCTTAAAAAAGGGCAGGCAGAGTCAACCGCCTGCCCTTGTAATAAATTGTATCTGTTTTTTTTATTGTGGCGTAACAGTTACGCCTTCTGCTAACGGTATGAAAGTCATAACCCACGTAGTAGCACCTGTTAAATCATTATCATCAGTATCCACTACCTCAATCATACCAGGAACACAATACCACGGACTCATCAGATTTGCCGAACCAACTGCACCTAATGCCAATGGAGTTAAGACAGCAGGTTGTGCATTTGAGAAAATAAACCTTCCGCCATCAACAGCATCAGTCAAATCTACATGAGTAGAAAAGTCATAATCCAAACCAGTATCAGTGGCATCTATCCATATATAAGAAGTAGCGGCAGAAGTAGCGAAAACAGTAGTAACTTCACCAGTAAGAGATGTAATCAAAATCTCGCCACCAGCAACCAAAAATAGATTTTCGTCGCCAACACTTACACCCGCTATCTGGACAACGTATGTCTGTCCCGCTATAAGCCCTACCGGCGGGGCATTAGCTAAACCACCCTCGGTCTCATTGTAAGTATTACCTGCCAAATAACCATCAGCCGCCACTATCGCCAAATCAGACGTAGCCACATTAGTAATGCAGGTGTTATTTACAATCACCGCAGCCGTGTCAACTTTCAGCGTAATGACAGGCAGGGTATTAAGCCCAGCTGCACCGCCGACAGTTCCATTGACGAGAATGTTATCCTTGATGATAATCCATATCGAAGCAGTTCCAGAATCTTCTATGTTTGCTACTGAAAAATCACCGTTGATCCTACAGTCCTTAATCAACAGATAATCCGTACCCACCGTATTGATACCAGAAGCGGCATTACCGGCACCCATCTCAATATCACAATTTATAATCGAGCCGTTATCACAACCTGCATTAGCTATAATAGTATCAGTGAACTCATCCGTCCCGGTCGTTTCAACATAAAACCGACAATTGGTTATTGAGAAATTTTCTACACCCGCTTCAATATCAATCGCATGTGCTACATCCGGTGTATTCGCCTTAAAATTAAGATTGTCAATCCACACATCATCAGCAGAGAAAACGAACTCATCAGTATTGGTATCATAATCAAACAATGGTGCCTCTTCACCGAAACCCCAACCCTGAATCTTTATCCCCTCAACGGAAAGGTCCACACCATCGGCACCCGCCCCAAGCGTATATGTATGCCCCGGAGCTACATTGATTATATCACCACTATTTGCCGTACACAAAGCAACCGCTGCATTAACGGTAGTCATAGCATCAGTCCAATTCAACCCGGTTGCCGCACCAGAAGCATTGCTATCGACATAGAAAAGGCTGCCCGGTAATCGAACCAAAGTTTCAATCCATGTGTTGCCGGTTAAGCCTGTGCAATTCGATAAATCTGCACCGTCAATATGCCAGTTAGCCCCGATGTGCGTAGTATATACTTTAGCATTTAACGGGCAAGCCATAATCAGAAACGCCATTAGAAAGATTATCAATCGTTTCATTTTGAAACTCCTTATATTAAACTCGTTTTAATTCTGATTATACAGCACCAGTTGATTTGCCGACAAAGCGATAATCGGTAGCACCGACCTTCTGATCCCTGCGAATCTTAAAGCTGGCAAGTATGTCCTTATTCCAGCCATCCCCGTTGTTGTCGCTCATTCTCCTGCGTCTTACCTCGATTGCTATAACGATTTTTTCAAGGAATTGTTTCTTGAAATCACCGAGATACCAGATAATCGAAGATTGAGCATCCAGAAGCGGAGTCGAAACAATATCGAATTTATCTGCGAATGGGTTACGTTCTTGGTTCGCTGCACCGGGCAACACCTGATTTTTGATGATCCGTGTTGCAGTTACCTCTAAAGCGACAGGTACGAGTAAAACTGTCGGTACGACATTGATGTATTTACCATCATCGTTCTGCATGAGCCTTAACAAACGCCAGAGAGCCTCAACATCCGTATAATCGGTTAGGGCATTCGTAACCAGATTGTCAAGGTCATGGATACCATCGCCCTGAGCATTCTGATAGAGGTCGGCATTTGTTCCGCTTGGATTCCATGCCTTAAAGCTGGTGATGTCCTGTACTTTGTTGATGATCTCAGTCTCACGACCGAGAGCAGCAATCTCACCCATTTTCTGAGCTTCTCGCATGACGATACCAGTTCTGTCAAATCTTACAGACTCATCGGTTATGTCGAGGATCAGACCTCTTTTCCCATGACCGATTGTTACATGCTTTTCCCGAATATCTGCAAGGTGTGGATATTCCCCGCCTTCGGGTATATCTTCTTCCTCACCTGTCAGATAACCACCGGGGATGGTATCTGTTTCAAGTGAAGATTGAAAAGGCGTTACGAGTTTATCGCCGACTTTTGCAGCAGCTTCATAAGCCTGCATTACAACACGGCTCAAAAGTACGCCGACAAGGATTGCAAACTGACTGGCTGTGGTAGCCTCAGAAAGAGTACACTGAGTCCCGGAGGTATCAATTCCACAACCTTCGGCCATTTCTCTTAAACTGAAATCCTCGACTGCAAGATGATCCTTGTCTGTTTCAGGCAAAGCCAGTTGTCTGTCAAGTTCCTTTGCAGCTTCCTCAGCATTCCCGCTGTATTGCTCTTTAAGAAACCCTCTTATGTTGTGTCTATTTAACATTTTTATTCTCCTGTAGTTAAATTCGGTTTTAGTTAAAAATTACTGTTAGGTCTGTTCGAGATTGAGAAGTTTCTGCTGGGTTAGTTTCGCAAGGAAGTCCACACCAGCAGCGGCCTTTTCTTTCACAACTACGGCAATACCGCTTGTTGAACCCGCGACACAAAGCTGGTCATGTGATGCAAAGGTGTCAGCGTAAATTTCAACAAAATCACCGAAACTGAGAGCCGCAGCAGTCTGTAAAGTGAGTTCATGTATCGATTCAAGTGATATATCGACAACCACTCTTTCAGTTTCACCACTGGCAGATGCGGTTTGTGCAATTCCAAGAAACCTATCTGCCGCAGCCTCACGGTTAGCCGCCTCATCCCCTGCATCGGCGATTGCACCTACGTTTACGACCGTTTCATTCAAAGCCGAGAGGCCAACAAAATCTCCCTTCTCGATAACAGTTCCGCTTAAAACCGGCATATCAACTAATACCTGACCGCCATGTCTATGTCTTTCTACATTTGCCATTGTTATATCTCCATAATAAAATTCTTTGATTTTACTGTTAAGTCTGCTCTAAGTTCAGTTTTGCTTGCTGTACGAGTTTAGCGAAAAACTTAGTGCCAGCAGCAGATTTCTCACGAACCACAACCGCAATGCCATCCGTTGAACCTGCAACGCATACTTGATCATGTGCTCCTGCAGTGTCAGCGTAAATTTCAACAAAAACACCGAAACTGAGAGCCGCAGCCGTTTGCAAATCGAGTTCATGGATTGATTCAAGCGAAATGTCGACAACTACATCTTCCGCTTCACCAGCCGCCGAAGCTGTTTGGGCTATTCCCAAAAACGCATCAGCCGCAGCATCACGGTTTTGGGTAGCAGTACCAGCATCGGCAATATCAGAAACAGGAATGGCAGTTTCGTTTGTAGCTGCCAAAGCAATGAAGTCGCCTTTTTCAATAACAGTCGCACTTAAAACCGGCATATCAATCAGCGTTTGATTGCCATGACGAAATCGTTCAACTTGAGCCATTTTCTTGCTCCTTAAAAGGTTTTAATTGATTTTACGGACTCTTAACTACTTTCGCTGAGAGAACCGCCTTCGTCTTTGCTTTCCAAATGCTTATCGCCGCCCATATTATGGACGCCTTTTTTACCAGATACAGCAGATATGCGATCATCAATGAGGGCTTTGATACCTTCTTTGATTTCGCCTTTGTCATCCGGCTCGACACCCATCAGTTGGTCTTTGAAGATGTCTGTCTTGGCTTCTTTGGGCAACTTGCTTTCGGCAAGCATCTTGTCAACAGTCGCAGATTTTCCGGCCAATGCTTTTTCTACCTTGAGCTTATCGGCCTCTTGTTCTGCAACCTTTTTCTCATCGGTTAATTTCTTAACCTCATCGTCCCGGCTCTTTTTACCGGATTCGATACCTTCGTTAAGAATCGCCTCATGTAAATCTTTTCGGCGAATCTTTAATTCATCGAGTTTGATTAAATTATAGTCTTCCATAATAGTATTCTCCTTGTGATTTTCAGTTTCAAATAAACCATTATTTGTTGCTGGATTCGCTACCAAATCCACGCTATATACTTTAGTAATCGACTCGACTACTTTTTTACCGTTTACTACCGCAAACCTTCCGGAAGCATTTTGGCTTGTCCCGGCGATCTCTGGCATGTTCTCTGCTATGTCCACAAACAACTTGCCGTTTTCGTTTGGCAAACCTCGGAAATCACCTTTTACCCTCGTATTGGACTCATCGAATCGAGCATTTATAAACTTACCCGCAAGGTTCTTTACATCCCTGCGTCCAAGCTGTATTTCTTCTCTGTTTGGGTGGTTGACAAAGGCTTGAATCCCCTCATATAATTTAACCGCCTCCCTCATAGCTGTCCTTGCGTAATTGTATCCGTTCTTCGATACCTGCCCTAATAGCGATACATTATTAACTTGAAAAATCTTCTTTTCCACATCATTGATAAACTCAGCTTCGGAAAAGTCAACTTCGTAAGTTAGTTTTTTGTTCATCATAACTCCATAAAAAAAGGCGTTCAACTATCAGTTAAGATAATTGAACGCCTGTCGTATTCAGGTAGTTCAGTATTCAGTTTTTAATGCTAATGGCTATGATAGTCCCGTAATATCCCGACGAAAGAATCCCAATTTCTACTCCGCTTCTTCTGGCTATTACACCAGACGCTTTGCTTATTAAGCTACGGGCTTTTAGGGCTATCGTATATAGCAATAGCAGAGACAGGATTCGAACCTGCGACCTTCGGGTTATGAGCCCAACGAGCTACCAGACTGCTCCACTCTGCGGTCAGTACGGCCCAAGTTTCTGTCGGCTGCCGATAAGCTCAGCACCCTTAACTTGACCGTCATGAACAGTAAATTCGATTGTTAAAGTGCCATATTTCTTTTCCTGTGCTAATTTCTTCACACAATTCCAAAAAGCGTCAGGGTTTATCTTGGGTGATTGACTGCCGTTTGTCAACACTTTTTTTTGAGAAATAGTCATATTTTTTCTTTAAGTGTTGTAAGTCGTTGTTATTAAGTTATTTAGCTTCTGTTTTTTTTGTCTTTCTCTATGCAATATATTATTAACCCAACCGCCAAAATAAACATGTCCTTGGTTATTATGTTAGCTTCTTCTGTTTTCATAACGTCACCTAAGATACCGTTTATTCCAATGAACCCACATATTACTAAAATGACCCCGAAATACTTCATGCTCTTTCCCTTTCAAAATCATTAATTAACAAATTGTACAGGACCTTACAACAGCCAATTTTATCTTCATCGTGAATCCACTTATAGACAATACATGCTCAATGTCGCAGGACGAACATTTCAACTTAGCCGTTATCATCACTGAATCTCTAACAGGAAAGTCTTTGTCAATACCCCCTTCATTACAAACTTTTGTGGTTTCCGCTTCGAAACAAAATAAATCTTCATTACATATTAAACATTTCATGTTCTGCTCCTTTCAAAATCTATCTGACTTTGTGCAACTGTTAATTGATTATCAGGTATATCTTCGGTTACTAATTCAGCGTAACAAACGCAGTTACCAGACCATGCACACTTGCCGTTTCGCCTGATATATAGCGTATGCCACTTTTCTAATTCCACGCAGTAAGCATTTTCATCATACGGTACAATCTTTCGTTTCAGTCCTGTTTGACTGTACGGATTGAATCTTGCAAATTGTCCGTTGCATTCACTGATAACCCATAAATCGTGATTGCCAGAATAAACACCGTTCTTGTGCTGAACCGGAATGCCTTTGGCCTTAACGAGCCTGTATAATGGCCTTTTGCCTGTCTTTAAAATAAGTTCGCCAAGACGGTCTGCCATACGTTTTGAAACAGTAAAATAACTTCTCTGTGGTTTAAAGTTTCCGCCCTTAAAAGATTTCGGTAATTTAATACTACCATCGCCAAGATTATAGCATCTCAAAAATTCTTCTATATGCCTCTTTGACATTGCTCTAATAAGAAAGGGTACATCTTTTTCGTGTGATTTGCCGAATTCCATTAAAACTTTACCGAGGTCTTTATCGTATATCCTAACACCCCCTTTAAACCAATTACATTTCCAAGGAAGTCCTGCTAAGTCCTTTTTCATTTGTTCAAGTTTTTCTTTGCCATGTTGTGATATAATAATCTGCCAACAATTATATCCTTTTCGCTTCGTTACACAGCCCTCGGATAGATACCATCCCATGAACCTACAATAAAGCATCGGGTCTATTTGGTGTTTCCCGATGTCAATATATTCCAACTTATGGCCTACCCATTCAGAGGATCTATAAAATACCGATTCGGCAAGAACGTCTGTAGCTTTTGTCATTTCCCATTCTGTTGGTTTCGTCCAATCTCGCTGTCTTTTTTTGCAAAACATATTATGACTGAGAGTCACCATCATATCAAAATCTCTGCTGATAAAGTGAGCCATTTCGTGCGATGGCTGAACAATCGTTTCTTTTATCTCAACCCAATCAAGGTCAAAAGTTTCAGGGTTAAGCGACAAACAAGGTAATCCAACAAAAAGTTCAGCTATCGGTTTCCATCCCTGAATAGTATAGACCTCAGTGTATTTATCGTAACAGTTCGGGTGATACGGAATATCAGGCGGATCATCTTTAGCAAAGAATTGCCCATCAACCGAAGCGTCATAAGGTGCAGGATTACCAGATGTTGTACGAGAGATAAATCCTTTTATCCAAGTCTTTTCCATAGCGTATCGAACAGTCCCCTCAGTATATGCCCTTGCAAGTTCTGTCCTCGATAACCTTAAAGCGTTCTTATAAGCCGACCTTGCTACACCCACACCCGGACGTGCGTTTGCTCTTGCTCTACCCCTTAAGGTTACTGGTTGTGCAAGGTGTTGTCGAATATCTCTTGATAGTTGTTGAGCACTCGACCCGGTTGCAACGGCTGTTCCTATCTTGCCAAGTATAATCTTTTGAGATTGATACGTTATATCCCAAACACGCTCAGAGAAAACAATCCCCCCCGGTTGCCATTTTAATAAAGACTTCATGGCGTTAGTGTTTATCTTTGCCCATGTCGATTGTGCGAATGTTTCCTGTGCCGCATTGTAACGTCTTACGATTCCATCCTTACCGATGAAACTCGAACCGATCTGAATGCCGAATCTTGAGTTTAATAGATTTGCTTTCTGTATAGCGTCCATGCTCTTGATACTGGTTTTCATGCCAAGGTCAACACTATTGCTCATGCCTCGTCTGATTACACCGGCTACTCTCGGACGTAACGCCGCCATCTCTGCCCTGATCTCATCATTGAGTATTGACAAGCGTATTGGAGGTAAAGCATCCCTCTGTGCAAACCGGGCAATCTTACGCTCTATCTGCATAGAAGCATCTTGTAATATAAAGAACAAACGTCTCTCATGGGCTAATTGGAAGTTCTCCCAATTCTTTCTACCTCTGAGAGTCGCTTGCTCTATTAGTTGTCTTTGGGTTTTAGCCATCTATTGTTTTTAGAATATCTATCGTGCGTTCAATTAATATCTTTTTGCTGCATTGATTATATCTGTTTCCCAAGGCAGCTTCAAGATTCTCGATGCAACGTTCCACTTTAGTCTTTTCTTTTACTGGACAATCTGCGCTCACGATAATTCTTTTCAATTATTTAGCTACCTAATAACCCACAACCAAATCCTTTTGGATTTCTCTCTGATTATCGGTCATTATTTTTTCAAACTCGCCAGCAACTTATCACCAAACGTCCTACCCACCGACCGAAGCGTTCCGTCTTTTTTCGACATGAATGCTCCACCATCCGGGCCTTGATAGAAATGAGCATGTCCGTTTGTGCCGTGATAAGTATAGCCCTTGGCTACGAAACTGTCGATTACACTTGTGTCCGTTGGCTCGACAGTCTCGTCCGGTGTCCGCAATACCTTGAGCAAAGTTTCACGTTTCATATTGCCCCAACCGCTGATGCCCTTTTCTTTGGCGATTGCTTTTAGTTCCTTGACATTCAAATCGTCAAGTGTCGTGGTGTCAAGTTCAGGCTCTTTCGGTTCTTCATCCCTCTTAGCCTGTAACTCAGACATCCTAACTAACTTTTCGGTATCGGCTGCGATGTCTGTTCTCGGCATTCCACCTTCGTCGAGGCACTCAGCTTCAAGCTGTGCCAGTTCTGCTGTTTCTTGTTCGTTCAACATTGGTTTACTCCTTTTCAACAATTTCGATTTCTATATTTTTATTACACCTTTTACAACAAAGAATTCTTGATAGCGGAGTATAATTATTTTCCTTATCCAAACTTCCAGAGTCGCCGAGTTCAAGATAGTTATGGTCAAAGCAAAGACAAATAATACTCCCTAAAAATGATTGTGTTGTCCATTTCAATCTTTGCAACCACCGATAGATTTTTTCAGTAGCGAATTTCTGCTTCATTAGAAACACGTCGTATTCGACAAGATTCATAATCACTCCTGATTTTGATTACGGTTATTGTTTGGCTGGTTAGGATTATTTTGATTAGCCCGCCTTTCACGTTCTAATTCTCGCTTATCCAATTCCTCAGTATCTGATTTAATCAGCACTTGTTCTTCTTCGAAGTCATAGCCTAACTTGCCAGAGATTGTTTGCCTGCTTGCATATCCCTGATTGTCATGGATTGTATAAGCCTCAGTTTCTGCTTTCACGTCTCTGTGAATCAAAGTAGCAAAGTCAACCTGACAATCCAACTGCTCCATTTCCTCCTCGGTCAATTTAATTTGATTGCTCTGGACACCGAAGTTAATAACCTTCCAGAATATCTCTTTGAATACATCTTGGAAAATATCCTGATACTTTTCTATCATCCTGACAAAAGGACTCTCGGCAATCATTGTACTTGCCATGTTAGAATTAGAAGCGTCTGCTCTAAAGATGTATTCAGGAAATTGAATCCCTGATGCAGCCATGAGTTGAATGTTCCTGCCATCGTCTTTTGTGTCCTGTGCTCTGATGTTGAGGTTCTTGTATTCCCACTCGACCCCTCTTTGGAATAATACCGATCCAGGCTTTGGCATTTTCTTCTTCGCTGTTCCACCCGTTGGTGTTTTGCCTGTAACATCAGAGAATTCATTTGTAAGATTTGTTATATCACCCCCACCCTCTACTTTGCCGATGAGATTAAATATGCTCCTGATCTTATTGAGATTGATTCTGTCATCCAGCCAGCTTTCATATTTCCTGATATACTTAGCAACTCCTATCAAGAAACTTATCCCGCGCTTGACATTCGAATCGACCAGAATCTTAGTGTGTATCATTTTATCGGCGGGGATTACTTCCTGCTCCTCAGTTTGTTGCAAGTCATTAGTTGTCTTTCGCTTTGGGAATAATCTATGATAATTGATCACATCCTCAATATCGTCCGGGTCTGTTTCGATACCATAGGTGAATCGACCTTGCCTGTCGTTAATCTCCTTTGGTTCAACAAATCGTATCTTCGTAAACTCCTGCTCGTTCATTTCAGCAGCTATTGACGGCTCGAAAAATCTCAGGAAACTTTCACCATCCCTAATTGTCCTGCGGAGCAACTCTTTGCTGCGTTTATCAAATTTCTCTTGCTTGGCGAATCCATCCCAATATTTCTGCACTTCTTCAAGCTTCTTATCTTCCTTTAACCCAACGGCTGTAATCTTCGCATTTTTACCGATTACGAATGACTCCATTGTTTCGAGAACATTCCTGCCTTGTGGTGAGTAACTTATTTTCAAAGCTTGCAGTTGCATATCGCAAATCTCTGCTTCGGTATAGATTTGTTTTGAATCGCCGTATATATTAAGCCATTGATCTTCATCGTTGTCTCTTGCGAATGATGGTAATGATTCAAGAGCTTTCATTTGATGTGCTACGAGTTTGATTCGTAGCTTAGCCGATTCTCTCCTTAACGCATATCCGGGGAATATTTTTGCTAACATTTTAAGTCTCCTTGCTTATTTTACGGTGGAAGAATAATCTAATAATAATCCTTGCAAATAATCCGGGGTTGCTGTGTAAAAAAAATTCTTTATAGACTGGATAACACCCAAAGAGATGTAAGCAAACAGTTTGTACCATGCTCTCGTATCGAGTATATCCTTGCCCTCTAATTTCTGAATACAACGAAGTTTTATGCTCTTTCAATACAGGCGAATCATCATCCCAAGGTACTGCATAACACTCAGGCTTCTTCCTGAATAGGTTTTTTATTGATTCAAACATTAACAGCCTTTGCAATTTCGTTGAGTGCATGTCTCTTTGTGTTCCTGAATTTCAGGACGTCTTGGAAGTAAAGGTTCTTTGCCCTCATGCAAATCGTCAACGTATTTATGGTAACAATTACAATCATACCTCCAGCATTTCGATTGCGGATTCGCTACTGGCAAGGAATTGCAGTAAGGACATTTATCGACTATTTTTTTGATTTCCTTTTTGACATCTATGTTCCAACTAACCCCCACAAGAAAGAACGGTAAATGTAAACTAATTGATATTCGTCTTATCATAGGCCCGTAAGGAATTGGTACTATAGGAGCAGCCCAATAAATACCTATGCTGAAATGATGTAGTGTGAATATCGCTACTAAAGTTACCTTGCCGATTTTCTTATCATAGCCTTTGTGTGTTTTCATGCCAACTTCTCCTTAAACTTACGAATAAGGTCATTTACTTTGGTGTCTGCTTTTCTCTGCTCAGACAGTATAGCTCTGCTTAGTTTTTCTGCATCTCCTCTTGAAGTTATTGGCCTAAGAATAATGGGCTTTGCAGAATAACTGAAATCTATCTCCGGCTCTGGTAGTTTATACATTAACCGATATACTCCTGTCGCACACTTTCCACACACTATATCACTGGCAGACGAGCATGGCAGTGAAGTAATATGCCCGCACTTATTGCAAACCCCACCAACAGGAGTTAAGGCGTCTATGCTTGGGCTTGACTTATGCTCTGTGATGTACTCACCAACGGTATTCATTAGTCGTTTTAGTATATCGTCATATCGCTCGCAAGGTCTGGCCCATTTCAATTCACCTAAATCCCCATGCTTTTCTTTAAAGAATTCCTCAAATGTTTTCATGGTTATTCCCTTTCCCTAAGCAGCAAACTTATGTCGCTGCAAATAATAGATACTCAATATCTCATCCGAAGCCAGCAACCTGCTGTAAAGTCTAACATCAGCAATCAAACCATCGAAGTAAACAGCAGGGCCAATATCAGCCCGGCCTATATCAAGATCACTTGCATCGTTCTCTGTCGAATCTGTAATGGCTATGTGATGCCATTTTCCTGCGGTGATAGTAGCTACTCCACTTGTACCGACTATCCCATTGACATAAAGCGTATGCCCTACCAGTCCATTGACAGTAACCTTCCCGGATTCGATAGATAGATAATCCGTACCATTCAAATCTATCGGGTACTCATTGCCTGCAACATCATCCTGTTTAACCCACAAGGAGATTGTCTTTGTAATTGTTGGCCCTGTTCCAATGTCGATATACATTGAGCTTGCAGCAGTAAAATCAAAACCCGGACGTTTCGGTACAGGAGCGTTGACTGCCGTACCTGCAAAGCCGTTCTCCGATTCATCAAATAACAATGCCGCCGTTACACCGGACACATAGTCCATTAACGACATTGCAAATACTAATCCTTTGCCCGGTGGACGCTGCTGGATATGTGTCGATCTCATATTACACCCCGTAATGTAATCGTGAATGTCGCTGTTACACCGACAGCTTCGTTGAAAGTAATAAGTACATCACACTCACCACGAACCGGCTCAGATACATTGTAAGAGCTTGTCAATGCTTCGGCTAATGCAGCTTCACTTGTGAATACGTTATTATCGCCGTTGTCTGCGATGGTAAGCACCGATGTTAAATTGTTATTCGTTGTATCCGGTCTTTTGTAGATAATCTTCTGCAAGATACCTTCAATCGGTACAGTGATTGAAGCGATAGTATCCGCAGATACGCAAGCAAAAGTTAAAACCTTTTCCCATACCGGGTGAAATGCACTTGCATCTGTCTTTGTTTGAGTTCCTGTACACGTTGACATAATATTTCTCCTAAATTTATTGACTCTGATTTATCGTAGTGCCGCCCATATAGGCTCTAATATGTTTTTTAATCCCTTAGTTTTAATTTGAACGCAGACATAAACTATTAAGCCAACAACTACAATCGCTCTAACTGCAAGTAGAATCAAATGTACTATCTGCCACTTGATTACTTTATCAGTCTTTATTAATTGCCAAGTAGTTGGTGGTTTATACATCACATACCTCTTTGTCGCATATTTCTCGTAATTGTTTTTCATAGCCATCGTCCATATCTTCCCCCACCTGTTCCATTAAGTCTTTCAATATATCAACTGGATGGGTTAATATCTTATCCATCAGTAATCATAATCCCCAATAACATAAATCTCCTATGCAACTTCATTTAGTCTCGCAAAATCACCAAAGAGCTCGCAAGCCTTAGCATTATACGCACGTGCAGCTTCCTCTTGCGTATCATGGTGCCCGAGATGAATACATTTGCCATTGTGGTGTATCGTTGATTTCCATCTCCTCCAGCCAGTTTTTTGATATACACCTTTGTAGGGTGACGTGCCATTCGTCTGGTTTTTTTTGTTATACTGGTTTTGCTGTACATTGCATACTCTCAGGTTCGACTTTCGGTTATCCAAGCCATCGTGATTTATATGGTCCACCTGTTTCCCGTCGCCAACGACCAATCCTAATATCACTCGGTGCATGAGTACCGAAAACCTCTTGCCACTGGATTGCTTACCATGCCTGTCGGCATAGAAAATTCCGCTTAACTTGTGGGCATACCATTTGTGCTTGTTTAATTCTGCAAAATCCTCATCATCTACCAGAGCAAATTTGCCTTGTGTGAGTGGTATCTGGTTCATATTATCTCATTTTAAGGGTTCTCGCTGGTCTGTCAAGTTAATAATCATAATCTCCGAGAATATATATTTCCGGCTCAACATACTCTGCAAGCATAGCATACGCTCCTGATGTCCAATCGACCTGATCGTCATGCTTGTCGTCCATGCCTGTAAAATTCACTAACTCATTTATGTAATTATCGACGCCTTTGCCTCGGATAATGTAAAATTTTCCAGCTTCCGCCCTTGCAACCCATGGAAGCGCTCTCGTTTTCTTGTCTTTGTCGACATTATAACCCCTTAAATCAATCATAGCAAGGCTTTTTTCAGTTAACAGCGCTTGCACGAATCCCTTTTGAGTAGCGACCTCCTCAATGCCCACAGGGTGCTTTTCCTGCTGTGATATGACTATAATCATACGTTTCACGGTCGGCCACTCCTGCTGTTCGTGTACGAAGCTCTTGACGAATATGTTCCCATCCTGATCCATTGCCATTTCGCCACTGGCTGTATAGTCCGCTGTTTGCTTCTTTGTAACTGCTAAATCCCAATATCTAACCCACTGTAGAAACTTCGGAGCTTTGTCGATCACCTGCAGCCATGCCCTCTTGATAACAGCCCCGCCCGGTGGCGATGGTCTCTGCTGGTATAGTGCAGACCAATCATACCCTCCACTGGTCGCTTTTATCTTACTCAGAGCCTTTGTATCGTACATCTCAGGCCATAGAGCCTCGCCCTCTTTCCTGTCGTCCTCCGGGTGCTTGTACTCTCCATCCTCAGCAATAGCCGGAAAGCTGATTACTTTCCACTGATCCGCTTCGGGGTCATCCTTCATTTTTTCGAGTATTCGACCTGATAGATCGTCCTGGTGCCAGCGTGTGTTAAGTATACTAATCTTTCCGCCCGGTTGCAATCTGTTTCTGAGAGTGCCTTTGTACCATTGCCAAGTCGATTCACGGACTGTTTCACTCTCAGCTTCTTTTCTGCTTTTGAATGGATCGTCAATGATTATCCTATCTGCTCCCTTGCCCATGACGCCTGCCCCAACGCCCCGGCCTACATAATAACCTCTGCGACCGATGATATTAAATTGGTCAATGTTTCGCCTCGCTGTTTCGGACCTCGTGCCGGTTTTTGATAGTTGAGTTTCAGGGAATATCTCGCCGTAAGCATCACAAAGCATGATACTCTGAACATCCCGGCTCATATCATTTGCTAATGTTTGACCGTAGGAAGTGGCGATGATCCGAATATCAGGATCAGTTCCGAAAAGAAAAGGTGGTAGTTGACGACTTACCAACTGCGATTTTGCGTGTCTCGGTGGTAGCCATATCATTAAAAATGGGTAATCAGGGACAGTGTGCCAGAGCCATATCTCCCTTGCTAAAATACGATGAAACCAAGCTGTTATAAAATCGCACCCCTCGACCTGTGGGAATGTCGCTCTCGAAAACGATAATAAGTCCTGCCTTGCTTCGCATAGCTGTAGTTGTAACTCATAATCAGCTATTTCGAGTTCGATCCTAAGTTCTTCAACTGATTTTTCTTTTGTTGCAATAATTGCTTAAGCTCCTCTATGTCCGTTATTGTTTCACGTGAAACATCTGGCCTTGAGTCCGGTGAACCCATTAAAAATTCATGTAGTCTCACTAACTTGTCAATATCAATAAATTTAGGTATTATACCGGGATAAGGTATCATCTCTCCACACTCAGGACATGCACTTTCACAGAC
>SDBU01005101.1_pt1 | contig 15824 bp, 12 predicted proteins | sample 2277071 | NCBI WGS metagenome assembly SDBU01 (sample SAMN10397929, study PRJNA504765) | marine sediment metagenome | isolation source: marine sediment core GS08_GC12, 126 cmbsf | place: Arctic Ocean: Gakkel Ridge, Loki's castle | collected 2008
GCTGCTGATACGTTTCTTCTTCAACCCGGAAACCCGCTCCTATTTGAGGGAACTGGCCAAGGAATTCAACTGTTCCACGAACGCGGTCCGCGAAGAGCTCAACCAGCTCACCAGCACCAAGCTCCTCAAATCTGAAAAAAGCGGGCGTCAGGTAATTTATAGGGCAAATCAGGAGCATCCGCTCTTTCCCGAACTCAAGTCCATGGTGGCTAAAGTCATAGGCCTTGACCAGGTTATCGACAGCATTGTCAGCAGACTGGGCGACCTTGAAAGCGCCTATCTGATCGATGATTACGCCGAAGGCAAGGATACGGGCATCATAGATCTTTTGCTGGTAGGAAATATAGACCGCTACCACTTGAACGATTTGAGCAGAAAAACTGAACGATATATCAAACGCAAGATCCGTTCTTTGGTTTTGACCAAGGAAGAATATACGGACCTCATGCCGAAGCTGGAAAATCGACCACGCGTGTTGATCTGGAAAGCCAACGAAAAACAGTCCTGGTCTTAAATCACCGAAGTATGCCACTGAATCTCGGCGCTTTCTGATCCGGCCTTTGCTTATATTATTAATTACAATAAGTTAAGCTATTATCGCTATGGGATTGACGAGGCGGAGCTGTATCTGCACTATTTATCAAGGTATTCTGCAACAGTCTAAATTCATTACAATGTGAAAGTGTTCATGCTGTCCAACTTTACAAAAATATTTTCTCTCTTAACTTTTCAAGAACGAAAAACCGTATACTATCTGCTTATTGCCATTTTTGTTATGGGGGTGTTCGAGACCGCCGGAATTGCCTCAATTCTGCCCTTGATGACCGCTTTGAGCAAACCCGAGGTCATAACCACAAACCACTATTTTACTTATCTTTATGAAATCATAGGAGCTCGGAACCAGAATCATTTTCTACTGCTGCTCGGGTTGGGCGCACTGATCGTTCTCATTTTAAGTAATGCCTTTTCGGCCTTTACGACGTGGCGGTTGTTACGTTTTATTTACATGCGCGAGCATTCAATTTCGAAACGGCTTTTTGAGCGCTACCTGGGGTCCCCGTACGTGTTTTTTCTAAACCGCAACACGACAGATCTGACAAAAAATGTTATTACCGAGGTACACCGGGTAATTATCGGTGTTCTAACCCCTGCTCTACAAATCATAACACGCCTGATTATCTCGTGCTGTATTTTACTCTTTTTAATAGCCATGGATCCCTCGCTGGCTTTTATCGTCTTCTTGGTGTGCGGGGGATCTTACGCCGTTGTCTTTAAACTCGCCCGCCGAAGGTTGGCCCGGGAAGGCAAGAAATCTACCGAGGCTCAACGGCTGCGTTATAAGATGGTCAGCGAAGGGTTCGGGGGCATTAAGGAATTGAAACTGCTTAACCGGGAATCCGAGTTTATTCACCGTTTCTCAAAGCACTCACAAAGTTTTGCATGCAGCGAATCGAACGCTCAGTCCCTCACGCTACTACCTAAATACGGCCTTGAAACAATCGTCTTCGGCGGAATACTATTGATCATGCTGTATTTTATCGCTGTAAAAAACAGCATTGATGCAACGCTCCCGCTCTTGGCTCTATACGCCTTTGCCGGATACCGTCTCATGCCGGCTTTTCAGCAAATTTTTAACGGTATAACTCTGATGCGATATCATGAAGCCGGTTTGGATACAATTTTTCAGGACTACCAGCGTCTTGAAAAAAACTTTTCAGATTCAGAGAGCGCTACTGTGGAGGAAGGAAATCAAGTTCTGCGCTTTCAAGAAGAACTGCAGCTCCATGATATCGTGTTTACCTATCCTCATGCAGATGCTCCGACAATCAACAACCTTGCCTTGACAATCAAGGCCAACACCACCGTTGGATTTGTCGGAGCAACCGGCTCGGGAAAGACCACAACCATAGACATTCTGCTCGGACTTCTACCACTTAGCAAAGGTCAGCTTATAGTAGACGATGTAGTCATTGACCAAAAAAACCTTAAATATTGGCAGAAAAACATCGGCTACGTGCCCCAGCATATTTATCTGGCCGATGACTCGGTCGTCCGCAATATCGCTTTTGGTGTTCCAGCAGTTGACATAGATTTTCATGCAGTTGAGAGAGCCGCCCGTATCGCCAACCTTCATACTTTTGTCGTAAATGAACTTTCAGACGGATATAACACAATTATCGGTGAACGCGGCGTCAGACTCAGCGGCGGGCAGCGGCAGCGTATCGGTATCGCCAGGGCGATGTATCATGACCCGAATGTTCTCATATTGGATGAAGCCACCAGTGCCCTGGATGGAATAACGGAACACGCGATCATCGAGGCGATCCGGAACCTGTCCCATAAAAAAACAATCATCATCATCGCCCACCGTTTAACTACAGTGAAAGTGTGCGATAGGATTTTTTTCCTTGAAAAAGGCAGGGTCAAAGACTTTGGAACCTATTCCGAACTAGTAGAAATATCTTCGGAATTCAACAAGATGGCGTATAGTGGTTGACGATATCAACACAACGTTTAAAGCCTAACGAATGAAAATATTAATACTGATACCGGCCAGGGGCGGCAGCAAGAGAATCCCTCAGAAAAACATCAAATTTTTGAACGGGAAACCACTTATCTATTATGCAATTCGTAACGCTAAGTCGGTTGATAACGCCGAAGCCCATGTTGTTACCGATGACGTCAATATAAAGGAAGTCTCTTCTGTTTATGAGATTCCGGCAATCGACCGGCCAAAAGAAACAGCGACGGACGAAGCGACAGTCGATGATGTAACAGTTTTTGCTTTGGATTATTTGGAAACAAAATACGACAAACGATATGACATTGTCATCACGCTGCAGCCGACCTCACCACTTTTAAAGAGTGCTTCTCTGGAAAAAGCCATAGATTATTTTATAAGCAATGATTTTGACACCTTGATTTCAGCGCGAGAAAAACGATCACTGATATGGAATAAGAGCAAAGGAAGGTTAAAACCGCTATACGATAAAAGAGTCAACAGACAGGAGTTAGAACCTGTTTTCGAGGAAAATGGCGCCTTTGTGATCTGCAGAGCCGAAATAATCAGACGCAGAAAAACAAGGATAGGCCATAACGTTGAAATATACAATTTGGGTGAAGAGGAGAGCATAGACATCGACACCCTTGACCATTTTGGGCTAGCCGAAACTATCTTAGCAAGAAAAAATATCGCATTTGTTATGATAGGTAGTCGAAAAAAGGGGTTGGGTCATATCTACAGAAGTTTGACGCTGGCCAACAAACTCATACCAAATCGATCTTTTTTTTTCATCCATTCACATGAAAAATTGGGGATAGAAAAGCTGAAACGATTAAACTACGTGCCCATCGAATTTGATAAGTTGGATAATCTTATTTGCTCACTCAAAGAGAAAGAGATTGATATTGTCATCAATGACGTTTTGAATACTGATTACCACTACATAAGGGAGCTGAAAAGCAAGGGCTTTTTTGTAGTTAATTTTGAAGATAATGGTAACGGGGCTACTATTTGTGATCTTTTGTTCAACGCCTTATACGAATGGAGCGGGACTACCGAAAGGGCGTATTACGGATATAAATATGAATGCTTGCGAGAAGATATTTACTTATACCCCGTTAAATGCCGAATTGCCCCAAAAGTTAAGCATATTATGATTGCATTTGGAGGCACCGACATCAACAACGCAACCCTGCGAATACTAAAAATTGTTGCGGAGATGCAACTCCCTGATACACAGATAACTGTTATTCTGGGGCTGGGATATAGATATGAGAAGGAATTAGAGAATTATATTAGTGTCTCAAAAAGTAAAGATAATATTGTCATCGTAAAAGATGTCTTCTTGATGTCCAAATACATAAATGATGCCGATCTCGCAATAACAGCCAACGGCAGAATGGTCTTTGAGGTGGCGGCACTGGGGACCCCACTCGTAGTGTTCAGTCAGAACGAAAGAGAAAGCCATCATATATTTGCCGAGATATGCCACGGGATAAGTTATCTTGGAATCCTCGATAAGGCAGACGACAATGATTTAGTGAAGGCATTAGAAATAATTATTCAAAACTACAGTAGCCGCAAAAAAATGAATGAAGAAATCACACCCTTTGCAAAAGATATCAGAAAAGGAATAAACAGAGTGATCAGCATCATTTTTAACGCTTACCATGAATGGGAGACAGATGGGCATCATAAAGCTGTTTGAAGAGACGGGTCTTGATGAAGACAAACCGGTAATGCCTTATATCATAGCAGAGGCGGGGGTTAATCACGAAGGAGATATTGAACTGGCAAAGCGACTCATTGACGAGGCAAAGGGGGGCGGCGCCGATGCCATCAAATTTCAGACATACAAAGCCGAGAAAATTGCTTCAAGAAACTCTCCGGCATATTGGGACACATCGCAGGAGCCTACAAAAAGTCAATATGAACTCTTTAAAAAGTACGACAAGTTCTGGAAAAAAGAGTTTGAAATCTTAAAGAAACGATGTGAAAAAACGGATATCGAGTTTTTAAGTACGCCTTTTGATACGGAATCCGCTGCTTTGCTCAACGATATGATGGACGTCTTTAAAATCTCGTCTTCTGATATAACAAACAAACCGTTTATTGAATATATTTGTCGCTTTCAAAAGCCAATAATTCTTTCTACCGGTGCATCATACATAAGTGAAATAGAAACGGCTGTCGGTTGGATAAATAAATATGGTAATCGGCTTGCTCTGATGCATTGTGTTTTAAACTATCCGACACAATATTCTGATGCAAACCTCGGAATGATATCTGATATGAAAAAAAAATTTCCGGATATCATCATCGGCTATTCTGATCATACGTTGCCGGGCGACATGAAAACGTTAGAAGTGGCAACGCTGCTCGGGGCGAGAATCCTTGAAAAGCATTTTACTTTTGATAAGACCATACCGGGAAACGACCACTACCACGCCATGGATAAAGAGGACTTAATAGTATTTCGAGCGAATATTGATAAGGTATTTATGCTTTTGGGAGATTTCTCCAAACACCCTTTGCAATCCGAAAATATTGCAAGGAAACACGCGAGAAGAAGCCTTGTGGCGAACAGGTTTATAAAAAGCGGCCACCGGATAGTTCTCGATGACTTAACATTCAAGAGACCTGCCAGCGGGATCAGCCCAAAAGACATAGATAGGTTGGTTGGAAGAATTGCGGTGATAGATATAGGTAAAGATGACGTGATACACTGGGATATGGTCCGGTAATAACAAAACCATGATAATTGCATAGCGCCATGAATAACCGGTTTACTGAAAACGATATTAGGCCATCGATTTATAAGGATAACATGAAAGCCTTCATGAGGGCCGATCTGGATCGTCTTGCCGGATGGAAAGAGGATTTTGCTACTGTAGATTGCCCTGCCTGTAATTCATCAAATTATTTTTATGCGTTTAATAAATACAATTTTGACTTTGTCGAATGTGCACACTGTGGAACCGTATTCATGAATCCGCGCGCCACACCAGAAATCCTTTATGAATTCTACAATAAATCGGTACTATATGACTACTGGAACAAGCATGTTTTTCCTGCATCACAAGAAACCAGAAGGAATAAGATTTTTAAGCCTCGAGTCAATAGAATTCTGAACATCTGTAGCAAATATAATATTCCAACACGCTGTCTGGTGGAGGTAGGCGCCGGTTTCGGAATATTTTGCGAAGAAATGATGTTAACAGGCAGATTTGAACATATCATTGCAATTGAACCCTGCGCAGAGCTAGCTGAGTCCTGCCAATCTAAGGGCATAAATACTATTGCGGATTCAGTCGAAAATATTGATTCGCTGGAAACAAAACCGAATGTGATTGCTTCTTTTGAAGTCATCGAGCACCTCTTTTCCCCCAAAGACTTTCTATTAAAATGCTACCGTCTTATGACACCGGACTCAATTATTGCTGTAACCTGCCCTAACTACAAAGGCTTTGATATTTCTATATTAGGCCACTTATCCGAGAGCATTGATGCGGAACATATCAACCTTTTCAATCCTGTATCAATAAGGATGCTTTTCGAGCAATGCGGATTTACGGTGCTTGAATGTTTTACGCCCGGCAAGATAGATACCGATATTGTAAGAAACAAAATAATTGCCGGCGAGTTGGATGTTTCAAGTCAGCCATTCCTGAAAACATTATTAATAGATCGATGGGTAGAATTGGGTGAAAAGTTTCAAAAATTCCTCCAGGACAACAATCTTTCATCTCACATGTGGACCGTTGCCAAAAAATGATCTGAATAAAGCAATTCAGATTGGAATTTGTTAAACCCGACCATGATTTTCATTAAACTCGAATCTCAGATGAGAGCAGGGACACATTATTTATTGGATGCCCTGGCCCATGTTTATCATGGAAAAGTTGAAAAAACTAAAGGATCCAAATTTGAAAGTTTCAGCCAAAGAAAAATTAATCAAGGCCTGTACACCAGCAGAAAAAATGCAACTCGACACCCTATTGAGACTACAATTTTTCATGCTCATTATTTTCATGCACCACTTGATGATCCCAGATTACAAAAAGCAAAGGCAATATATCTAATCGGCTATCCCTTTGACAGTTTCTACTCGGACGGCTTAATTTTTTCATCAAACAAATATACCGTCGCCCCCAGCATAAAGAGCAAACACCATAAAAGTTATCGCTTGTTTTACGGTTCTGATGAATGGCTTTTTCTGGAGCCCTTTATGCATGAAAATGCACTATGGTTAAAAAGACTCTCTGATCAAAATGATATTTTTATTCTAAGATATGAAGACTTTTTTTTGAATTTCACCCATACAACCAACCGGATTGAGAACATCTTCGGAAAATTCAAGGAAGAATTCCCGCATCCAATAAAAAATCAGAACAGAATGTACTGGAAAAATAATTATTGCGATAAAATAGATGCAAAGGCTTTTAATGAATTAAAGCGTATCTTTGGCGATAATTTATCTTTCTTTTACCCGGAAAAAATGCCGGTTGCTTATAATTAATTGTATTTTTATTTTTCTCTTCGTTTTTATGACTAAGCCTGGGTAAAAATAACAATTTCCGATTAATCTTAATAGGAGTAACAATGAAATACTGCAAAAAATGTGTGCAACCGGACACTCGACCCGGTATTTATTTTAGTAAAGACGGAATTTGTGGCGCCTGTTTGTGGCAAAACAGTTATAATAATACAATTAACTGGGACAGAAAATATGAAGAACTTGTAAAGATTGTCAATGCAGCAAAAAAGAAAAGCAAAAAAGCAGGCCTGCCTTATGACTGTGTAATCGGGATCAGTGGTGGAAAAGATAGTACCTTACAGGCATTATATGCGCGCGACAAGTTGGGTTTAAAATGTTTGCTGGTTAATGGTGAACCGGACGCAATCCACGAAATCGGAAGAAAAAATATCGAAAATATCAAAAACCTCGGATTTGATGTCATATCATTAAGGCCCAATCCCAATATATTAAAAAAACTCATTAAAAAAGATTTTTTTAGATATTGCAACCCGGTGAAAGCGACTGAATATCCTCTTTGGGCTTCTGCATATATCGTTGCCGATATGTTTAATGTCCCTTTGGTCATTCAAGGAGAAAACCAGGGGTTGACAATGGGCACACTCAAAGGCTTTGGCACCGGTGATGACGCTTTAAACGCAAACAAACAATACACGATTGAAAAAAGTTACATTGATGAATACGTTAATGATGAACAAGGCGTTAGTGAAAGAGATTTGTTCTTCTATCACTATGACAGAGAAATAATCAGGCAAAAAGGAATAGAAGCAATCTGGATTCAATATTATTCAAAAGAGTGGTCATCACCCGGGAATGGAGAATTTGCCATAAGAAATGGCTTGTCACTCAGGCCTGAAAATTATAATCCTTCAAAAATCGGGCAATACTGGCGCTTTAATGCTTTGGACGGGGGAAGTTTGGTTTATGTCAACCAAATGTTAAAATACATAAAGCTTGGTTTTGGTGCGACAACAGATAGCGCATGTTACGAAATAAGGGAAGGTCGAATTACTCGCGACGAAGGTATTAAACTTGTCTGCGAATTTGACGGAAAATGCGCCGATGAATACATCGAAGAGTTCTGTAAATACATTGATATTTCTGCAAGAGACTTCTGGAAGACAGCCAGCGCATTCAGGGGCAAAATGTGGGAAAAAAGAAAGGGTGAATGGAGGCTGAAGAATCCAATTTGGGAGCAAATCAATGTAGAAGATGTTAACATTGATCACATTCTTGATTATCATAAAAATATTGAAACAATTTTAAAAGAGAATAAAAAAAACCTGATGCTGAAACCACTGACTCATAAATTTTAAGTGCCAGGGATACAGATGAAAATTTATTTCAATAGAATCGGGCCTTCCGGACTGTAGGTAGGGCTTCTCAATGCCGCTTCAATGATCTTATGGTGCCCGGTAGCCCATGGTTTTCTTCTAATAGCAGTTATGACTTCTTTAGCACGGATTCTGTTCCCAACATACGCGAGAGCCCCTGCCTTCTGAAGCGTGTGCCCAACAGCAGCAGAATGATCATTGCGGTAAAAGGCATCTTGAATACACTGGTCAAATACCTCAACCAGTCTTTCTTCGTTCAGATCAGACGGTCTGTCCGGGTAATGCAGATCTATTGTTTCAATGCTCAAAGGTTTGTTAAGGATAAATACATACGTTGTGTCCACATACCCGATGATCTGAAAGTAATCTCTTAATAATGCTACAAATGCAGGAATCCAGAAACACGTGTACCAACCATAGTCTTGAAAAATGAAGTACGCCCCTTTTTTAGCAACCTTACATACTTCACGCATAAAATACTTCGTGCCAAACCAACTCTTGCAGCCATCTATGAAAACTGCATCCGTCAAAACATTCTCAGGAATAGTCAGGAATAGCTTTGTATCTCCTAAATCTTGTGGGCTATCAGGCACTGCCTTGTTGCCTGGAACTATGCGGCGGTAGTAATCATGATTGGCATGAATCTTGACAAAGATGTCCATGAAATCAGCGGAATCTCCCAGATCACTTATATCAGATTGTTGCAAAACGTCAGCTCTAACTAATGGTTTAAGATATCCTGTCAGCTGTTGAAGGTCATAGTAGCCGTAAAACCGGTCAAAGGTGAATAATTTCGCTTTCGCGGACACTCTTGGGTTTTCACACATGCCTAACGCGATTGCTCGAGATGTGCCCCCTAAAAACGGTCCGATTTCGATCACATTATTCTTGCCGCTCCATATGGTGCTAAAAAATCTGTAGAGGAAGCGACGTTCATTTGAGGTCGTCTCTGAGGGTATCTCATCAAGCATTTGTGCGGTACTCTCGCTCACGACAAGTGGAAACTGCAAACCGTCCTTGATCTGAGGCAATAGTGCAGGATTATACCGAACGAAAAATGTCATTAGCCGCTTGAGTAGGTATTCCGCTGTATGAGCCCTGGTTGCCCGGCGCATCATATGCTTAAATTTTTCTTTCATTTATGCTTCCTGCCTACAACATGATTCCTTTGGAAAATGATTCTCGCTAAGGTGGGACTCAAGGCCCAAAAAGGCGAAAACCTTAATCACAGGAATACATTTTGGGTATTTTGTGGATTAAAACATGAACTTAACGCAAATATTGGACAAAAATAGTCGTTTTTTTAAAAAATTGCATACATTATTCAAAATTTCAACCCAATATTTATCTGATTCCATGACAATAACAATCGAACAAACCCTTGAGGCCCAGAGAGATCTGGCCGAATTATGCAGGGACCGCCAATTAACAACCAATGAGATATTCGAGCCCAACTGCTACTACGGTTCAGATTTTATTTTGAAAAAATATACAGGCATGCCGTCGAAGCAACCGCTCAAGATTGTACTTCCTCACGGCATCGAACTTTCCGGCAGCTATCTTTCCCAAGCTGAAAAGAATGCTTTACTCCCCGTCATTCACTATTACTCTCCCCATCGTAAATTTGTTGCTGAAAATAAAATGCGGTTTGTCGCCATGGCAGGTGCTGCACCCTTTGTATATCTTCAAGCACTATTGGAGGGTCACCCAAAACCCCAAAGAAAAGGAACCATATTTTTTCCGCTCCATTCAACCCACCACGTGACATCAAAAATGGACTTTATCGCCATCGCAAACCACCTTCTGCAATGGGATGATGAATATAAACCGATCACTATCTGTATTTACTGGCGCGATTATAATCTTGGGCACCATAAAGAATTTCAAAAAAAAGGATTTCGTATCGTTTCAGCAGGCCATATGTATGATCCACATTTTCTGTTCAGGATACACCATCTTTGTTCAATGCACAAATATGCTGCCAGCAATGAAGTCGGATCACATTTGTTCTATTCAGTAAAAACCGGCTGTTCATACTTTCACTTGAATCATCTAGAAGGAGCAAAAATTCCTCTGAATAAAAAAGCACAAAAGGATATTTCACACTCAAAAGCAGAGCGTACGAAGTTGGCGTCCGTATTTTCCGATCCGAGGAAACAGATGACTCAAAAGCAGCTCAACCTTGTTGACAGTTACCTTGGTGTGAAAAATGTTAAACCCCCTGATAAGTTGCGAGCAGAACTGTTGTTTGCTGATAAACTCGACCGATTTGGTGTTGCAAAGCACTACCCAACAAATAAATACTACTTTGCGATGCCGAACTTATATCCAAGAATTTTTTTAAGAAAAGCGAAACGTAAATTTTCAAGTCTGTTTACCCGCTGATGATTAATCTGCTATTCGGCCTTTAATATTTGGCAGGATATGAATATGAAAGTCACTTTATTAGGCACCCATGATATTGGAGGAGGTGCTCACATTGCAGCTTACAGACTCCATCGAGCACTCCTTGGCAAGGGGGTCGATTCAAAGTACTGCGTTGCAGTCAAACGTACCGACGATTTCACTGTCATAGGCCCTACAACCTATTTGAAAAGGGGCTGGGCTATGGTAAGGCCGCTTGTTGATCGCTTGCCACAGTACTTTTACGGAAACCGTTCAGACGAAAGGTTTTCTCCTTCGATCGTTCCGACCGGTACCGTCAAACGCGCTTTTTCACTAAAGCCTGACATCGTTCATCTACACTGGATAACCGACGGCTTTATTCGTATCGAAGAACTGGCCAGGTTTAAACAGCCTCTGGTCTGGACGCTTCATGATATGTGGCCGTTTACCGGAGGTTGCCACTACGACAAGGAATGCGGCCGCTTCAGAAACGCATGCGGCAAATGTCCAATTCTTGGCTCCAATCAGACGTCTGATTTATCAAGAAAAATTGTCGAGCGTAAGCAAAAGGCATGGAAGAAGCTCAACTTGACAGTCATCACGCCCAGTCGTTGGATGGCTGATTGCGCTAAAAATAGTATGGTGTTCCGCCATAAACCGGTAATGGTCATTCCCTATTCCATCGATCTGGAAATCTTCAAGCCACGGGACAAAAAAATCGCGCGGCAGTTACTCGGGCTGCCCATGGATAAAAAATTGATATTATTCGGAGCACTGAACAGCACCAGCGCAGTACGCAAAGGTTTCCACCTGTTAAAACAGGCATTGGAGGGACTGACGGTCGGGGGCGATCGAACAGATAAGGAAATCATTGTTTTCGGTGCCTCGACACCCCAGAACCCGCCGGATTTGGGTTTAAAAAAACATTATCTTGGACATTTGCATGATGAAATCAGTTTGTCCCTTGTCTATGCAGCCGCAGATGTATTTGTCGCGCCCTCTTCCCAGGACAACCTCCCCAATACGGTTATAGAAGCGATCGCCAGTGGTACACCGTGCGTGGCATTTGATATCGGCGGCCTTCCCGACATAATAGAACACAGGGTTAATGGATATCTTGCCCGACCATTTGATCCTCGAGACTTGGCCAGAGGCATTTTCTGGGTTCTGGATTCAAAAGAGCGTCACAGGTCCCTGTCTATCAAGGCTCGCAAGAAGGCCGAAAAGCACTACCATCCGGCAGTCATTTCGAATCGTTATGTTGCCTTATACAAGCAAATTCTTCAAAAACAGGTGACATTTTGAAACTGCTTGTAATCTGCAAGCGTCGACCGCAGGGCAAGGATTTGTTCATGCGGCCTTACGGCAGATTCTATTTCCTACCCAAAATTCTTGTGGACAAGGGCCACCAAATCCATTTGATGCTCCTGAGCCATAAAAACGACCCGCCCTTGTACGAATGTAAAGAAGGCATCAACTGGGTTTCGATCAGCTTGTGGCCCAGAGGGCCCGTTGGGTATTTAAACGCCGCAAAAACCATGATTACAAGAATCGGGCCGGACTGGATTATCGGATTTTCAGATACCTACTATGGCATCCTTGCGGCATTCTTGGGAGAAAAATTCGGGATCAAATCATGCATTGATGCGTATGATAACTATGAAAGCTATATACCCTGGTTAAAACCGCTGCACCTTTACTGGCGCAAAGCCGTATCAAAGGCCACCGTTGTCACGGCTGCCGGCCCCCAACTGGCTCGACATTTAAATACTTTCAGGCCGGGCAAAAAAGTTCATGTCGTTCCTATGGCCGCCGACCCTTCAGGTTTCAAGCCGCTGGACAAAGTCTTTTGCCGGCGGAAACTTCATTTGCCGCTGGATAAAAAGATAGTGGGATATTGCGGTTCGATTTACCGCAATCGGGGAATCAAAACCATTTTACAAGCATTTGGAGAATTGCGCCGGAAAGATCCGAATATTGAACTGGTCATTTCCGGCCGGAAGGAGAAAGGCATCCGTCTTCCCGAACAGGTTAAATGGCTGGGCTATCTGCCTGATGACCTGGTCCCGATTTTCTTAAATAGTGTGGATGTGTTGCTTGTGGTGAACAAGCTTTCAAATTTTGGGAAATACAGCTATCCGGTCAAATTGTATGAGGCAATGCAATGTCAAATCCCCGTTGTAGCCTCAAATACGCCGGCAGCGAACTGGATTCTGAACAACAGTCGTGATTTTCTGACGACACCGGAAGACCCGATTGATCTTGCTCAAAAAACAAAAAGTCTATTGAACCTTGGCCGGTTTGATTATGGAAAGCAAAACTCCTGGGAGCAATCTGGTAGCATTTTTGAAGAAGCCCTATTATTGAAAAATATCTTCTGACAAACCGGCCCTAACAAACAGTTGTCTATCAAAAAAGGTTTCCCGAAAAATAAAGAATCAATCCTGTTTTGGTCGAACAATTTGCAACATTACAGCAATAATATGAGAAATAATGATAGCGATGAGTGGATATCAGCCAAATTTCTCTGAAATGCTTCCTGAAACTATGTATGATCGTGAGGGCAGAAAAAGAAAAGCCAAAACCATGGTTGCTGTTCTCAGTGATTTTATGGGGTCAGACTTTCAATCGCTTTCGGTTTTGGATATCGGTTCATCCACAGGGTTTATTGCCAACTATCTTTCAAGATTTTTTGGAAAGGTTCTTGGCATCGACATTGATGAGCCAGCCGTTATGTTTGCAAGAAAAAACTTTGCCAAAGAGAATTTGGAATTTACCATTGGTGATGCCCTGCATCTGCATTATCAAAACGATATGTTCGATGTCGTAATTTGCAATCATGTCTACGAACATGTCGCTGATGCAAAACAACTGATGCGGGAAATCCAGCGGGTATTAAAACCGGGCGGTGTTTGTTACTTTGCCGCCGGAAATCGATTGAATCTCAACGAGCCGCACTACAACCTGCCCTTCCTATCTGTCGTTCCCAGGCAAATTGCTCATATTTATCTTCGAGTTACCGGCAAAGGCAAATACTATCACGAAAAACATCTTACCTACTGGAGACTTAAGAGAATCGTCAGGGATTTTGAAAGGATTGATTACACTGAAAGAGTTATTGCCAACCCGCAATTTTTTCATGCCGACTACATGATCAAGCATGGCACTACAAAAGGCAAGCTGGCCAAATTCATAGTACGATATGCTTATTGGTTGTGCCCAAGCTATATCTGGCTTTTAAAAAAATAGTATTGATTACTTTCACTACGACATCACCATAACGCTCCGGTATTGTCTGTAAATTTGTTTCCAGTCAAACCTTGAATTTACAATTGATCGAACGTTCTCCTTGATCAAGTCCATTTCTTCGATTTTTTTTAAAAATCCCTCCACATCACGTTCCTCAACCAAGTAGCCGGTCATTCCATCCAGAACAGCGTCCTGTATACCCTGTATGCGGCTTGCAACCACCGGAAGCCCGCAACTCCCCGCCTCAATTGCCGTGATTCCAAAGCCTTCAATATCATCAGGTACGGTAATGTTGGGCATTATAAAAATATCGGATGCATTGTAGATCACCTTCAGTGCCTCGCCAGAGACCCTCCCTAACAAAAAGACCCTATCTTTAAGATTGTTTCGCTCCAAAACCGCTTGAATATGTTTATACTCGGGACCGTCTCCGGCAATCAGGTAAGAATAGGATTTATCCAGCTGCGGTATGACCTTCTCGGCAAACCAAGCAACACCTTTCCGACGCACAAGACGGCCGACAGTAAATAGGACTGTTTTATTTTGCAAAGAAACACCGACGGTTTTCTCAAGATCTCGTCGCAAATCATCGCTGGCCTGCGACAGGTAAAATTCGTCAGGCCTGATACCATTTGGAACAACCATACAAAGGTGAGCCGGGATTCCGCGACGCGCACATTCATTGCGGGTGGATCGGCTCACACAGACGATTTTATCCAGCCGCGCAATACACCAAGGGATAAGCGCCTGATACAACCGGTTGCGATAGGTTATATCCAATCCGTGAGCACTTATGGAAATTTTTGCCGGGGTTAAGACCTTCAATAAAACCCCGACCGGCGCAAGAACGGCATCGCAAAGGTGGATTGAGGAAACGGCATGTTTCCAGACCAGAATCAATGCTGTTAAAAAACAATAAGGGATAAACCAGACAAGATGGATTTTCGATTTCGAAAGCACAATCTTATAGACGGCATTATGCACCTCAAATTCCTTGATAAGATTGTAACTGTAACTTTCAAGACCGCCGATCTTCGGTGGATAATTACGAGTAATAAACAGGATTTTGATATTCATCACCCAGTCAAATCTAGCAATATCCGGTTAACTGAAGTCATCCCCTTCACTTTTTTCAAATGTAATTTGACTGATCTGTTCGGAAACAAGCCCCATCATAAAAATGATGATGGAGGTCGTAAACAGCAGGGCACTCATGTTAGTAAAGCGATGCCAGTTTAAAAATGTATAAAGGTAATATAATAGACCGACGAAGAATGTTAAAAAACTTACCGGCAGAAATATTCTGAAAGGTGAATACAGCGTACAAATTTTGATGATAATCATAAAAAAACGGACGCCGTCCTTGGTTACACTAATATTGCTTTTGCCAGATTTGCGCAAACTTGCCTTAATAGGAATATATTTCAAAGACTTTCCGTTTCTTAGTGCACATAACGTTAGAGTGGTAGGATATGAATAGGTGTTGGGAAGTAAATAGACGAATTTTTTGGCAATATCTGATTTGACAGCCCGAAATCCGGAAGTGAGGTCCTGAATCTTAAATTTAGCAACATAGGATGCCAGCCAGTTGTATACTTTGTTGCCGAGAGCCCGACCGAAAGAAGCATGGCCTCCCATTGACCGTGCCCCGACAACCATGTCGTAATCAGGAAAATATTCAAGCATTTTTCCGATATCTTCCGGATCATGCTGAAAATCTCCGTCTATAAAAACCAGAATATCGCCGGAGGCAATTCTGATGCCGCTTTTTATGGCAGCGCCGTTGCCTATATTATAGGGATGGCTGAAGACAAAA
>SDBU01005102.1_pt1 | contig 15824 bp, 10 predicted proteins | sample 2277071 | NCBI WGS metagenome assembly SDBU01 (sample SAMN10397929, study PRJNA504765) | marine sediment metagenome | isolation source: marine sediment core GS08_GC12, 126 cmbsf | place: Arctic Ocean: Gakkel Ridge, Loki's castle | collected 2008
CTGCCTTTGAGGCATCAATAAATAAGACCCCCCAAAATCAAGATTTACAAAACCAATCTTCAATGTTATTGATTTGATAGTGCCTGCTGCTTTAAGAAATCATCACTTTTTGCAAGCCGATTCTGATTCAAGATATTGTGCTTCCAGTAATCCCAAAACCGTACATAGACACATCAATCCCGCCTATCCATCGACACTATTATAAAAAAAGGCTACTATGTGGTACTTAACCATGCAAATATTTTATAATTTCAATATAATTTACTTCACAATTCGGCACTTATTTCCCATAACGACTTAACCTAAACCTTGGATTTTACTTAATATATTACCTATTGCTTATTTTGTTTACGCATTTTATCCTATACAATTCGGTCTTGACTTTAGGAATATTTATTATACTAATTTTGACAGTAAAATTAGATCTTTTTATCGGCATCTTCCAACACCTCCTTCACCAATGATTGGGGCGGTTTTTATTGCCGACCGCCCCTAATACTTGGAATAGATTCCAAATGAGCCATTAACTAACGTTTTAATCTAAGCCATGACTAACAGGAAAATTTTTATAGAAAGAAGGAAACAGAATCGATTCACAAGCACATTTTACCGTTCAAAATCGAAACAAAAAATATAGTGAAGACTATTCACATGTAAGGCAAAGCTAAACCATCGCAAGGCTTAAGCACCAGAACATTTCTTTAGAAAACTTATCCAAGGGGTGCTATAAATGAAGTGCCCAAAATGCCAATTTGACAGTCCAGAAGATGCCAAATTCTGCAATCAGTGTGGTAATAAATTAGGAATTGCCTGTCCGGAATGCGGTAATATTAATCTTCACGGTAGTAAATTCTGTAATGAATGTGCTCATGACTTGAGGAAACGTAAACAAGTTTCTATCATAGATGATTCAGATCTCAAATCAGCCACTCAAAAACCTCTAACCGCCGAAATCCTTGCCACCTATAAAAAAATTGAAGGCGAGCGAAAACCTGTTACCGTCCTTTTTGCTGATCTTTGCGGTTATACGGAAATGTCTGAAAGACTTGACCCGGAAGAAGTAAAAGCAATCACGAGTCGAATCTTCAGCGAAATTGCTCAGATTGTCGTCAAATATGAAGGCTTCATCGAGAAATATGTCGGTGATGCGGTCATGGCAATTTTTGGAGCAACAAGAGCATATGAAGATGATCCGGTGAGGGCGATTCGTGCAGCAAAAGAAATTCACAACCTGGTCGAAACCTTAAGCCCGGAATATGAAAACATGATTGGGCTGCCTTTATCAATGCACTCCGGCATTAATACCGGTCTCGTTGCAACTGGGGCTGTGAACCAGGAAAAAGGGACACATGGTATTGCGGGAGACACCATTAATCTGGCCGCACGGTTGAGTCGTCTGGGTAAGGCTGGAGATATCCTGGTCGGTCCAGATACACACAATCAGACGGAAGGCTATTTCAATTTTGAGGCTTTAGGGCCCACCAAGATAAAAGGTAAAAGCGAAAGCGTTCAAGTCTATAAAGTTCTAACTCCAAAAAAACAACCACAAAAGGTTCGTCGTGTCCATGGATTGCGTGCCAAGCTGATTGGACGCAAGGTAGAAATCTTACAACTGAAGGAAGCTGTTAACAAGCTTCAGGATGGACAAGGATCGATTTTGTCTATCTGTGGAACTGCAGGTACCGGGAAAAGCAGGCTTGTTGAAGAGTTTAAAGCCACATTGGATCTTAAAAAAATTCAATGGCGAGAGGGGCATGCATATCCCTATACTCAAAACATCCCTTATTTCCCGCTGATTAATCTGCTGAGCCGTGCTTTTCAAATTGAAGAAGGTGATTCCAAGGAAAGAGTACTGGATAAAATCGAGTACGGGATAAAAACTTTGACTGGAAGTAAAGCCTATTTTACCCCGTATATTGGGAGTCTTTTTGGCATCAGCTATCCTGAATTAAAAGGGATAAATCCAGATTCATGGAAGTTCCATCTTCAAAAAGCGGTCCAGGAGATACTATCAGCTCTGGTCCATAGGGCGCCAACCATAATATGCATAGAAGACTTTCACTGGGCCGATCCATCTTCATTAAAACTTTTTCAACTGATTTTACAGGAGACTAGACTGCCTGTCCTTTTCCTGTATACATACAGACCTGTTATAACAATACTTTCCAGCTATCAAATCAGTGCTTTAGAACAATTGTATCAAGAGATAATCCTTCATGACCTCTCTCCTTCAGAGATGCAGGAAATGCTTGAATCTTTGCTGAAAACCAAAACTATCCCAGCTGACTTAAAAAAATTTGTTCAGGGAATGATAAAAGGAAATCCCTTTTACCTGGAAGAGGTGATTAATTCTTTGATCGAATCAGAAACATTGATTCGCAAGAATGAAAATTGGGTTGTTTCAAAACCCATCAGTAAATCTAAAATTTCACCAACAATCCAGGGGGTGATTGCTGCCAGGCTTGATCGCCTGGGAAAGGAAACGAAGCGGACTCTTCAAGAAGCCTCGGTGATCGGAACGGCTTTTCTTTTTGAGCTTCTTAATAAAATTACAGAGTTCAAAGACCATATTGACAAAAGTCTCAAAGGGCTGGAACTGCATGATCTGATCCGGATAAAGTCGCTTCAACCCGATCTGGAGTATGCGTTTAAGCATGCTCTAACCCATGAGGTGGTCTACAACGGACTTCTCAAAAAAAAGCGTGAGGCAGTCCATCTACGAATTGGCCTCGTAATGGAAAAGCTGTTCCACGACAGACTTTCAGAATTCTATGAGACTTTAGCCTTTCATTTTAAGAAAGGCATGTCCATCCCAAAGGCAGTTGATTATCTTGTGAAGTCAGGCGAAAAAAGCCTCAGAAGATATGCTTTGGAGGAGTCCCACCAGTACTTCAAACAAGCCTTTGAGCTCATGAGCGATAAACCCCAAAAGACCAAGGAGGAACAAGATATACTCATCGATCTTCTCAACAAGTGGTCTCCCGTATTTCATTTGCGAGGATCTTATAGCAGGCTGGTAGATCTCCTTAAAGCACATGAAAGTCTGGCTACAAGTCTGGATAACAAGGGAAAGCGCGGGATGTTCTATGCCTGGCTCGGCCATGCATTGCAGTCTAAAGAAAAATTGAATGAAGCCCATTACTATCTATGTAAAGCTGTTAAAATTGGCGAGGAAATCGAGAACCCTAAGATCATTGGCTATTCTCACGCATGGCTTGCCATTACATGTGCCGATTTGGGCCTTCTTGACGATGCTCTTGCCCATGGGGAAAAAGCAATAGAGATATCCAGGCTTTTCCAATCGGATCAAATTCTTTTTTCATCTTCTTTTCGGGCATTTGCATATGTCTCCTATTTTAGAGGGGAGTGCCAAAAAATGGTCGAGACAGGAAGAATTCTTCTGGAATATGGCCAAAAACAATCAGACATTCGATCAACAGCTTTGGGCCATTTGTATATTGGATTAAGCCATGCCACAGCGGGAGATTTTCCATCATCCATTGAATGCTACCAGTGGACAATTCAGCTTTCGGTGGATCCTCTGTTTTCTCATATATCGACTTTTCATCTCGGCATGAGCTACTTTATTAACGGCCAGTTGCATGAGGCCGAAAATACTTTTAAGCAGGTAATGAAATTTAGCGAGGACTTTGGTTCGGAGTTTATCGGCACAACAGCCAAAGGATTAATGGGTTTAGTTCTGCTTTCCAGAGATAATCTGAGCCAAGCGGTAAAAGTCTGTGAAGATGTATTAAAGGTATATAATGAAAATGATAGTCGATGGCGTTTTGCCGTAGGCAACTTTCTCTTGGGAAAAGTTTATTTGGAGATCGTTCAGAGAAAAAAACCAAAGAGTCTCGCTTTCCTGATTAGAAACATCGGGTTTCTGGTAAAAAATGTACCGATTGCCGACAAAAAGGCCGAATTTCATTTTAATAATGCGATTGAAGTTGCAAAAGAAATAGGCTCCAAAAGCTATCTGGGCCAAGCCTATCTCAGTTTGGGTTTTTTGCATAAGGCCAGGAGTAGAGTTGATCAGGCCCGAAAATGTATATCCGAAGCTGTGCTAATTTTTGAGCAATGCGAGGCAAATGTATTCCTCAAACAGGCAAAAAATGCCTTGGAGTCTCTGGGATAGAAAGAAAGAAATAAAATAAACTTCACAGAGAGATAAAAAAACTCATAAGAGAGAGGCTCTTTTCTCTGGTGTCGATATGTATTCAAGAGCCCTTGCCCATAGAAAAGGAGGCCGGAAATGAGTATCTTAGACGGGGTGGGATTGCAGTTAGAGGAGTCCATGTCAGGTCACATCGGGATAAACGAAACAGACCCGCACAAGGGTGCTGAAAAGGGCAAAAATGAAGGGACCGAATGCCGATTTGATGTGCAAATAAAGATCCCCGATCTGAACCGCTTCCTCAAGATTTCCGACCACAAAGCAGAACTGTCGGGTACAGTTACCTGCAAGCCGCTGGGGGGGGCATACCCCATACGCGATGGGGTCTTCAAACTCTTTTCTCTCGATCCTGAGACCGGAATACGGCAGATGATCTATGCATTCAAGTTTTCGGATGATAGCGGCCAGACATACTTTCTTTATGGTCATAAGGATCTATATGATGATCCGGGACTGTTCGATTCGATAAAGGATTTAACCAGTCTTTTCACGGTGATATATCGGGGATCAAACAATCAGGCACCTATCTACGGCGCGGGCGAGCTTTACTTTAAGCTGTCAGACACACCATCATTCCTGGCGTCGATGGAAGTCATCGGCGCAACGTCGTGGCGACAGAAAATCGCGGCTTATTTGGCTTTCAGCTCCTTCGTCTATAGCGCTTTACGAGAAGTGTACCTTAAAGATCTGCGATTCTTTTATAACACCCAGTATGAAAACCTAGTGCTCTCAGGCGTCGTCCGAAGCGAGGAGGGACTGCGGCCCTTTTTCCTGGTCTCAGGAGTGCATGACAAAGACTTCCCCTGGGGTGACGGGGAAACATTTTGGGATGTGCTTCTTGTAATTGGTGACGGCAATGGCGATTACAATAGGTATTGTATTTCAGACCGTGTCCTGGAAGGGCTAAACCTTGATGTGGAGCACGGCAAGTACCGGTATCGAGGCCCGCTGTTGGCCGTCAAGAAAGGTTACAAGGCATCATTCAAAAAAATGCAAACGGGAGACCCGGACCTGATGAAGTGCCAGGCGGACTTTGAGATCAGTTTTAATGCTCAGCCGTATGCCACTCAGTCGTTCCCTTACTCCGTTTCTAACAAGTTGCTCCGCAGGCTACGGAAAATCGTGGGACCTGTTGCTAAGAAATTCCGTGACGAATTACCTTCTGCAATACCGCCGGGTATTCACATCACTCCCTATACCGTGGTGGTCAATACCGGCAAGTTATCCATTAAATTCGAGGACGGAGAGGGTGATTCGACAACCGCTTCCCAAGAGCTTCGTATCGATACTGATCGGACCTTTGGCGAAGCCGAACGCGCCAGTTTCCGTAATATCAAAGAGCCAACTTTGCTTTACGGTTACATTTGTGCAGTGCGACCAGATTCTCGTGCAGCGCGCGTCCAGATCCATTCCAATACACTCCGGAATGAGCGTGAAGATTGGGTCAAAGACCAGTTTGACAAGTTTGTGGGCAGCATCGCCTCACGTATCGCCTCGGAAGAAATACTCATTGAAGATGACAGGCTAAGCGTACGAACGCTGGGACGGCAGGGAGAGGAAGCAGCCAAGGGAGGATTGTTTGTGAAGTTGGGCGTGCCTGTTCTGGAAGTAAACAATGACCACTTCCCCACGGCCATATTTCAGCGCCGTATCGTAAAGGTCCGCGATCCGTCTGGTGAGGAGTGCCTGGCCCTCGAAGAGGACATGAATCTTATGCGGTGCGAACCGATCAACTCCGGTAGAAAGATAAAGGTTGCAGCCATCAAAAATGATCAGAGTAAGTTCGCCGCACTGGACGAAGCACTCGAAAAGACCGAGTTCAATGCGCTGCTGGAAAAGCAGCGGGTTGCCATGGGAAAGACTAAGGCTGATTTCTCAATTGTGATAAAGGCGAATTTCATGTTTTCTTACAACAAAAGGGATCGCACAACTTTCACCGATCCGGAGCTAGTTGGGCACTTGGTGAAACATCTCAAAAGGGCCGGCTTTGAAAAGATATCTGTGGTGGAGGCGCAAAGCGCATATGGTGAATATTTTGACAAGCGCAGCGTCCGGGAGATGGCTCAATATCTTGGGTTTGACGGTAAAGCTGGTTACCAGGTTATTGATATGACCGAAGACGCTGATGAAACGCAATATCTTGGGCCGCACCTGGGTTTTCATCCGGTCTCACGAGTTTGGCGCAATGCTGATTTTCGTATCTCATTTGCGAAGAACAAAACGCACGCCTACGCGTATTACACCCTGACGCTCAAGAACATCTATGGTGCGCTGCCTTTGGCCAGCAAGTTCAAGGAGTATCACTGCCGCAGAGGCATCTACCACACCACCATTGAGTATCTGACCGCGTTCCCTGTGCACTTCGGCCTTGTGGATGCATACCATAGCGCTGACGGTCCTTTCGGTGTGTTCGCCGATACCGCTCCCAACCAGACAAACACGATAATCGCAGGTGCGGACTTGGTGGCTGTGGATTGGGTTGGGGCAACAAAGATGGGCATCGATCCCATGATCAGTAAGTATATGGAACTCGCCGTGTGGGCTTTCGGAAAACCGGAAATAGAGTTTGACGGGGATGCGAATCCCTACCGGCCCTGGCTGAACGTACCCACGCTCCTGACCATATTCACGCATAAAGGGCTTGACGCGGATTACCACTTCGGCAATCTCTTATACTCAGTAGGTGCTGAGATGGATGAAAAACATTTCACCCACAAAAGCCAGGCTCTACACATCAAGTTGTTGAGAAAACTTACCATACCTCTCAGGCGAATAATCTTTGTACGCACAGGAGAGAACCCTTCGCTGGCAAACCGGATTGCAAGCTGGATACTTTACAGGCTGGGGCACTGATAAGAACGCTCCGACAACAAAAACTGCATCTGCTAATATTTTATTAACTGACCTGATGGAGGAACCACTGGAAAATAGACGAGGAGAAGTATGTCAAAGGTAAGTATCGATGGGGCAGATGACAATCATCTCTCTAACGTTTTTGTCTGCGGTACAAAGAAGGACGCGTCTTCAGAAGAGCTTCAAGAAAAGATCGAAAGGGTTTTTTTGAAAGCGTCAGATCAGCTCTCATGGCTAACACCGGGTGATAAGGTGCTTTTGAAACCTGCATTGAATTCAGGTTGTCCTTTTCCTGCAACAACGCATCCACAAACAGTTTGGACGATTTCTGAACTCCTCAGGAAGAGAGGCGCGGAAGTATTCATTGGGGACCAGTCCGGAATCCAGTACGTAGTTCAAGATAGCTCCGGAATCGTCAAGGGATCATCAAGAAAGACGTTTGATGTTTCAGAGATGGGTAAAGGGGTCAATGCAGAATTTATTGCCTTTGAAGAGGAGGACTGGGAAGACGGTTATTTCAAGTATCAATTGCCGAGGACATCATCTTGGCCCAAGGGATTTTACATCACAAAGTGGGTCAACAAGGTCGACCATATTATCAATCTACCCCGCCTAAGCACACATGTGATTTCCGGGGTTACGCTGGGGTTCAAGAACATGGTTGGATTACTGCGTGAAGATAGTCGTTTAGACTTTCACGCTAACGGACCTTACAACTTTCTTATTAAAATACTCGCCAGGAAAAGCAATTTGGTCAGCAGAGACGATCATACAAATTCTTTCTTCGAAAAGATGACGGAAATTACCTCGGCACTTCAAGAGAAACTCAGAGTGATTCTCTTTACGGGTACAAAAGCGCAGGCAACTCTTGGGCCAGACAAATATCTCAAAGCCATTGCTAACCGGGGTATCGGTTTGAGCTGTGAGGTCACACCTGAGACAGGGCTGGTCTTTGCCAGTCCAGACCCGCTTGCAGCGGAGGTATTCGCTTTGGCATTTCTCACCCATTTATATTTAAGGGTACCCTTGCGAAAAAAACTGTTGCACAAAATTATCCTTTTCTTCAACACCCAAGCAAAGGAGCTGGGAAAGAAAGATATTTGGAGCGATCCTTTTGTGAGTCACGCCTTGAATCTCGGTTTGGGGAATGGATCTATCAGAACCTACTACGAGGAGACACCAATCGAACTTCAAAATCAGCTGAATCGACTCATCACAGACAGAAGCGAAGGTGTTCGTGCATAATTAGATATGAAGTTGGCTGTTAACGAATCGTAATAACACTCTTTCTATTCCTACAACATACCGTAAAAAGGAGGTAAAATCATGAGGATTCTCCATTTAAGGTCGCGCGCGCCATATTTCTATCCCAACCCGGAAGTCCGCTCTTTAGGGCAGAGAGCTTCACTAATGAGAAAAATGGTAGGGGGGATTATAACGCTCTGGTGATTTTCATTTTAGAATGATTAATAGGGAGGAGAAAAAATGATGAAGAAATGGAAGATCTTAGCAATTTCTGACACGCATCTGGGTGAGGAAGCTTCACTGCTTTCGCACAAGGCAGGGCGCCGACGTCTTTATGAGGCGCTCCAGGCACAGCTTGGCGGTGGTCCGGACGAGAAGTTCGAAGTCGAAGATCTCGTCTTGATTGGTGATATTCCCGACCGGACTCTTTCCAGTACTTCCGAGATTATGACTCACACTTATGCCCTTATGAAGACCGTTTTAAGCGCTGCCCAGATCAATCGGATCATCTACATTCCCGGCAATCACGATCATACGATCTGGAGCAACTACCGGAATCAGAACCAAATAGATCACTATGTCTCAGAAGCTCCCGAGGGTGATCTCATCCTGAAAACCGGTGACTACTCAAACGCCGACAAGGCCCCAGAGATTCTATCCATGTTTTTCGGGTACAGCCGAAATCGACCCGAGAGCCTCTGGCAAAAAATTGCTGCTGAAGAGAAACTCGAGTTTGCCGTCGCCAATCCGGTTTTCGCTAAAAAGTACAATAATCACACCTATGCATTCGCCCACGGCACTCATTTCCGCAAAGACGTTACAGCTTCAGACACCCTTAAGGCAATCGCAGATTACGCTCAACTCGACAAACTCTTCGGCGGTATTGAAATCGAGTCGGATGTGGATGTTGAGGATGCGGTTGACCTTGCTGATCTGGAAAGGCGCGTCACACCGTTTGTAGACAGCCTCTGGCCGAGTTCCGGTGACGAGACTACCGGCAGGTCCGACAAGCTGTGGTATTTGCTCACCATGATCAGCGGCAAATTCAAGAGAAATAAACGCACACCGCCGGATACCGATATCTTGCTTAACGTAAACGAATTGCGGGATGAGGATAAAAACCAGGGCAGAATTCGCAGAATCGACGATCATGACAGTCTTAAGCGTTGTACGCAGTATTTCTTCCCCCACCTGTTGACCTATCTGCAACAGAACCAACTCGATAAAGACCAATTCACTTTTATCTATGGCGACACTCACGATGGCGGGTGGAACGAATTAGTTCTGGCGGGCAACGAGAAGGTTCGGGTGTTCAATTGCGGTGCTTGGGTCGCGCACAATGCGAAAGACCACCCCGATTGCAATGCTTTCGCATTAGACGATGCCGGTATGGAGCACATGCTCGATATCACCTTTAAGGACGTTACAGTTATGGAACGTCCCATCTTGGATGTCGCCTCAAGCGAGTCGGAACACCGCAGGGACAAAATCAGTCGCCTGATGCGGTTCTTTTTGGAACGTATTTTGGGGATGGACTAGAAAAAGGAGCTATTAATAGAAAATCTAAATTGAACTAAAGTTATGAAAGGAAGCTTGTGCCGACATCCACAACGTGGGCTCTACCTAAAAGATAGTATGCCCAAGCATACTCTGGGTCTAAGGCAATGGCTTCTTCTGCCAATTGCTTTGCCAAAGCATTGCTCTCAATATTAAGCCGATGAATAAGCTCTTTCGCCTGTAAGCACTTTAGGTAGGCTTCAAGGTTATTTGTGCCTTTTGCAGCCGCGCGGGCTTGTTCCCCCTCCGTCAACTTTACCTGCATGGCCGTGATGATATTTTTTGTTATGTCGTCTTGAACAGCAAATATGTCTTTTAAGTCTCGGTCGTATCGTTCGGCCCACATGTGATTCCCTGTGGTCGCATCAATAAGCTGGGCAGTTATTCGTATCTCATCTCCACTTTTTCTAACACTCCCCTCTAGAACATACCTTACACCCAATTCCTCACTAACTTGCTGAACCTTTACGGGCTTGCCTTTGTATGTGAATGTCGAGTTTCGAGCAATCACAAAGAGCTTTGGAACGCTGCTAAGTGCGGCAATGATCTCCTCAGTGAGCCCATCGCTGAAATACTCCTGCTTTGGATCGTCGCTCATATTGACAAAGGGAAGCACTGCAATGGAGGGTTTGTCTGGTAGAGGGATAGGGCTTGGTTAGTGCCGTAAAAAAGAGCTTAAATCCAGATAATAAGTTTCTAAAGAAATCAGTTTTAAATCCGTGGGTGCGAAAGATTCAGGTCGGCCAATAATGATTTGTAATATAATAAGTTAGAAAGGGTCAACATATTGTTTGAATTATAAAAGTTTAAAGCGTCTATAAATCATGCTAATTAACCTTGCGGGTAGTTGATGGTTCTGATTTTTCATTTTGGTCAATATCTTGTGTTTCCGGCTAATGTCCCAATAACCTTCCTTAGGACCTATCAAGCCAGCTTTGTCACATCACCTGGTAAAATCGCCAGACAGACTTGGTGGTTTTACCAGAAATCCCCTTCTATATGAATATTATCAAGACACCTATTATGCCTAACCCGCTGTTTTTAAATATCTATCCACATATAGGTTGTTTTGGCATAATAATTGCGAATGCTATCTTAGGAACAGTGAATGAACTTCATAAAATTATGTCCATAACAAAAATGGTAATTCTAAGCGTTTTTATTGCAAATAGTGTTGTACTGAGTTTATGGGGGGAACGTCATGAAAAACATCATGCTTGTAGATAATTCCGAAAGTGTGATTGAATCCTTTAGGTGGATATTTAAGGATGAGACCTACTATTTTATTGTATTTAAGAGCCCATTTGAAGCCTTAAGGGCAATAGAGGAAGAAAAATTCGCCGTTGTCATAGCGGACCAATCATTACCGGAGATGGATGGTTTGTATTTCTTGGAAAAGATTAAGGAAAGATCACCCGATACAGCTGCACTTCTGATGTGCGCCTTTGTTGAGCCTGAAACTGCAAGAGATTCCCTGAGAAGTGGCCGTGTGTTTAGATTCGTTAAAAAGCCTTTGGACAAGGAGAAAATAACGCATGCTGTGGAAATGGCTGTTAAACATTATAAAATAAACGTTGCAAGTAGGCAGTTGAGATAGACCCTGCTCTTGCCATCAGGAGAATTTTTCTATATAGAGCAGGAGTACTGACATGATGATGTTGGTTACAAATACTCACTTTTCCCAAATGCATGATTGAGGCCAGCAATCTGCAACGAACGAAGTTCAAATAAATTTCTACATATTGTATGTCCTCTCTCCATGAAACAACGCAAAACAACCCTCTGTTTTCACATACAAATTCCTGACAATGCTTAATTTGATTCCGTATTTTATGTTAGACAATTCAGTCTTGACTTTAAGACTCTTTCCTTATTATTAGAGATGCTGGAGAGAATGGTATTTATCCATTTTTACCTCCTTCACCTCCTTATTTATTGGAAAGGGGTGGCATCTCCGGCTGCCCCTTTCCAAATAGGATATATACCAAATGATGCATTCACTAAGGTTTGAATTTTAAGTTATGACCAACAGTAAAGGTTTTATAGAAAAAAGGAAACACAGGCGTTTCAAGGCCAAGGAAGGCGCATTTGCTGTTGTGACTTCTGGTGATAATAAAATCGGTCAAATCAAAAACATCAGTAAAGGTGGTCTTGCCTTCCAGTATGTTGCCAGTGAAAAGAAATTAGCCGGACTGTTGACAATGGACATCTTTCGCAATAGCAAAGAATTTTACCTGAAGAATGTATCTGTCAAAACTACTTCAGATATCTATGTAGATAACAAATCCCCATTCAGTACAATTATCTTAAGGCAATGTGGTGGGAAGTTTGCCGATCTGGCAGACAATCAGATATCTCAACTGGATCGTTTCATCCAGAATTACACCATAGGGGAAGTTTGATGTTTTGATTTCCAAAACAAATCATCAAAGACATTAACCTGATTGGGCGGTTCGATACAGGCGAGGAATCGTCAATTTTTGCAAGCCTTAGACAAGCTGGATTATTTCCTTTTAAACCATGCTTTAAGTGAGGATTAATTGAATAGGCCAAAATAATGGACGAAAGAAGAAGCGGTAACGATAGACGCTCTGGCAGAGATCGCAGAAAAGGCGGCACATCCTCATACAATGGCCCTGAAAGGAGAAGTTTAAAATACAGAGGGTTTGGCCAAGAAGAAAGCTCCTCTCATATGGATGTTGCCCGAGCAAGCGCACGAAAGATGGAACGGATAGCCGTCAAGATGAAAAGCAAGGATATGATTGGAAACCCCTATATTCTCAAATACCTTAACCGGCTTTCGGATTTGATTTTTGTTCTCGCATGTTTCGAAGAAAAGGAGGAAGAGGAAAGACGGAAGATCAGCCGATTCCTCCTTTCTTCTAAATGGTCAGACCCTGCATTTCGCAGACGGACAATATTCACGGGTTTAATCATTCTGGCTCTTGTTGCCACAATTACTCTTCTCTTGCTTTTTCACAAACAGACGCCGGAAGTGACCCCGATTAAAGAACATATGGAACAAATGGATTCTATGCACAAGCCCGTCGAAAACTGACCCTCTTTGAATAACCAATGGTTATTCTGATATATTGCGCTCCGCCTTTGAAACCAAAATGCATGATGCCTTTCATCATGAAAATATGAAGTCCAAAATATTTACGATTGCCTTACGTTATCTTCAATGTTATTAATCTAATAGTGCCAGTTGGTACAGGCAATAAATCGAGCATTAGAGCATCATTATCGGATCTGTTATATGACAACTTCTAAAAACCAAAAGCTTTTTAAAGAAAGACGCAAGTTTCCAAGGATAATCGTAGACTACGATACCGATGTCAATTCAAATCGTGGTGTTGTTTTAGATATGAGTCCTATGGGCGTGTTTATTGCGACCGATGAACCCTTCTTAGAAGGGACAAAAATTGATATAACCTTTCCAAGCCTTAACGATTGCTCCTCTTTCATGGTTTCCGGCAGTGTAGTCTGGAGAAAACCAAAGGGCATTGGCGTGAAGTTTGAAGAGTTAGACGAGCACCAGCAAGAAATGATAAAAGCAGTTATTCAAAAGGCTTAGTTGTCTCTCTCTTCAGTATGTATTAGCAGCTTTCGAGACCCGTACAAGAAATGGGATCACCCATTAAAGGGTATGTCAAGTAACAGTTAAATAATCCTTTGGCCCTCGTGAAATGGCCCTGTGGGATTTCACGGGGTAAAAATTAAACGTAATAAATCTTCATTCTTGACAAAATACGCGGAAGTTGCGGGATATCCATAAATAAGCAAATAACTTTCTGAAACCTCTTTAATGGTTGGAGTTTTGGGGTGCATTTTAACCCGAATATTTCATGAAAGTTTTTCAGACTAACTTATATTCTATTAGAGAAATAACAAGTTAAAGCAAATAAGAGATATAAACCCCAAGGTACACATTGTACCCCGAATGTTTTCATTTTAAGCTGAAAAGCTTTCACCCTCCGGGCGCGGCCGGATGCGTCCATTTCCCCGCTTTAAGCGGGATCTTCGAGCTGCGTTAATAGGGGCTTGCAGTAAAAAACTACGGCTGCGCCCCTATATGCCTTGTAAATGAACACATCAGGCGCGTGAAATATCCGGGTTCATTGTTTTTTGGCCCTGCTCTTGCCATCAGGGAAATTTTTCTATAATATGTAGTTCTTTAGCGGGCCGACCAAAGCCGGCGGTAAAAAATAAGGAGGCCAATCCATGCAACTAAACGCCAAAACCAAGATCGATGATTTGCTAAAGCAATACCCCTTTTTACTTGATTTTTTAATCACCCTGTCCCCCAAGTTCAAAAGCCTGAAAAGTCCGGTGATACGCAAAACCATGGGGAAGGTCGCCACCCTGGAAAAGGCCGCCGGTATCGGTGGGATGGACGCAGACGGATTGATATCGGCCCTGACCGCCGAGATTGACAGGCAAACCGGTAGCGCCGAAGTCTCCGGTGACTCAGTTCCCGTCTCCCAAAGCGAAGCCCTGACAGATCCCAAAGAACGGCAGGAAGCACTCAAGGGAATAATTAGGGATCTCCACGACGGCGGAGACATGGAAGTGCTCAAACAGAGGTTTAAAGAGTTGGTTCAAGGAGTGGAAGCCCCGGAAATCGCTGTCATGGAGCAGGCCCTCATGGACGAGGGGCTGCCCGTGGAGGAAATCAAACGCCTCTGCGACGTACATGTGGAAATATTCAAAGAGGCCTTAGAGGAACAGGACCGGTCTGAGCCTCCCCTCGGGCACCCGATCCACACCTTTATGAAGGAAAACCGGGCTTCTGAAAAAATCATGAGTGAGACCGGCATGCTCATGGGTCTGCTGGGACAGCCTCCCGGCAAAGAGGCCTTTGAAGAACACCGTCAGGCGTTGGGCGCTCTCATCGAACAGTTGTCCGAAATCGACACCCATTACACGCGCAAAGAAAACCAGCTTTTTCCCATGCTGGAGGCCCATCATTTTACCGGGCCCTCCCAGGTGATGTGGTCCATTCACGACGATATCCGGGCCAAGATGAAACAGGCCCGAGAAGCGTTTGGCCAAAACAATGCACTGCAAACGGTCGATTCTTTGAAAGAAGCCATCCAGGCCATCCGGGATATGATTTACAAGGAAGAGCACATCCTGTTCCCCACCAGTCTGGACATGCTTACCCAAAATGAATGGATCAAGGTCAAGCAGGGTGAGGCCGATATCGGTTTTGCCTGGGTGGTTCCTGACGAGGGCTGGCCCGAAGAAATCCTAGCGGAGCCCGAAGACGTGCCACCCGAGCCTGAGGAGATCCTGAAAGAGGTGGCCGGCGCGTTGAGCGTGGATACCGGACGCATGACCCTGGAGCAAATAAATCTGTTGCTGACCCACCTGCCGGTGGACTTAACCTTCGTTGATGAAAACGACCGGGTGGCCTTTTACTCTGAAGGTCCAGAGCGGATTTTCCCACGCAGCCCCGCGATCATCGGTCGGGAGGTTCGAAACTGCCATCCCCCCAAAAGCGTCCACCTGGTCAACAAGATCCTGGACGCGTTTAAGTCCGGATCCCGGGACACGGCCGAGTTCTGGATCGAATTGGGTGGCAAGTTTATCTACATCCGCTACTTTGCAATGCGGGATGCCAGGGGTTACTACCGCGGCACCCTGGAGGTCAGCCAGGACCTGACCGAAATCCGCAAACTGGAGGGACAACAACGGTTGCTGGACTGGGAATAGCCGGAGCGGCCGTTACCTGTCATATAGGAAATGGTGTCATCTTGAATTGTGAATAGTAGCTCATTATTCACTATTCAAGACGCGACGCCGGTAACTCTACGACACCGGTAACTCTATCTGATTTTAGGTTAGAATCATGAAGCGACTTTGCAGGATTTTTATAATTAATTTTTTTTTGGGGGTTACAGTTGGCCTTAATCCAATCGCAGTCTCCGCTGATGACCTATCTTTTATAACCGTATCTCAGCTCCTCAAGAATCTGGGAAATCCAAAC
>SDBU01005103.1_pt1 | contig 15821 bp, 23 predicted proteins | sample 2277071 | NCBI WGS metagenome assembly SDBU01 (sample SAMN10397929, study PRJNA504765) | marine sediment metagenome | isolation source: marine sediment core GS08_GC12, 126 cmbsf | place: Arctic Ocean: Gakkel Ridge, Loki's castle | collected 2008
TACCCGAGGGAACGCCCCTCCGCAAGATAGTTAAATTAAAAAGCCCCACACGGGGCTTTGAATGCCGAAGGCGGGAGTCGAACCCGCAAGAGCATAAAGTTCTGCGCGCCATTATCGGCATCATTCGATGCATCCTTTCACACGAGGGTTGACGCTGCTACGTTGACCCTCAACACAAAACAAACAAGCCCGCCTAGTGTGGGCTTGTTTGCATTCTGGCAAAGGAGATTAAGCCGAAGGATCACAACTGAGAAGGTATGGAAATGAACAGTAAACCGATGGATAAGCTGCACACTGAGTTTGGTTTTACAACGCCGATTCCCGATGAGATTATTAAAGCCATGCCAGCCATAAAGCCCGCTGGCTTTACAGTCTGGTGTTACCTGATGTTTCGGATTTACAACGCCAAAAGGACGGCTGGAACATTCGATTGTTTCCCTGGGGTTAACCTGATAAGCAAGGAAACGGGGATAGGTCGAGGTACGGTTATCAAGGCAATAAAGTGTCTTGAAAAAGAGGGCTTTCTAATCAAAAAGCGGCGTTTTAGCAATTCGACAATCTACACGCTCACTGGTACGGAAGTCCAAAAGTCCAAAAATTGGACTAATGAGGTCGAGAGCATCATTTTTGAATCGCCAGAAGTCCAAAAATTGGACTATCAGAAGTCCAAAATTTGCACTACAGAAGTCCAAAAATTGGACTCTAACCAAGACAAAGATAACCAAGACGAAGATTTAACCAAGAAGAAGATTAATATTAATACGCTTCTTTCTAAAATCGGCATTAAGAAGGCTGCTATAAAAACCCTCATTAATGAAAAACCCATAGAACGGCTAAGACATGGTCTTGACGTTTATGAACAGGGTATCGCCAGGAAGGAACCATTGAAGCCTGGCTGGTATATGGACTTCATCAATGAAGATTGGGATGATCCATCTTGGTATGCGCTGGATTCTGACAGTGACGAATCAAGGCAGCGTTACATCAATGGGGAATTTGCAGACTTTTGGGAGGACTAATGGAAACTAAGGTGAGTTATAGCACGCAGAACGGGCGCATATTCATCCTTGGCAAATATTACAGGATCGCCAAGCCCTACAGAGACAGGGTGCGCCCTGCTTGTTTGGGACCTGTGGATTTTCGGGTGATCTGTTGGGGATGCAGAGGGCGTGTACCGCTGAAGGATAAGATTTGTGTTTGTGGAGTGGCGGTGCATGATGGGTAAGCGAAGCGGTATCAACGGCATGGCAGTTTGGCTTCATCCTGAGATGTACTGCCAGCACAAGGTAAAGCATATCAGCGACCAGGGAACCGTTTATTGGGTTCAATGCACTAACTCAGCGGTAAAGGGTAAGCAGATGTGCCGACAGCACCGAAGGAAACCGCAGCAGTTGGAGCTAGTGTTGGGGTTGTGAAATCTCAACAGAATGCCCGTGGAACACCTGTGGAACACCCTAAACTGCGCCGGATGATGCAGTTTGTTATGGACACTTACCCCAAGGGAACGTCTTATAGGAAGGCATTCCAGCGGCTTGGAAGGGATGTTGCCAAAACAACAGGGCGCAATGATCCTTGGTCCCCAAGCTATACTGCCAACGCCTTTTATGAGGGGTTTGCCAAAGGGCGCCGTGCATCCCCTGAGTTTGTAAGGGGTGTTGAAGCACTCGCCGCAAGGGTTGAAGGGGCAAGCCCGCCAGCGTTTATGCTGGCAGGGCGCAACGCACAGGTTGTAACGTGGGGTGATAGCGATATATCCGGTGCATTCATTATGGGAGCTGCGAAGCAATGCGTTCACCCAGGTTGCAGCATCATGTTTGTTGGAACGGTCCCCTGGAGGAAATACTGCCCCCAACATAGCCCGTTCAAGCTTGAAATTTAGTTTGCATAACAATCATACTAAACATATACTTCGAGATAACCACCATTTATGGGGGATGATAATATCTCAATGAATAGACTAATCAGCAGCGGAGTGAAGATTGTCCTTATTGCGATTCTTGCTACAGGCTGGAAGTGGACAACTTTGCTTAAAGACCAAGGAATCATTAACGACAATCTTCAGATCCGGTTCTTAATCGGAATTACATTGCTAATCATATTAGAACAGGTTTATTCTGAACTTCCTAAACCGGTGAACAAGAGTCTTGTTGAAACTAGACGCTTAATTATCGAAGATTATCTTCAGAGTTTTTTAGCTAAATACTATAAATACCTTAGATCCTTGAAAAAGTATAAGAATAAGCCGGTACCCGTGATTAGGGTAAACATCATGCTCCCAACAAGGATATTAAAGATATTTTCATATTTGCGGATATACTTTTATTATTGTCCTGATGGAATAACTTACACAGAAGATGAGAAAACACTTAAATGGTATTCCAATCATGGTACATGCGGTTGGGCGTGGAAATATTGTGCGAGCAGTCTCTTCGATTCCATACATCCTGACCTGAAATTACCGGCGGGAAGATTAAATAAGAAACAAAAAGCAATTTGTGCAAGCATCAAATCAACCTTGAGCATCCCAATTGTGTATGAGGGCAAGGTTGTCGGAGTGTTAAATCTCGATAGTAAAGAAAATATATCCGACACATTATTTTCAAGAGAAAAAGTGTATAATACAGCAAGAGCATGTGCTGATGCTCTGAGAGCAGAATTCTACAATGATGGTATTGCTGTTTGAAATGGAGTGTTCGTAATGAAGATAATTCCCTCCACAGATTCTAGTGCTGCAAGTATTGATGTTTCTGATGAACAGGCGAAAAGGATTCAGAAAATTACCCCATCTGTGTTTATAAAAGATGTTGAGTTTCCAAAACATATGCGCCTTAAAATTTCCGATGACGAGGCATTAACTGAGCAAGGTCGAAAAAATGTTCGTGACGGAATTCTTAAGATAGACTAATCGCTGAACGCTTTTCCAACGATTTTACATATTCCTTGGTCAACCCTGGCCAGGGAATATTTTATTTTTCAGTAGTCGATTGTCTCGGAAGCATTACTCCAACCTCCCCCGCTAGCCTCAGCTGGCGGGGTTTTCGCTTGTGTTGAACAAAGTTGCCATCTATGCAATAATCAAATCAGCCTTAGGGGGCAAGCCCTGCTGCTATCTAGCCCCATCGCCCAGCCCCTTGGCGTTGGGGTTTCCTTATTTCGCTTCTGGAGGGAATTATGGATATAAGGATTGCTGTAGCCTTGATTGCAATACCCGTCGGCATTGTGAGCGTGATATTTGGATACTGGTGGCGGGGATGGAGAAAATCCAAAGAAGGTAGTTGGGTTACATTTACACATACATCTCAATCTAGCGCTTTCACGATGACGGAGAAAACCAGGAAGCTTGAGGTTCTGTATGACCAACGACCGGTCGAGAAGCTTGCATTAAGCACCCTGCGAGTAGCAAATGACGGGAACGAAGATATTACAGACACAATAAATGTTGAGCTACAAGCTAAAGCCCTTTCTTCCAACGGAGAAGCAGACCCAGATGGAGGTTTTTTTGCAACTATAGAAAAGGTTGACCCCCTAAACCTCGTTGAGAAGATAGATGAGCATCTTACTGAAGACACATTTTCAGCGAAAATAGTAATTTCTCATCTCAATCGCTTCTCCGCTCACGAGACAGAGAAAGTTGAGTTTGCAGTGTTCTCGAATGCCGACGCGGAAATAACGGTTGCGGGCAGTGGAAAAGGTTGGACCACGAAATTTATAGACCTAACGGATCCGTTGACAACAAGGTCGCGAGTGAAAAAGGGATACATTGCCGGTGGAATAATAGGTAATATTGTTGGTCTTTCGCTATTCTGGTTGATAATTCCGGACCTAATTCAGAATTTATTACCTCAATATATTAATCCATTGGGGTTTATGTTTATAATGACGTTGCTTGCATTATTCATTCAGTTTGGCATCCTTATGATTGGATATAAGGTGATCTCCAAGCTACACTAGTTCGGTCATAAAATCGAGGAAGAAGTCTCCCAGTTCGGCTTCGACGCCCGCGCCCCCTCGGACGGCAAGCAACCCTCAGGCTTTTTGAGCTGGGGGCGATTGTTTGTTCTATTGAACCTTGGCAAAGAATAACGTAAAATGTGAAGTACATCACTGTGTGCATTTAAGCGGGGATTCATTCCAGTTGCATCCGTACCCGATCTCAGCCGAGTTCGGGTTTTTCTTAATAGAAAGAGAGGGAACCAATGACACGGTTAAGAAGTCTATTGATTTCATCGATGGTTGGGATGGTATTTTTCCTTGCACCCCAATTTGCCCTCGTCGACAACGGTGATGGAACAGTTACAGATGACGACACAGGTTTGATGTGGCTTCAAGATTCCGAAAGTCCAAAAACATGGGACGAGGCAATGGATTGGGCCGACACATTGGTGTTCGCTGGGTATGATGATTGGAGACTCCCATCGGCTATAGATTTTGATTCAGGGATCCCTGACTTGGTCTGGAATAGCGGGAATAATGAGTTTGGCTATTTGTACAGATTTTCCTTGTCAAATCCTGCAAATCACACCGACATAGTTCCACTGGACGACTATCCTTGGAGTTACTATTGGACAAGCACAGAAGACCCGGGAGACTCAACGAAAGCAGCGAGATTCTTCTGGAGCTATGATAATCTTTGGTTGAACCAGATGCATCCGAAATCAGATAGCATGCGCTACACTGCTGTCCGTGGTGAACCCATGCCTGAAAGGGCACCAGAATGTAACGACACTTATGATAATGATAACAATGGGAAAATCGATTATCCTGAAGACTGGGGATGCCGTAACTTAGATGACGACTCAGAATATACCCGCTGCTTCGAGGTATTCGGAAGAAGAATGTGTATAGTTTGGATTCAGATAGCTGTGCCATTCTTATTTGCTGCAGTACTCGCGGCGTCCTATATTATTTACCAGCGACGGAAGTTTTTTAATGGATAGGTAACTAACGGGAGGATGCGCATCATTACCCAAGCCCCCGCCTCGCAAGGGTCGGGGGTTTTCTTTTTTCAACCCCCAACCTGTCCCTCGCTAGCCTCAGCTGGCGGGTTTTTTTTGTTTGCCCGATATCACCGAAAATGCAATAATCAAAACTTGAAATTTTGCTTGAGTTCCACCTTTTCGTCATCGGAGGAGGGTTTAACTATGAGTGAAGAGTCTCTCTCGCAAGGAATGTCCCATTACGTTCGATCTCTCGAAAACCGCATAAATAGGCTCGAGGATAACCTGGTTGCTTCCCAAGCAGCTCTGAAGAGTACATCGGACCAAGTAGAAGAGCTCCTGGAGATTCTGCCAAACACGGCCATCATAAGCCAATCATTCGTTCAACGCGCTTTTGCCGTGTGGGGTCATTACTTCATGGCGCAAATCATGATCGCAATCCCTGTAGTTTGCGTAATCGTTGGGCTAAGTTTGTTAGGACCTGGTTTGTATTAAGCGTCTAGTCGAAAACTGATCAGGCGGCATAATTATTCACTAGAATGGGTCTATAATAAATCAGGCATCCCCCGGCTACAACACGAGGATGCTCAGCCCCTGGGTGCGCATCCCCCTTGCGTCTCAGGGGCGATTGTTTGTTCTATTGATACCGACCAGACAATCCTGTATTATGTGAAGTACGTCACAGAACAACATAGTAGCGGGGGTTTATCTCACTTGCGTCGTTGCCCGACCTCAGCCGAGGTTGTTTTTTTCTAAGAGGAGGGAATCTTATGAAGAAACGAATTGTTTTGCCATTCATGCAGTTGCTGGTTATGATAGCTCTGGTAGTCTCTGCATGTACTTATAAACCGCGTCCCGACTATACACTCCCTAGGATTCAAGTCTCAGCCTATACTTCAAACACGGGCAGGACATCTCACTGGGATATTCTATTGAATGTAAAGAATATTGGGGGCACAAAAGGGATAGTGGAAGATGGCGGGACAACTTCTCCTGTTCCTTTGGAGATTCCCATTATATTTACGATGAGTTTCCCAGAGGAGAGGCCTGATGGCTGCTTATCTAAATATTCGGGTTACACTTCAAAGGTAGAACAGAAATGGGTTCCAGTCCTAACTGGTACAGGAAACATGTATGCATTTTCCGATGTGTTCCAAGTCCCAGAATTGATACATCATGACTGTGTACCTTATGAAATTACTGCGCAATGGGACTTACTGTTACCGACATATGTCAGCACAATTGATGAGATAAACGAGCATAATAACATCATATCCGTCCAGATTGAAGATTGGCCCTATACCCATATATGGACCGCCGAATTCCCACTAGAGGAATGACCGATACTTAAGTTCGCCATGAATTAGCCAAAGCCCCCGCCTCGCAAAGGGTCGGGGGTTTTCTTTTATCAACCAGCTCTCCTCTGGTTGGGGGTGGTTGTTTCACATTAGTGAGGAGAAGTAGACAAACTGGATTATAATTGTAAACTATCATGAATACATGGACTGGGGATAACAATGCAGATTCGCTGGAACCCAGAGGAAGATATCGAGGCTGGTATTTCTCCAAACCCGACTAATCGCAAGAAGATAATCAACTACCTTAGGACTAGAAACAACGTCCAGAGAATCTCAAAAGACGAGCTCGAGAAGTACCGAAAAGGCGAAAAGGAATTTATGCCTTTTCCTCACTTCAAGGCGATTGTTGACGAATTTGGCGACGACTTCTTAGATCTCTTTTTCAAAAGTTAGTTATTATCAATTCCCCCCGCCTCGCAAGGGTCGGGGGTTTTCTTTTCTCGGCCAGCCCGTTTCCTTTCACCAGTCAGCAAAAATGAGGCCCGGCTTTCGCGGGACTTACACCAAGCGAAAGCAAACTCAATTGTTTGATCCCACCGACTATGGAAAGCGTCACCTGGTTGTTAGGTGCGTGTTAGCTGGTTATGCTTGCGATATCAACACTTGCCGCAAGCACTCTACACAGGAAAAGGTAAGATCCCTCTCCACCGCTACTAGTACCGCCATATATGGGGTGGGATTTATACCGTTACTATGCAACAAGCAGTGGTCGGGTACTATAAGTTTCACTGATAAACTACCGATTGGGATAAGCGTAAGTAGTGTTTGGGAAGCCCAGTCTCGCTCTGGAGGTGGCAAGGTTTCCACGAGAACACAAATCCGCCCAGTCTTATCGCTACATATTGTTTCTTCTTTCGGTTTTACAATTCATCCAACCATACATCCAAGCAATTAACCCCACCCGTACCACTGCTGACGGAGTTTTTTTCTCATCAATTGAACCTAGTCACCACCTGTGCAATAATCAAATCAGCGTCGATCCAGGGAACGAGCGTAGTGACACGAAGAAGTCTAAGCATGTTGTGGATTAACGAACAAAAGAATGTTTGGCGAGTGGCAGTGCTGGTATTGCTGCTGGTGGCAATAATGGGACCCTGGGGCTTCGGAGATCTCATCAATGTGCCGTCGGAATTTCCGTGCTCTACCCCCTACATCCGGCTGGAAGGTGATTTCTGTGCGACGCCGCTGCGGGGGATAGTTCTTGCCGGCAGGACCCTCGAGTTCCTTTTTAGCTATTTCCTATTCCCACTCGTGTTGCCCTTTTTCAGTACACTGCTCTTGATCCTGCGTGGAGATCATCCGGCCCGGCAATTGGCCAACATTGTGACGTTGGGCTTAGCTGCTGGCATAGGTTTGCTGATTGGACTGGTAGGGTCCATCTATCCGAGACTATTTTGGGTGTTATGGGGCCTCTGGCTCTATGTCGGAACAGCAGCTAGCGCGCTGATACTGGAGGTGCTGACGCTGACGGCGGGAAGAAGACCCCGCCAGGGATGATGACTTGTCGATACCGGAACTCGCATCTTGATAATCATTGATGGTGAAATATCTATGACAACGTGTAAATACTGTGGGCATGAGAATCCTTCAACAGCTTTATTATGCCGGGGATGCAGGAGGGCAATTCTCGCACCAGGAGACGCTACTCAACAGACCAAGACTTGTCCATATTGCGCGGAGACAATAAAAGCAGCTGCGATAGTGTGTCGATTTTGTCGAATGGATTTACCAACTCCAGAAACGACGGTAATCACTTCCTCACGTAAAGAAGATGAAATTTATTCGGAGACTCCTGCTTGGAAAGTTGGTTTTAAATGGGGATTTATTACAAGTTTTATCGCTGCCTGCGCTTCTTGCGCATCCCATATGTACCGCAGTGGAAGCTTACCTGCTGGTTTCACTATAGATTTCACTGTAAATTTCATCTTCTGGTCTTTTGTCTTTACCACAGGAGTTATTATATTTAGGTGGATCAAACGCATAGTAGGAAAGAGAGAGTAGGTGACCAGCTACTTTGAGCGGTATTCAAGTCTTACGAGGACATAAGTGGGTTCCCCGCCAGCGCGGGCAACAAGCAACCCCTCGTCGGCTTCGGTTGGCGAGGGGTTCTTTCGTCCCTTGCGTCTCAGGGGCGATTGATTTTGTCCTTTCTCTATCCACATTAGTGGCTTACTTCACAAAATTGAGGTGTCGGATAAATTGTGCTACTGTTGTTACATTAGTTTTCCACTCTGGATGGGGAAGCCACGTACCCTCAATCAACCTGCAATCCCGACCACTTTTTTTTCGGTTGGGCTTTTTTAATATCAAGGAGGAGAGCCTATAAGCCAAGAAGCTTCATCACTCCGCTTGTTTCAAAATCCGATTTCTTGTAGCAAACAGGAGAACATACCATGTTTATGTACGAAACAAGCATATTTATCAACCGTCCCCCACAGGAGGTCTTTGACTTTTTGTCAAACCCTGCCAACCATCCCAAATATTCACGCATTGCCGAATCCGCCGAATGGACATCCGAGGGTCCGCACGGTGTTGGCTCAACCTACAGAGGGGTAGGGAAGGCTTTAGGGCGCAAAATCGAATCCACAAATGAGATCACCAAATGGGACCCGCCCAACCAGTACGGTTACAAATCGATCAGCGGGTCAATTCCGTTCGACACCACGTATACATTTGGATCAAGCGAGAACGGCACGCGACTAAGCGTGCGCGCCCAGCTTGAGATTGGTGGCTTCTTCAAGATAGCGGAGGGGTTGGTCGGCAAGCAGGTTAAAAAGCAGCTTGATGCAGATTTCGAGGCTTTTAAGCAATACCTGGAAGCGGGTCAGGCGTAAGCGTCCCGCGTGCCTTAGGCTCCAATTTGTAAAGACAACCAGCTGACTCTTTTATTGAAAGCGGGCTAGCATCCGGATGGAGCGGACTTGGTGCGCAGCGTCTTTTGATTATGTTCGGAGGCTTTCCAGGCCGCTCATCCGGGAACCGTTAGGGAGCATAGCAATATTTTAGAGAGATGAAGAAGCGAATTGTACTGTGGCCAGCGTTGATTTTTCTTTCAAGCAGCATCATTGCTGCTTGTGGTTTTATTCCTCAATTCTTCGATGGAGGTATTGACCAAATGCGCGATCAGATGCCAGGCCCCGGGATGATGAGAGATTGGCCTGACAATATGCCCGGGCCAGGAATGATGTATGGCAATACGTCTCCACCGCCCGCTGTTACTCCAGCGCCTACCACCACCCCTGGTGGAGATTCAAAGACTAGCTTCAAATTGGACATTCAGCCAATACTCAATCGCGAATGCACTGTTTGTCACGGCGGTCAGGCAGGTCTATATCTCGAAAGCTATGATTATCTCATGGTCGGGAGCACGAATGGCCCGGTAGTTGTTCCAGGCAATCCAAGCGCTAGCGAGTTAGTGAATCGCATTCAAGGCTTGAGCCAGCCCGTAATGCCGCCGGGAAGTGCTCCTTTGAGCCCATCAGAAATCGAATTGATCATTTCATGGATCGCAGAAGGAAGTCCTAACAATTAGCAAGTAGGCTGTGCCGACTAACAACTCCCTGGAGCGGCCCGGGGATGCGCTGCGTTATTCCCAATACTGTCAAATATTTAGCCCCCCGCCTCGCAAGAGTCGGGGGTTTGCTTTTCTCGGCACGCCTCCGATGGATGGGGAATCTTGATTCTCATTTATTGCATGTGCAATAATGGAGATACTTGGTTATTTGGTGGGGAGTGATTAATGGATAACACGGTTGAAATAAGACGAGAAGATTGGGATAAACTCATTCGGTTACACGAAGATATAGGTCGATTACTATTCGAGGCGCAAGATACTCTGAATGGGTTGCTTCATCTTGGAGTTGAACCTCCCGCATTGATGGCCGATGTTTTGGACATCCATACACGGATGAAACCCATAGCAAAGTCTTTGTTTATAGCTGATTACCCTTTTGATATCGTTCCAATAAGGGGTGGAACCACCACCTAGTGATAGAGGATGCATGAATATTACATATTTAATTATCTCTGGTGTCATTACATTCTTCATAGCTCGCTGGATTAGCTGGGTGATATTTCGAGGCAGCCAAACAACCAGAGAGAGCCGCTTGAGAGTAACCATAGTTATTTGGGTCATTCTGGTTATCTTGGCTCAGATTCCCGCTATCTAATGTCATGTTTCACTGGTTCCCAATCCATGAAGAACTATGTGTTTGATTCCACAGCAGGAAGCTCAGCCACTTGGGTTTTCCTTTTGAGGTTGGGGGCGATTAATTTCCTATTGTAGTTCCAGGAATTGTCTCGTAATCTTAATTGGGGGGCACGATTACACATTCGAGGATGTGACCTATGCAGCAGGAACGATACAAGTCACCGTATTATTGGGACAGCGGGGCACGCTCTGATTTATGGTACAAAACACACCAGCGACTTGGTAGGCACCTTCTCGCAAAATGGTGTGTTTGCCGCGGGAAGGATGACCCCGAACTGACGGCTACAACCTTGCGCTTTCTTAATGATGGCGAATCATTCGAGGAACCTTATTATTGGGGCACAAACGCCCCTCTGTGCCAGCACAGCCAAGAAGGTCGGCGGTTGTTGGGTTGTTGGCTTTCACGGCACAATGAAACAGTATTGGCGCACATGACATTGTGGTTCCTGAAAGATTACAGCCTACAGGATTCCCTGGTCGAGCTTCGTCGGATCAGGCAATAAGCGCGGTCTCCGGTCCATACACAAGCCCCCGATTATGGGGGTTTTTGTTTACCTTGCGATGAAGCGGCACGAAAGGCGGGTTTGCCCTTGGAATATACCTTCACACGTATACCAAGCCTTGCCCAAGCCTTGCAGCAGCCCGCGTAGACCGGTTTTGAGGCCGGCGCAAGCGGGTTTCCGCCCTGTGGTCCGAGAGATCGCTAGGGAGCGCATGCGGACGGACCTAGCGGCTTAGGCTAGGGCTGCGGGGCTGGCGAACATCTGCGCATTTTTGCACAGAAGTTAGGCGGGTTCGGGGGTTCGGTACAAACGGCGCTAGAATGCGTTTTCCCAGCGGGTTCGGTGATCCTGGGTGAAAGTATGGCAATATTGGAATGTAACAAAAGGGTGACAGGTGCGATCCAAAAACGTCACTTTTGAAGGTGTTTAGGGCGAAAATAGGCATAGCTAGCATGCCTGATTCGGGAAAACCCATGTTATTGATAATAGCAGTTATCTTCGCAACCATAAAGGCCGGCAAAGCCGCAGCTTCAGCATGTTGGCGGCTGCGGGTTGGCCGGCGAGGGGTTTGGCGCCTGGGGTTGTGATCGCAGGGCTGGCGGTGTGTTAGCGAGGTGATCGTGACCCGGAGCAGGTCGGGGTTGATGCTTGGTGTGGTTTGGTGGGGTGCCTTGCGCGTGAGTAGGGGATATATTTTTTATGGCAACAATATACTTGATGCACCAACCGTTTTAATTGCCGGTCTTTTATTTGCGCTTTTCCCCTTGTTTTCGCTTTTTCTCAGAGCGTAATATTTTATCCTCTTCTAATATGTCTTGTCTTGAGGCGCGCAGTATATTAGCTGTCAATTCTCGGAATCGCTCGAATGGACCTTGTGCTGATTTGGTTTTACTTTTCATGCTATTCCTCTGCGAGGCCTAAGGGCAATTGGGGCGGTTGAGTTGGCGCTGGTCTTTGAATGGGCATTGAATAAACGTCGGCTATCGGCTGACTCAGTTGGAGCAACCCATGGCCAGCTTCCCCATCAAAGGTATAAAACACACCACATCCAAACCATATAGCAGTAGCAAGATGAATTGCGTCAGGAGTTCTTATGGTTGATGTTGATGACTTTCTATTCGGGTCATAATAGAAATCTCTAATAGTATGTGATATTTCTGCAATTTCCTTATGCACATCAATTAAGTGGCTGTTTTTGCGACTGAAAATGTTACGAAAATTTCTGTAATCTTCAGGAGGAATGCTGCCTTCTAGAACCTCAGTGAATGTTATTACTGAGGTTGCCAAGTCCAACTGCCCTTGATCAAACAGGGTGGCCAATTCTTGGACGCCTAACATATCCTGGGGGTCTTCCCTGTCTTCATCTTTCAAGTAGGCAAGAAAAATACAGGTGTCCCAATAAATAAGGGCTTTACCACTCATCTCTTATTCCCCTAACAAAATCCTCGCTTTTCTCATCCCCAGTAGCATTTGGAGCAATTCCCTTTAGGTCTGCAAGCGTAGGTAAATCTTCTTCTGATGGGTGGATGTATAGACTTGTCACTCGCATTTCATACGGTATCCCCCCACTCACATTGGGTTTGAATTTCTTTGTCCCTATAACGGTAATATATTGCCCGACGGCAGAAATTGCCTCCTCTCGTAATCTTTGAGGAAATACACATTTCAGTTTTGGCAGATGGGAGGTTGGATATAGGAATAATACATTTTGATTATGAATATTGATTGCTTCAAGCATTCCCATGTAGGAACCTACCTCAAATTGATCAGTCCCCATTATTTGCTCAATATTATTAGACAAATTTTCAAGGCGGCGCGGACTGTCACCATTGCGGGAAATAATAATCTCTGTGATCTTTTTCTTATCTCGCAAACTTGTAATATCTTTGTATGCAGTAAAGGTTTCGTAACGGAAATTCTCTGGATATTCCCCTCTTTCTATCTCTTCAAGACTCTGAAAAAACTTATCCACCAATGCTTGGGTTTGAGGTTCATCTGCTGCCCTATTTGGGACAGCTTCTAATACAATAAAGGCTGGGCTTGAGTGACTCAGTTCTACAACCTTGAAATAGGCAAACGGTTTTTTGGAATATAGCTTTCTGGTTTCCAACAAGGATTTTTTGATAATATCTAACTGTTGAATGAAGTCCTTGAATCTTACATCCCCCTGGTCAATATCTAATCCTCTCAATAGTAAAGAAACCCTCTTGTTTTCATCCATAAGATTACCTCTGATCTGCTTTCATATGGAGCGTCTTAAGCGTTTGCCGCGACGCTCCCGAATGAACCAGAGTTGACATCTTCTCCGATCAAATCCTTATAAGTCAGTCGTTGTCCGCTAATCTGCTTTAGCATTTTTTCAAATCTTTGAAAATCGTCTAATCTTCGATTATTAAACCTGAACGCTTGCTCATCCAAATAGCGGAACAAATGAAACGGCTCAACGCTAACATATGTCCCTTTAATGCACCTCTTCAAAAGACTCCAGAAATTCTCAATACTGTTTGTATGAATTTGGCCATTCACGTATTTTTTTAGCATGATCAATTACACGGTGAACAAAGCTAAAGCTCAATCCTTTATAAGACGGGAAAGCATCTGTATATACAGTTGCTCCTCTTTTGACATTCTTACTAACCTCTGCGTGTAGGGTTTCCCTTTTTGTGTTTGTGATTACACTTGTGATTACTCGTCCTTTTCGTTCCATAAAGCCAATAACTGCTGTTTTTCCTACTGCTCCACGCCCTTTAGCTTTGCGCTTTCCAAAATGCATATTACGGGCTTTTCCGCCAATATAGGTTTCATCAACCTCTACATTTCCATCCAGTTTAGAAAACGAGCCAACTCTCATGGCCAGTCTAATGCGGTGCATCATAAACCATGCGGATTTTTGGGTAATCCCTAGGGATCGAGCAACTTCATACGAGCTAATCCCATTTTTTGCATTTGCTATCATCCATATTGCTATAAGCCACTTGTCCAATGGCAAAGGGCTTTCTTCAAAAATTGATCCTTTTCTTACCGAAAACTGTTTTTTGCAATTTTTGCACTTCCATATCTGCCTGGTTTTTAGAAAGGAGTGTTCTTTGCCTTCACAGTGCGGACAGATAATCCCACCTGGCCAGCGCAAATCTCTGATAAATTCGATACATACGTCTTCATCAGAAAAATATCTGGTTGCTTCTAGTAGTGATTTTGGGTAAGCTATTTGCTCGTTCATACTACAACTATACACCAAAACCCTGGGTGTGCCAAGTATATTACTGCCTTTTTTATACATATTTTAGGGGGCAAGCCGCAGGCTAGCATGCGGATGCTTACGGAGGATGCTTGGTTTATTGAAGTTGCTTGGTGAAGATTGCTTGCGCACACTTGCGCAATAGCTTGGAGATTGAATTGGTTGAGACTCTGAAAGTAATTGTTTGGGATTGATGAATGGCGGCTGATATGCCCCACCGTGGCCACCGCTCGTTCCTATACGAGACATTGCGCGGCGGGGTGATAGGCAACGAACCGCGGGTTTGTGTGTGGGCAATGTGTGAGAATGATTTAAGGTTATTTCGTGCTTATTACCTTGTTGTGGTGTTCCTCCATGTGATATAAAACCCTTACCTGAGCGACCAGGATCAATGTCGCAAACCTAGCGCCATTAAATGCGCAACGCCACCGGCGAAGGTGGCGAGGCGACTGGCGCACCAGCGGGGCAACGCTGATGCAATAACAGTATACCTCAGACCTGCCCCACAAGGCAGGTTTTTTTGTTTTCCCGCAATCCGGCGGGACCGCTTAGCAGGGCGGGGATTAGTGAAAGGTCACGGATGATGGACATTGAGGGATTTATTGCAAGTCGTTATAGGTGGACCAAGACAACCAAGCTGACAGCACGTAGACACCTGGGATACTGGGAACAAATGATGAACGGTGAGGGAATCGAAGCGGTGACAGTCGCACAGTTTGAGCAATGGCGGGAAGGATCAAGCGATTCAATGCGCCATAACTCATTGTGGGCTATCAAGGCATATCTCAAATGGGCAGGGATTGAACACCCGCTGCTAAAACATTCCGTCAAGCGAGAGCTTCCCCCTCCACAGCCCTACATAAAGTTTGAGGACGTTCTAGCCCTCATAAAGTTATGTAACACACGAACCCCTAAAGGCTTGCAAGATGCTTGTTTGGTTGCATTCCTTTGGGAAACCTGGGCGAGGGCAGACGGTTTGTTATCCGTGAAGGTTGCCCACGTTGACCTCATCGAGCAGGAGGTCATCATTGCCAACAAAGGCGGTGGATACTATTCCGCTGGGTTTGGTCCTGATTTGAAGGACTTACTTGAGCGGTGGATCACCGCCCGGGCGGTGATTGCAAAGTGTGATTCGCTTTTCATCAACATTCGCAGGGGAACCCCCCTGACCTATGGCGGCTTGAGAAGCATCTTAGAAAGCCTGGGGGAACAAATAGGTATCCACGTTACCCCGCACGATTTTAGGAGAGGCGCAGCAACCCACTACGCCAACGAGGGAGGCAACGATAGGCTGGGGATGGTTCAGGGGAATTGGTTATCCCACAGCATGTATCAGCGTTATACACGATCTGCCAGTTTACAGGGATTCAAATGCAAACGATGGATGAACTAACGCGGAGAAAGGGCGGTAGCAGCCGCCCTCCCTCCCTTACTAGGTCACGGATGACCCATGCCGAAGACGAGAGTCGAACTCGTAAGAGCATAAAGCTCACTGCGCCCTGAACGCAGCGCGTCTGCCAGTTCCGCCACTTCGGCTCGCTTCGCTATTCTACCTGATGTAGTCACAGATATCAA
>SDBU01005104.1_pt1 | contig 15818 bp, 10 predicted proteins | sample 2277071 | NCBI WGS metagenome assembly SDBU01 (sample SAMN10397929, study PRJNA504765) | marine sediment metagenome | isolation source: marine sediment core GS08_GC12, 126 cmbsf | place: Arctic Ocean: Gakkel Ridge, Loki's castle | collected 2008
CTGATACGCATGTCGCCGAAGTCTTTTTCCCACAACAGCTTCCCTTTAACAGTGTAGCAATACAAGCCGCGGGACCCGAAGTAAGCATAGACACGTTCTCCGTCTGTGACCGGGGAATTGGCTGCCCAGCTGCCGGTCCGGTGCATTCCCTCGTGCGGCACTTCCTCCCGTGCTACACGCTCCCAACGCACCTTACCGCTCCTGCGGTCTACAGCTATCACAACAAATTTAACGGGTCCACCGGGTTTGTTACTAGCAGGACCCGATTCTATGGCAGTAGTTATGAAAATGTCGTTTCCCCAGACTACCGGTGTTGCATAACTGATTCCGGGAAGACTGATTTTCCAGCGGATGTTTTGCTGTTCACTCCACTCGACAGGTGGATTTCCTGACGGGGCTGCTCCTGTCGCCAAAGGTCCCCTCCACTGCGGCCAATCTTGTGCAAAGACAAAGCCCGCATTGATCAGAATTACATATCCTGCAATCGCGGCGATTAATCGAATTACGTTTTTCATTTTGCCTCCTTTTCGACTTTCATGGTAAATATCTTTATCTCTCTGGTGTTCTATGTTAAACTCCTGAAAAAATTTCCTAACCTCATTGCTCCGGGTAATTATTAAACCAAACGCTGAATTTCTACTCATTATTGCCGATAGAATTCCAATATAAAATCCATGTCATTACGAACTGTATCTGGTAATAGTGAGAATGAATGTGAAATACGAGCTATAATTCAACATCACCATCAATATTCCCATTAAAAATAATTCCTGCATCGGCTGCTATTTTTCATAGTATTTTTAAGTTATTTAACATGCTATAGCATTATAATATCAACAATTATTTTTCAAAAAAAGTTCACTTTTTTTGTTATTCATTTCTTAAAGCCGGCAATAGATCTTTTTTTGTTGCCATAAATGCTGCAAAATATGTCCAAAATCCTCCGTTTATCACAACTATTAATAATAATAAAATTATAGTCAAATAAGGGATATTAGTTCCTGGTGTCATCAGCGTCGGAAGAGTAGCCAACAAGGCAGTCACAATTCCGATTAATATACCGGCAAATAATAAAACAGAATGTTCAGATAAAATTAATAATTGAACCGCTTTTCTTGTAAAACCAACGGAACGGAGCAAAGCTAATTCACCTTGACGTTCTGAAACATTCCGCCAAATGACTATACCGATTCCAATACTCCCGAGAATTAAACCAAAAGTACCCAAAATTAAAAATATAGATAAATAAGTATTTTCAACTTGAGAAAATTGTGCCAGTCTATCATAAGTTGGAGTTAAATCTACTCCTTGATCCTGTAAAGCCCGGATAATTTTTTGGTTGATGTCTTCTGTTTCTAAAAATGGAGCATCGACAAGAAAGAGTCTTGAGCCGCTTATTGAAGGATATTTTTTTATGAATGCTTTCTCAGAGATAATAATATTTCCCTGAAAAATCGAATTAGCAAGCCCTCCAACTAACTTTATTTTTAATGTTTTACCGGTTTCGTCCACATAAATAAGTGTATCGCCTACTGATTTTCCCAGTCCCCAAACTATGACTGTTTGGTCTGCAATTCCTGGAATGACATCTTCGGAAAGATTTTGATCGAGAACTTCCCAGGGACTTTCCGGATTTACTTCTGTTGTTGTTTTTAAAAAAGAGAATGAACCCCTTTTTGATAATTCATCCGGATTGACGCCAATCAGTTGAGGTCTTGAAACCCGGTTGAGATTCAGACAACTGGCATCGTCTCCTTCCTTTACACGAAATGATACAAATTTCACATCATCGGCATTTATTTTATTTAGAGCATAAAAATCGCGTCCCTTCTTACTATTTAAATCATATAAAATTGGAATAACAGTTTCGCCAAATAGTGCAAAACCGCCTGTTCCGGATTCTCTTTTTTCAGCATCTTTTAATAAACTTTGTCGATTCGCTCCCACGGTAAAAACGATAAATATGCCGCTTGCAAGTAATCCGACAACTGCCAGGCTGCGAAATCGTTTTCTTATGTTATTACGAATGCCTATGTTAATAAAGCTTAACTTTGCAGTTTTTACTTTATCCGCTTTTTTTACAATAAAAAGATTAACAAATACGACACTACCGATTAAAAGCAAAGAACCCGCAGAAAAGAAGGAGGCAAAGGCTTCTCGCCCTCTTCCGGTATTTGACAAAATCAGGATTAAAAAAACTCCTATTAAACACAAAACACCTGCAGCCAGACTCAGCTTTGGTTTCTTTGTTTTTATAGTTTCCAGTTTTGTAATTCCTTTTTGAAGATCAACTATTGGTTGTTTAAGTTGATTTCTTCCAACCAGCCAGATTGTCAGGAGATTAATAGTGACTCCAATCAATGTTCCCAATATAACGGTTGAAGACTTAATATGAATTTGTATGGACGGTGTACCGACAATCCCCTGCCAAACACTTTTTAGTGCAAGCAATACAATCTGATTATATAATATTCCACTGACCGCTCCAAATATACTGCCAACAATAACAAGAATTATTCCTTCTAATAAAATAATATGTTTGACCGATTTCTTTGCAAACCCCAATGCTAAAAACAATCCGCTTTCTTCGGATCTTTGTTCAATACTAAAAACATAGAGTAAGCCGGTCAATAGCAGGGCAGAAATAATAATAAAAAAACTCATTCCCAAAAATAATTGAGCAAAATCCACCGATTGTGAGCTTGCCCGAAGACCTTCGTTTTTAACGTCACGAAAGTAGAATCCGAGACTAACCGGTTCGATTGCATTTGTTAAATCCTCCTCGATTCTTTCTTTCTCTTCATCCGGAAATCGCATAGCAGTCAAATTACCAAAACGATTTTGCCACATTTTTTGAGCGGCACTTAATGAAATAAATGCTTTTGGTGTTCCAAGATAATCAGTCCAGTATTCTTCATCCTTATCGCGGATTTTATCCAAATCGATTGGAATACCCGCATCCCAGTCACGGCAGTTTTCTGCATTCGCAAGACCCGGAAAGTCAGGCATTAGACTTCTATCAGCGTAAACACCTTGTATTGAAACAATAGACTTAACTCGAAAATCAGAAGTTGTTTCCATGAGGGAACGTGACGCTCCGAGAACATAATAGGTGAGTTTTATCCGGTCGCCCTTTTTTGCATTAAGGTCGCTTGCAAGCCATTCGTTTATAAAAATCTCATCTTCTTTTAGGTCCAAATCACTTAAAGCAGAAACAAATGAATAAGGTGCCGCTCTTTCTTTCAAGCGGATTTCATTGACAAAATAGGTAAAAATCTGCTGAGAATTATCATACATTTTTAGAGCTTTATTCACGACAACCGGGTCTAAAAAAATACGTTCCGACCTCAGTTCAATTTGATTGTTTTCTAATATCTGAATTAATTCAAATCCTGCATCTGATAACGACCAGGCATCTTTAAACGCTTCATTCACTTTGTTAATGGAAAGCGGATTTTCCTGTTTTTCTGCAACAAGTAAAACATTGGATTTGTATTCTAATCCCATCTCCCGCCCCAAAAAATCCAAAGAAACAAAAACAGTGTTTGGAGTAATTTGATCAGCTTTGAGGTTAAACCTTCCAAATTCCTTTTTTGAAACAACCGATTTCACCGTAAATCTTTTTGCAAAACTCGTTTCTGAGTCCAAAGCCAAAGGAACATCTTTGGGAATGTAATCCAGATTTTCTATCCTCAGTAAAAACTCATCTCCTATTTTTAATTGAAGGCGAAATGCAACTTGAGAGTTGATGATTGCTTCATCAGAGGAGATATTTTCATAAATTCCTGAGACATTGCCAATTTTACCAAAGCGGTTATCGACACCGATCACTTGAACATTGTTTACTCTCTGTTTTCCACCACCGACAATTGCAATCCCTTTTGTTTGTAACAGAGGTGCAACAGGAGTTCGAAGTTTTTCAGAAAGTTTTTCTGCAACTTGTGTACGGAAAAAGCGGGCTCCTGGAGATAGGGCGAATTCTGTTTTTCCAAGTCTGTCAAATACAATTTGCTGCAGGCTGTGTCGAATAGAATCACCGATAATAAGAGCGCCGACTAAAATTGTGGTGCTCACCATCGTTCCAAGAACCACCCATAAATGAATTCGCCTATAAAATGTGAGACTTCGAAATATAAATTTCAAAATATTCATATGATTAAATTTTTGTTCAAACAGATTAATGCCCCCCCCAACGCCCTCCTTGATGGAGGATTTAAGAGGGGTGTAAGATTACTTAATTTTTATTCAATCTAACCTGAATAATTCATGCTAAATTAATTATGTAATCTCTATTCATGATTTTTTATATACTTCCAATCTTCCATTTTGAAGATTGTAAACTGTATTCATTCTCCCGGCTAAATCAAGTGAATGAGTCACCACAATTAATGTCACATTTTCTGCTTTATTTAAATCAATCAAAATCTGACCTAAATTATCAGCCGAAGTTTTATCAAGTGAACCTGTAGGTTCATCCGCTAAAACCAATCTTGGTTGATTAATAAGAGCACGAACTACTGCAACACGCTGCTGTTCACCACCGGATAACCGGGCAGGAAAGTAATCAAAATGATTTTCAAGACCAACCTTTCCTAATAAATTTTTCGCTCGATTTCTAAATTCCTCATTATTTTTTTTCTTTTTCCGGGGAATCGTTGGAATTAAAACATTTTCAAGAACCGTGCACTGTGGCAGTAGATGGTGGAGTTGAAAGATAAATCCAATTTCCATATTTCTGATATTTGCTAATTCATTTTCATTCATTGCAGCCAGGTTTTTTCCATCAAAATTCACATATCCCGAAGTAGGTTTGTCCAGCGCGCCGATAATATTCAATAAAGTACTTTTTCCTGAACCGGAAGGTCCAACCACAGCAATTGCCTCTCCTTGCTCTACTTGAAGAGAGATGTTATTTAGTATGGTTACAGGCACTTTGCCGGAAGGAGTATAATATTTTTTTTCGATATTTTTTAGTTCGAGTAACATTATTAAAGCTCATTTTTTTTGCCACAAAGTTCTAAAATACAAAATCTAAGTCAAAGTCAATCATTGCAGCTTGGTAAAATTAGTCGCCTAATCGTTTATTATGCTCTCGTAAACTTTGATAATTTTTTTTGCCATATCGCTCATTGAATACTTTTCCAGAACAGCTTTTCTGCCTTGTGCTCCGAATTTACGAACTTGATCCGGTTTGGTCAATAGAGAGGCTAAAGCTTTTGCAAGATTTTCACTATCATTGGGTTCGTAAATGATGCCTCCACCGGTCGCTTCGATAAATTCGGGATAACCGCCAATATTCGGCTGAACAACCGGGACACCAGCCGCCAATGCCTCTAATTGATAAGTTCCAAATGCTTCACCGGTCGGTACCGGAACAGAAAGCAAAGTAAGAGATTTTAAAAATTGTATTCGATTTCCCTTATTAAATTCTTCAAATATCAGAACATCCTTTTCAAAACCAAATTTAGAAATTTTCTTTAACATTTCGTTGACAAAAATTTTATCGTCATCTGTATATCCTCCGGTTAAGTAAAGTTTCAAATCCTTAAAACGTTCGTCCTGTTTTAAACGAATAAAGGCATCGACAATAATCCCTAAACCAAAATATTCCGACATCCGGCATAAATATCCAATCACAGGTGGGTCGAACGGAAGCGAAGATATTTCGTAACCGTCCAGGTTGATTCCGTCATAAACTACATTTATTTTTTCAGCCGGTATCTTAAGCAGTGCTTTTGACTTTTCAGAATAATAATTGCTGACAGCGACGAACATGTCCACATCAACTGATTTTTCTGCCATCAAATCCCAAATCTTCTTTTGATATTCTTCACTCATCAGGTCAATCCACTCATTCTCATCCTGCAGGGAACAGATGATTTTAGCACCGAGATCATTTTTTAATCGACGGGCGAGTCCAAGTAAAAGCGCATTGGAAAGATGAACTATATCCGGTTTAATCTCTCTTTTTAGAAATTTAATCAGATGTTCCAATTCTGATGCCTGCCGACCCTCCTCCCCCATTAACATCGAAATTGTCATCTCTTCCAGCCCCGATGCACGTGTTGATCCGGATCTTTTTGCCGCAAACCGCAATAGTAGTTGAGAATCAAAAAGTTTTTCCAGCCACATTGGCGCATGGCGATAAAATGGCAATTTTTCCTTAAGGTAAATATTGATCGCACCATAGAAAACAGGTGTGGCATCAACTTTCTCGTAATCATCGACACTTATGGGCAAATACATGGGAACTATGTAAATTTCACGACCAAGTGCTTTGAGTGATTTAATCAGCTCGTTGTCTTTCATACAATTCTGGCAATAGAAGGTTCCGCCGGAACCCGGAATTATGTGAACAATTTTCATTTATTTTCTCCAAAGGCATATACATAACCATCCACTGCTCCAATGACAATCATCCCTCCCGATACCGCAGGACATCCCAGGATTGCAGCTCCAATTTCATAGTACCAAATTTCTTTTCCGTCCTCTAAACTGAGCATATATAATCTTCCATCTGTCGAGCCAAAAACAACTTTATCGTTAACGATTACAGGCGAACTATCCACTTCATCACGAGTTTGAAATTTCCAGATTTTTTGTCCTGTTTCCCGGTCTATGCAGTGTAAAAAATAATCACGTGAGCCAATGATAATCCGGTCGTTTCCAACAGCAGGCGAAGAAAAAAATTCTCCTCTGCTTTCTTCATCCTCATATTCCCAGACAATTTTCTGTTCAGTTAAATCTATACAAACTAATTTGCTGTCATAATGACCGACATAAGCGCGATTATCCACCAATGCAGCGGAACCGGCAATATACGAGCCTGCCCACACTTCTCCTTTTTTCGTTCCATCGATAACCGAAAGGATATAAAGTTTTTCATCGCAGCCGCCAAATACAACATATTGCCCATCTGTTGCAGGGGCACCGTTTATGTAATAATCCGTTGCGTAAGTCCATTTCAATTCGCCGGTTTCAGCATCAAAGCAATACATTTTTGTATCATATCTGCCGACTAAAACCTGTTTTTTCGAACTATTGGGAACAGCAGCCCAATTTGCCGAACCCATTATTGCACCGCTTATTTCATATTTCCATTCTATCCGGCCGGAGAGAGCATTAAGCGCAAAAAAGGTGCCGCTCAGATTACCGATATAAATAGTATGATCAAGCAGAAGCGGTGAAGCCTCGATATCATCTTCCGTGTTAAACTCCCATACTTTTTTCCCATCGAGTAAATCTATCGAATATACTTTTCCATCGGTTGAGCCGATATAGACATTTCCAAAACCGATTACCGGTGAGGAAATAATATCATATTCTGTTTTAAAGGACCAAAGCAATTCCAGTTTATCAGGAAGTAGTTCGTTAGTAACTCCGGATAAATTCTGGTCACCCCGGAAAATGGGCCAATATGCTGTTTCAACATTTTTGACCGTAATTTCAGATTCCTTTTTTTCAGAACAGGCTAAAAAGAGATAGCATAATATAAATATTAAAAATATTGATTTATTTTTTATCAATATCCGATTCCTCCTCACCGTTTCGCCAGGCTAATGCTGCAGTTGGACAGGCTTCAACACATTCCTTTGCCGCTTTTTGAAGTCCATTATTCAGAGATTCATTGAATGGAACAGTCAGTTGAACGTCAAATCCACGATTGATAAATGTGAAACCAAGATTCTCTCCTGCCTTTTTCGTAATTTCAATGCATAAGTTACATTTAATACATTTACCCGGTTCAAAATTAATTAAATCATGCTGCACAATTTTTTGAAAGCGTTTTCTTTGACCAAACTTAAACCGACTTTGATTTGCCCCGTACTCCTCAGAATATTGTCTTAATTTGCAGGATTCAGGTTTTCGACAATCGCAATGAAAGCATCGTTCTGATTCTTTTACAGCTTCTTTGACAGAATAACCTCCCTCAAAACTTTCGCGCGGTACGATTTGGCTGAACACTTCCGCCTCTTTGATGAATTCTTCCGTTTCACCATTATGTAAATTTCCTAAAATTGAATTAAATCTTCGAGGATGCCCTGTAACAGTCCGGCCATTTACAAATTGATTTACAGAAAAAGCGATGAATTTTCCGTGCGCAGCTGAACGAATTGCCATTTTCCCTTCTGAAATCGCATTTCCACCGGTAAATATTCCGGGAACATTGGTTTCATAGGTTTTTCTGTTAACTACAATTCCGCGGGAAGAAAGTTCAATTCCGGAATTTTTAAATAAATTTGGCTCTGTTTTACCTAAAGCAAGAACAACCGCATCGTATTCGGTTTTTAATTCACTTAAATTGAAATCTTTACCCAGCGTTTGTTCCAACCTGAGTTCAACTCCCAATTCAAGTATTTGTTCAATCTCTGCATCCAGAACAGATTTTAGTAATTTTTCATCAGGGACGCCGTATTGAAGCAATCCACCGGGCTTGCTATTCCGGTCAAAAATACAACAATCATGTCCAAATTGAGTGATGTAATAAGCAGCAGAAAGTCCTGTGGGACCGGCGCCGATAATGGCGACTTTTTTTCCTGAATTTGGTTTTATGTAAGGTCGATATTGTGATTCTTTAGCCAGGCCGACATCAGCAACAAATCTTTTTAAATAGCATATTGAAACGGGATTATCATAATATTTTCGATGACAACCTTTTTCACAGGGAGCAGAGCAGATACGGCCCAAAACGGCTGGTAAAGCAATATCTTTTTTAACAGTAATTATTGCTTCTTCAAAATTTTTCTCTTTAATCTGCCTGACCATCGATGGAATATTCATATTAGCCGGACAAGCCCTCTGACACGGTGCTTCACAATCTCCAACATGCTCGCTTAACAAAAGATCAAGAGTATCTTTACGTGCTTCCCGCACTCTTTCATTACTCGTTTCAATTTGCATTCCTTCTTCTACAGGCATGGAACATGAAGGAATCAGCGAATCTGTTTTTAGCTCATGAACTACACAAATCATACAGGAAGTATTGGGTTTGTATCCATCAAAATGGCACAGCGTTGGAATATTAATCCCCAACTTTTTAGCAGCATCTAAAATTGTGCTGCCATCCGTGACTGAAAGTTGCTGATTATTTAAGGTCAAATTTATCATTTTTTATAAAATTATAACAGATTCTGTTGGGCAAACCTGTTTACAGGTGCCACATTTTGTACATAAATCCTGATTAATAGTATGCTTTTGATAAGGTATAATCGAAATTGCATTCACAGGGCACTTTTGTGCACAAATGGTGCAGCCGATACAGCTATCATCTATATTATATGATATAAGATCTTTACACCGTTTCGCCGGGCAAATCCCGTCCAAATGTGCTTCATACTCATCTCGAAAATATTTTAAAGTAGTCAATACCGGATTTGGAGCGGTTTTCCCTAATCCACATAGACTTCCCTGTTTGGTTATATGCGCAATTATTTCAAGCTTTTGCAAATCCGGCTGTGTTCCCTTGCCGGCACAAATTTTTTCTAAAATCGTCAGCATATGGTGGGTGCCGATACGACAGTAGGTACACTTACCACAAGATTGACTGCAGGTAAATGTAAGAAAATATCGGGCAATATCTACCATACAATCATTTTCATCCATCACCAATAAACCGCCCGACCCCATCATTGCACTTGCTTTAGTCAAATCTTCATAATCAACTTTGGTATCAGCTAATTCAGCAGGGATACACCCGCCTGAAGGGCCGCCAATTTGAACAGCCTTGAATTGTCCGCCATTTTCTATTCCACCCCCGATTTCCTCAACAATTTCCCGGATGGTTATGCCCATTGGAACTTCAATCAGTCCACCACGGGCAATTTTCCCTGCCAGTGAAAATACTTTAGTACCTTTGCTCTTGTCTGTACCCAATTTTGAAAACCCCCGGGCTCCATTTCTAATTATCCAGGGTACAGTTGCATAAGTCTCGCAGTTATTCACAAGGGTTGAATGTCCCCACAAACCTTTTTTTGCCGGATAGGGTGGCCGGAAGCTTGGCATTCCCCGGCGGCCCTCGATGGACGCGATAAGGGCGGTCTCCTCTCCACAAACAAAAGCGCCCGCCCCTTCCATAATCTTTAGTTTTAGAGAAAATCCGCTGCCCAATATATTTTCTCCAAGCAATCCGGTTTTTTCACATTGGTAAATGGCATTTCTAACACGTTCAACGGCAAGCGCATATTCAGTACGAATATAAAAGAATCCCTCGTGGGAGCCAACAGCAAAAGCTGCGATAACCATTCCTTCGATCACTCGAAATGGATAAGATTCTAAAATCATTCGATCCATAAAAGCCCCGGGATCGCCTTCGTCACCATTGCATATGATATATTTTTTTTCATCTTGAGTCTGATGAGTAATTTGCCATTTTTGTCCGGTTGGAAATCCGGCTCCACCTCTCCCGCGCAATCCGCTTGACTTAATATTTTCTATTATTTCTTCCGGAGTATATTCTTTTAAACACTGTTTAAGTGCTTCAAAACCATTTCCAGAACGGTATTCCTGAAGACTCAACGGATCAATTTGACCGGAATATTCCGTGGCAATATGAATTTGTCTTCCCATGAATGATTCAATTTGAGAGTCCCGGGTGTTGATTGAATGATGGATAAAACCATTCGAGTGATTATCATTCAGGATATTTTCCAAAAAACCGACTGCTGCATTTGTAAGTCGTTTTTTAAATGATTTTGGTTTAAAATGATTGAGTATTATCTGCTTCACCTCTTCCGGCTGAACTTTATCGTAAAAAACCGGTTTTTGATTTAGCGGTCTCACTTCTAAAAGAGGGACTCGATGACACATTCCCACACATCCAACTCGTTTCACTATAGTTTGAATTCCAGTTTCAACAAGACTATTTTCTAACTCCTGCCGCACTTTGCTGCTTCCACTGGCAACACAACAAGAACCCAGTCCAATTTTAATTTCACCAACCTCTTCAGTATATTTTTTTTCAGATGTTTTTTGTTCAACTTTTTTGCTCCGGTATGAAATAAAATCCTGCAGGATTTTTGACACACTAATGCTTTTTACGTGCCCGTAGGTAACATCATCGATTTGCACAACAGGTGCCAGCGTACAGCATCCAAGACATGATACTTTATGCAATGTAAATAAACCTTCCGGGTCCGTATCTTGATTTTCTTTGATTCTTAACTCCCGGAAAAAAGCATCATAGACAAGTTCGGAACCTTTAACGTGGCAGGCAGTGCCGTTGCAAATGTAAATCAAATGCTTGCCAACCGGGGTGTGACGAAATTGAGGATAAAATGTTGAAACACCAGTGACCGATGCAGGAGTTATATCTGTGGTTTCACAAACTCTTCTTAGTGCAATTTCGGGAAGATAATTGTATTTCTTCTGAATGGCATGTAAAATTGGAATAACAGCACTTTTATCTGGGCCAATTTCACTGACAATTTGATCGATGTCAGAGTAAATTTTAACTTTATCTAAAATCATAGTTTGTTTCTATTCACCAATACAATACAGGTTTTTAAATCCGCGAATATAAATCCTATTGTGCATAAAAGCCGGAATTGCCACAGCTTCTTCACCCAGCTCACATTTATTAACAAGGTTAAATTCTTTATCAGCTTTAAAAATATACATCACTCCCATCATATCCATTAAATACACGTTGTCTCCGGCTAAAATTGGGGAAGAATAAAATCCGTCGTCAAAATCTTGAAACCAGTAACGTTCTCCTGTTTTACTGTCAAAACAAGATACCGTACCATAGCTTGCAGCTACAAAAACGAAATCTTTCGTAGCCAGAGGACTGGAAACTTCAGAAAGATCATTATCAAGTTCCCACAATACTTTGGGTATTCCTTCCAGTTTGATTGCAGCCAATCTGGCGTACTCATTGACTGCGAATACGATTCCATCAGCATAAGCCAGCGATGGAGCGACTTCCCCATACATACAATTGACCCTCCATAGTTCCTGCCCCGTTTCCGGATCGTATGAAATAACGTCAGGATTGGAATTAAGAATGACTTCATACCGATTTCCGGTATTGATAGCAATAGGAGAAGCCCAGGATATTTCGGTATCGCGGGTTTGATCGTAAACCAAATCCCCTGTTTCTGTTTTTAATGCAATTAACCGGCCGCCGATGTTTTGGTCATACTGAACCAGTAACAAGTTCTGATAAATAATCAATGATGAAGAATGTCCGTAATGATTATCCGGCACACCAAGATTTTTTGCCCAAATTCGATTTCCTTCAAAGTCTAAACATGCCACATCTCCAGCTCCAAAAATCACAAAAACTCTCGTTCCATCCGCTGCCATTGTAGGAGCTGCATAACCGGTATCATCTGAAATTCTTGGCTTGTTTTCCGGAGAACCGGGAATATCGTTTAATTCCTTTTGCCAAAGAATAGTGCCTGTGTCTGCATCAATACAATAAACTACCTGTGTTTGCCTATCTGCTCCGGATAAAAATATTTTTTTCCCCCAAATTATGGGCGAATTATAGCCATGAGTTGGAATTTCAGTTTTCCACAAAATATTTTCTCCCGATTTACCATCCCATTTTGTCGGTACATTTGTATTATAGGCAATTCCAATTCCTTCCGGACCACGAAAATTTGGCCAATTACTCCTGATTTCTTCGAGACCCGGAAAGTTTGATGCTTCATTAGTTGATTTGTCTTTCACAATTCCGATGCTCGACAATTCATTCTCCGTTAAAACACTTAAAACAAAAGCTAAAACAAGCAATCCTAATCCACTAAAAATGATATATTTTCTTGCTAACAGTTTATTTTCCCACGTTTTTTCAGATTCGGGACGCTCATTTAAATCAGGTAATTGCATATTTAAAGAACTCATATATTTCAAAGCAATCAAGAATGTTAATACAAAAGCAAACAATAAAAATCCACCGGTTCGGATTTGCCATTGATTAGTAAAATAAGCCTTTCGAGCAAGCAAATCGAGTGCCCTGATTTGTTCTTTTAAAGCTATATCATTTTGATTTTCCTGCAACTGCAGCATCAATTGACTTATTGCTTGACTATTTATCGGGTCAATCGATTTTATTTGAATGTAGTTCACAATCATAAGAACGCTGAGAATAGCAGCAAAAATAACAGCTGCCAAAGCAACTCTTTTTGCGACATTGTAACATAATTGAGTTTTGTTTTTTTCTTTCATTTTTGTAAAAATTTAATTTTACTCCAAATATTTTTTAAATTGACTGTTTCAATTTTATAAGTTCATCGGGATCCATCTTACCAAGCCGAACTTGTTCAACCGGACAATAAGAAAAACAACGGGCACAACTGAAGCAGGTACCTGTATCTGTATTATATTCAATTTGTCTCCTGTAAATGGTTAAATTAATTAACTTCAAACAAAATATAAATCCTAAAAATCCTCCTAAAATCCACCCGCCAATTTTAAATTTATGTTGTATAACTCGTGCTTCTGCAAAAAGTTCCTCAGTAAGCTTTCCTGAGGCGCGAAATGCTTTGGTTTCATCTGTTGTTTCGGTTCTCTTACCTGAATTTTCGAGCTGAATTTCTTCTGCTAAAGAAACGGTGAAATGTTGACGTGAAAGTGGAATATACAATCGAGAAATCACCCAGCCGCTGCTTACAACAATGATAGGAATCATAATAAATAAAATAGCCAGCAATTTAATACCTTTTCTGCTATTTATTGGGATTTCCTCTGTCGGCTTATTAATCGCTCCAAATGGACACGATTCTTCACACAATCGACAATTGATACATTCGGTAGGTGATATTGAGGCATGCCATATTGATAAACGGGACATCCAGTTTAGTAAAATACCGTACGGACACAAAAACCGGCAATACGGGCGTGCGATTACAGTACCTAAGATTAACATGGATATCCCCAGGAAAATCATATTAAATGTAGCACCGAAACGGAAAAAACCGACAAACGGGTCATATTGACAGATTACAAAACCGGCACCGGTTGCAGCAAACAGGATGGCGAGACCCAGGTAAATATAAGGAAAAATTCCTAAAACCTGTGCCAACCAGGGTGATACGCTGGTCGGTTTAAGAATAACTGCATCTTGAATCGCGCCTAATGGACAAACGGCAGCACAGAATGTACGACCAAAAAATAACGTAAAGACAAGCGGCAAAGCAAAAAAGGCAATAACAGTCAAAGGAATGGTATAACCGGAATCAAAAAGTGCAAGACATACATTTTGAATTGAACCAACCGGACAAATACATCCTTTTCGATAAAAGCCAAAATAGATGAGGCTAAAAACCATCAATAAAAACATTTTTTTACGTGAACGGAGTTTCAGAGCAAAATAAGAAGCCAGGGAAAGAGCAGCAATTAAGACAAATAAATCGAAATATTCTATAAATTGAGACCGCGGTTCAGGAGTCTGTAAAATTGGTCGCGTATAATCTGTCTGGAAATCAGGTTTGGGGAAACGTTCCACCACTTGTGCGAAAACAAGCGATGGATTAAAAAATAAAATAAACAATGCTGTTACATGCTTTTTCACTTGAACCGACTATTTCTCCTGATAATTATAATTTCTCAACAAGCTTCATTCCTTCATCACCTCTTAAAATATAAGGAGTGCTTGCCGGCACACGCCTATAAGCCTGGGAAGGGCAGGACCTGGCAATCGAACATTCATTACAGTTCAAGCAGCGATCATGCCGTACCTGGAGGTACACGGAACCATTTCCAAAAGACGCACAACCTTTCACACATTTACCACAACCGATACACAATTTTTCATCAATTGTATATTCAAAATATGGTTCCTCGACATATTTTCGTTTTAATGCTCCGGTGGGACAAAGTTGATTTTCCGCTCCCGTATCACGCGATTTTGCTCCAGGTTGTAAATACCCGCTGCATAAATCACAATAACCACACATCGAGAAAGAATGAACACATTTCACCGCAGAAAAAGGCAGCACACAATTAGTCGAACATTTTTCACACTGGATACAGACATTCGGATCCGACTGCCAAACCATTTCTCCAGAGGAAGAATTTTTAATTAACAATCCGGCAACGCTGCCAATCGAGAGACCGGCTATTGTATTCAAACTGAAACGCATAAAGTCGCGTCTTTTTACCTGTTTTATTAATCTTTCTTCTGCCATATTAACCTTTAACTATTTAGAAGAAATATTTTGTCTTAATTTCACCACATTTGGCTCTGTGCAGTCAGCATATTTTGAACAATCTCTACAAGGTAAATTAATTGTGCATAAATTTTCATCTTCTGCAGAGTGAATTTCCCGCCATCCTAAAAATCCGCTGACATAAATAATTCCACCAAGTGAAAGAGTTCGTAATCCATTTTTCAGAAATTCTCTTCTACTTTCATTTTTTTCTGAGTTTATCTTTATTTTCATTATACTCCGGGATTGTTTTTCTCAAAAATTCTTACAGCCTTTTTCATCGGATCTAAAACATAAATTCTTCCATTTGAATCTTTTGCAAGGTCGAGACCTTCAGTTCCCTCGACAAACTGATCGGGCCCGGCTACGACAGATTCAAGATTTCCTAACCTGTTATATACCTTAATTCTTGGGATTCCCTTTTCGCTGGTTATAAATTTTCCATCATCTAAAATTGTAATATGACTTGGATTGCAGCAGCCGCAAAAGCCTTCAATTTCCATCGAATATACACCCCAGAAAGACCTCAAATCGCCATCCACAGTATAATTCTCAAGCGAATGTCTGCCTGGATTCACAACCCAGAGAAATCCATCGGGATCGATACTCACATCAAAAAATGGACTAGGAATAATAAATCCCGGGATATCCTTACTTTCATCTTTT
>SDBU01005105.1_pt1 | contig 15815 bp, 13 predicted proteins | sample 2277071 | NCBI WGS metagenome assembly SDBU01 (sample SAMN10397929, study PRJNA504765) | marine sediment metagenome | isolation source: marine sediment core GS08_GC12, 126 cmbsf | place: Arctic Ocean: Gakkel Ridge, Loki's castle | collected 2008
TCGTTGTATCCAGCAGAGCGTAACCGGTGCCTGTTGAATCGGCAACGAATATACGGTAGATGGCGACATCAACGGCGTCACTCACCTCCCAGGCGATAACAGCCTGACCGTTGCCTGATCGAGCGCTGAGTCCGGTCGGTACCGGCGGATCGTTCGGCAACGACTGCACCGGATCCCGCGAATCGACGTAACGACTACAACCAACTGCCACCGTCAGCAGAACCAGCCCGATTACAATGAAACTTTTTGACACCGGGTCTTCTCCCTAAAACCGTTTCGAAAGTGTAAGTTCCACGCCGTCGGGATTGGCGGCGGGGTGCACTGTCAGACCTTTGATCGAAATGGCAGCCCCTTGTTTCGGAGGGAAAAACAGGGCATCCAGCAGGCTAACACTCCAGACGGCAACAATGGCACCGATAGTAACGCGACGGACGTTCTCGGCATCATAAGCGTCCCGCAGGGATTCGTCCAATTCCGGCTTGAGCCGGCGCAGGTCGGCCAGGCTGCCGGTTGTGAGTAACTCATCATACCGGTTCTGCTTTGACGTGTAGAGATCATAACGGTAGTCGAATTCATCATCGGCAACCAGATAAGCCAGCACCGATGCCGCCGCCAGTGACCCCAACAGATAACCCTTCGTCTTCCTCTCAGAATACAATTGCCCCCAGCCGGGGATCAGCAGCGAACGAGCGGCCGCCTTCAGCGATGTCTTGCGGGAAAGACGGACATTGATTTCCGATGGCCGGGTAGGGTCCAGCACCACCCGGCTGGAATACCGCTCGAAACCCGGTTTCTGCAGGACGAGTCGGTAGTCGCCGACCAGCAAATGACTGAACCGGGCCGGTGTCACGCCGGACACCACCACGTCTCCGGAGATCGTGACCAGGGCACCTTCCGGTGTGGAACGAACGACCACGTCCCCCGTAAGAATATTCTGAGCCGACACCGCCAGCGGCGCCAGTACCATAACCAGGACAGCCGTCAAAGTCCTTTTCAACGTCGACACCCTTTGTTTGATATACCTGCTTATCCGGCAGGATTGATCGAAATAATACGATAATTGATTATTAAAGACAAGTACCAATAATAACAAAGGCCGCGAATTTCATCGCGGCCGCCAATGCAGATGAAACTCCGGGTTGTTTGTTCAGCAGGATCCCCGGCCGGTGAGCACCACTACTATCGTCCGGGCCAGTATCTTGATGTCGGTCCACAATGACCAGGTGCGAATGTAGTGCCGATCCAGGTTGACTTTGCGTACTACCGATGCCAGTGAAGTATCGTAACCGTTCTCCACCTGGGCCAGCCCCGTCAATCCCGGCTTGACCTCCAGGCGCTCTGAGTAGTCTTCGATTTTCTCAGACAGATCACGAACAAAGCTGGGTCTCTCCGGACGCGGACCGACCAGCGACATCTCGCCCTTGAGGATATTGATAAACTGCGGTATCTCGTCCAGTCGGGATTTGCGAAGGAAAGCTCCCAGACGCGTAACCCGTGCGTCGTCCTTGGTGGCCCAGACCGGACCGGAATTCTTCTCGGCGTCAGCTACCATAGTCCGAAACTTGACAACACTGAACAGCCGGCCCTGAGCGTCCTGTCGACGACGATCGCGAGCCCGTTGCTCGGTGACGTCAGTTTTCTGGCAGAAACGCCTCTCACGATTGCGGTAGTTGAGACCAACCCTTACCTGGGTATAGAATACAGGTCCCCGTGAGTCTAACTTGATCAGAATGGGTAGAATTACAAACACCGGCAACGACAAAATCAGCCCGGTTATCGCCCCTGCGATATCAATCGCTCGCTTGACAAATCTGTTGACCAGTGCCCTCATTTTCTCAGGTCTCACCAGAGCCACCGGAATCGCAAAAACGATGGCCAGCGACATAGCTATAAATATCAAACCTCTGATATGTTCGCAATAGAAATATTGTAACTGCTCCAGCAGACTCCACGTCTCAACCGACGGTGATACCGGCAGTGATACCTCAGTAGTCGAGGCCACCCCATAGCTGAGTTGCTCCCGTGAGAGAACCGCCGCATTCTCATTACCATAGTCAAATTGTTGCTGTGGGCTGTTTTCCATACTTATACACTAAAATCGACAGACTTCCGCCGCATTAAGTGCCAGTTATAGCAAAAGGTCTGCCAAAAAAACCATTCAGTACTAAATGGCTATAGTTATCCACGATCTCGACATAACTCATTCTGTCCCAATACGATAAATTGCGTCATCGCACGACATGCAGGCAATAATCGAGGTGCTCTTTTTTGCTGTGGGAAATGCCCTATACTATGTTGCCGGGCGATTCAGAATAGTTGCAAGTACTTGCGCAGATGATATTTGCCGGATGGGAGAGCAAAATGTGACTATCTTTGTGCTTTCTATGGGGCTTTTGGGGTGGTGATGTATTAATACTGGAGTATTGGCAGGGCCGCTACTGATGGCCTTTGAACGTACTTGGTATTTGGAACAAGGTACTATAACGAAGCACTTACCAGCCAATTATGCATCTTGCACCATTGATTAGTTAGGTGTTGGCCTGATCCGAATCTAGTCATTTTGGAGAGAGGCGACGGGTCATACACATGAGAATCGGACGAAACCCTTTCAAGAAGCCAGGGAGATGGCGTTTCAGCGACATCGCAAGTACCTGGCCTGCCGTTGAAACTGCGGCGTATAATGGGCTGTATAGTGAAACTACCCCCGATGCTAAAGTCCAACCTGAGTGTATAATATTGAAGACACGATCGCAGCGCTTGTTAACACTTGATTGATATTCTTCGAACCTCTCCGCGGCGAGCCGGTTCAGGACCCGGACTGACGTATCCCTATATTTGTAGGCATACTCAGAGAGCGAGAGCCCTTCGAGTTGCTCTATTGCCGATCGTTTAAATAGAAGACAGCGTAGATCTTTGCGATCTTTGTGAACTATTTCATCAGATGCCCTCATAAATTCTGTCACTGGAGCACTCAGGATTGACTGTGAGCCAACCATGTCCTTATGTTTCTTGGCATACTCCCTTTGAATAGCACAAGACAGGGCGTAGGTTGCCCGCAAAGTCGCGTTCGCGAACTGGATCGAGTGTCCCTCCAGAGAACCATGCCCCCACCGTTCTACGGTGCTCGTAGACAATTGGGACATTGTGCTGTCTACGTCCTGCGCCATTGTGACTGCAGTTGCGTCCGTCATATCTTGTTTCGTTTGATTCTGAAATAGACGCCGATGCGCCGCATCGTAGTCTCTCGACCAACTTTTGTCAATGCGTTTGTAGAGGTCGCTCCGCGACGCAATCAGGTTTTTTCTGTTAGTCCTTAAGAAACTCGCCAACTCACTTTTTCGGACCCTGTAAGGTTCAAATTCACGGTAAGAGCGCTCCAAAATTCTGTAGTATGCCTCCGATCGCCGATACAGTACATCTTGGCTATGGTGCAAAATCCGATCTCGCCAGTGCAAAGACATTATCTCGTCGTGTCTCCTCCAACATTCATCCCAGATACGCCAGTACTCGCGAGTGCCTTTCTTGATTTCGTTGCCTTGATGAAACACTATCTTCTTCTTGAACACTCCTCTGTTTTCACCAAATTTCCAACGAATCCGATCGGCAAACGTCTCGCCCTCGCCTAGAAGGAGCATGGCCCGCTTCTCAAGCATTAGGTTGTAGAGATCTCCTGACGGACGGATCGCACTCTCGTACACATGATCACCCTCGAGAAGTTCAGCGGGTCTTACTAATACCGTTCCTCCGCTGAAGTGAGCCGCACGCGTTTTGCTTCGTAGTTTTCCCCAGTAAGGACCCGCGCTGAGTGATACGACTCCGTTCGCATCAGTATCCCATAGGAGTACTATTTTGCTGTTTAGCTGGCTATTACTTATCATAACTGACCTTCATTTAATCTATGAACCACAGAGTGGTCCAGATTTAAAGGTAGACTGAAAGCCAATCCCTAACCTCATTAGAATGCTGCATGGAATATACAGTCTACAATCACTACCCGCAAACGAAAAACCCCCGCCTGATACCGGGATCAGTTTCTACGGCAGTGCTATTGGCGACGGAATCAGAACCGGCCACACCCAAGAGCTTGTAGTAAAACCTGTGTTATACCGCTTCGGTGGGTCGTGCTCGCAAAGCGAGTGCGACCTACCGAGCCTCTGTCGGAACCACAAGGGGTTCCGACCTACCGGACTTATCGTGAGAGGGCAAGGCGACAAGCCGTATTAAAACGTAGCATTGTCATCAAGGCCGGGAGGTTTCAGTCCCGGGTCAGTTTTGGCCAAACTTAAAAGATACTGATAGACGATGCAGCGTCTCGGAAGAGTATTGCTCCTGGGGCGTGAAAGCATAATCGATCTGACCCCAGGCCAGGCGTACACCTGCTCCCATAGTGATACCGGGACCAAGCGGGCGGTCGGTAACGGAAGGATAGTAACTGATACCGGTTCGCAAAAAATAGCGATCATCAATGCCGGCCTCAAGACCGTTGCGGATTATCGTTTCTCCATAAACTTTCCGTTCCAACTCCAGAGATGACAGCAGGCTCGGATGCAGGGGATGCCCGGCAATGCCGATTCTTACGATCATCGGGAGTCGCTCACTGACGCCGCCGAGTGTTATATCGGTGCCAAGATTGGCTACCGCGGCTGCCACTGTTAAACGGTCCGTCTGAAACCGGATTCCCAGATCAGCCGCCAGTGCCGTACCCGAAAGATCGTCCAGCTTCTGGTTGATCAGCTTGCCGCTTACCCCCAAAGAAAAATTATCGGACAGCCTGGTTCCGACCGAAACGGCCCCACACCAGTCATAAGCAGCGATATCGCCGGTGACGACTCCGTTTTCATCATATCCTTCGATCCGGCCGTAATTAAGAAACGTCATGGACACTGCCAGGGCCGTGTGGTCACTCGCTTTGAAAGCAACTGTTCCATGCTCCAACGTGATATCCTGAAACCAGGCGAAATGTCCCAGGACGGCTTCACCACCGACCATTCCGGTCAAACCGGCCGGGTTCCAGTAGGCCGCCAGCGCGTTGTCGCAAACGGCGGTATATGCCCCCGACATACCCGCGGCTCCGGCGCCAACCCCAATCGATAGAAAATCAGCAGCCGTCCGTCCACCGCCGGTCGCAGCCACTGACACCCGCCCGGCCAGGGCCACCAACAGCAGCAGCAGAATCCACCCCAACAAAACCCGTCTGATAACTCTCGAATGCATCGTTACAGTACCCCTTTCCCGATAGACATCATGCTATCATCAGAGGGGCAATCCCGGTGCCTGTCGTCACTCAATTGGAGCCATCGGTAGAACTCTCTGAGCGAACTACAACACCCCACGCAAGCCACTGTATCCCTTAGTATTACGACGCCGGCTACACTGTCGGCCGAATCAATTGGTAAAAACATCTGCTGGTTCAACGTATTCTCGCATAACCCGGTTGTCAACTCTTTGAACATCAACCCCCGGCCGCCCTCGACCATGCTGCGTAACCAACGATTAGACAATCGTTTACAGGACACCGTTCAGTTTTTAGACCTCTTTCTGACATTGTCGGAAATCCGGTCAGATTCTCAAGCATAAGAAACCGTCTTTTCATCAACACCACATTAACCGTAGTCCTTTGCTAACTCACTGTCAACAATAAAGTTGACTAAGGCGAGGAATTCGTGCCGCAAGTAACAAATGTAAATACAAGCAGTTACAGCGATAAGAACAAGCGCCATCTACAACGCCGGTCGAATAAGACGATTGTAGCCTATCCACTGGCGATAGTAAAGAATAAAATTGCTTCCACCTCAAAAAACTCCGGACACCTTGCCCATGGGGAATGTTGAGGAACATGCGTTTCACGTCATGGCGAGCTGGATACTGGTGGGTGTGGCGATCTCAATTTACTACCGGAAATCGGGTTCTGTGACCGGCAGATGTCCACATCTGCCGGTAGGTCGCGGCGTACGTGGACATACGCCACGCACCCAACAAGATTGTCGCATCACTTCGGCCGGAAGACCTCCGCCCCCCACAGTGACTTTTTCAACAAGCCCGTGAGTCGTGCGTCTAAATAATGAAGCTTTTTTATATTGACCGTTCTGAATGTATCGGTTAGATTGGCGCCCAGTGAGTTGACAGTGAAAAATAACTTTCCTGTAGAGAGGATAGATAGCAGATGAAGAAGGTTCTGATGTTAATTGCCGTCGGGATGCTGGCGATGACGTTTGTCAATATGTCATGCGGCGGGCCGAAGAAAACAGACGAAGTGCCGGTAATCGACACGACTCCTCCGGCTCCCGTCGACACCATACCGGTCAAAGAAGAACCCCCACCCCCACCGCCACCGAAACTCAGAGAATCTCAGTTCGCGACGGTTTACTTTGATTTTGACAAGTACAACCTGCGCATGGATGCCAAGGCGGCCCTGGACAAGAACTATGAGTTGCTGAAGGAATTCTCCAGCGCCATCGTCAAGATCGAGGGGCACTGTGACGAGCGTGGAACGGTTGAGTACAACCTTTCGCTGGGAGAGAAGCGGGCCAGGTCGACCCAGGATTACCTGGTCGGACTGGGTATAGCGCCCAATCGCGTCTCGATTATCAGTTTCGGCAAGGAACGTCCGGTTGATCCCGGACACAACGAGCAGGCCTGGTCGAAGAACCGGCGCTCCGAATTCCGGGTTATCTCGCAGTAGCCGGGGTTACGGGTGTAAACAATGTCAGCCAATAAAAAGGCTTTACTGACCGCCATCCTCTCGATGGCGGTTTTGTATTTGGCCCAGATGTTATCCGGCTGTTGCACGCCGCGCATGATTAATGAAGTCAAGGCACAGGTACGGCAAGTGGAGGTGCAGAACCGGCAGACGCAGCAGACGATGGCCCATATCGATTCGGTACTGACCGAAGATACCGAGGCCAACAAGCGGCTGCGTAATGAAATGTCGGTCACTATCCAGGATTTGCAGCAGCGAATCGAGACTCTTCTGGAAAACTACAGCGACCTGATGCAGCGCATCGAAAAACTCGGTCAGCAGCGGTCGACACCGGGCATCATCCACAGCTCGCCCGGCGTCCGGCAGGAACCCGACCGGACGGTAAGCGAGCCCGTCTCGGTTGACTGCGACAAGAAGTATGATGATGCTTTTATCCTCGTCCGCAGGGGAGAGTACGATCAGGCTATTGAAGGATTCCGTGAGTTTCTCAGCCTGTGCGAAAAGCATGATCTGGTTGAAAACGCTTACTACTGGGTTGGTGAGTGCTACTACTCACTGGAGAAGTACGACCAGGCGGTGACCGAGTTTCAGTATCTGATCACCAACTACAAGAGTTCGGTTAACGCCAGTCGTGCTCTGTACAAACTGGGTCGCTCCCAGCAGGAGCTGGGCAAGAAGAGTGAAGCCATCAGGATTTTTCAGCAATTGGTCGATGACCATCCGGGTACTCTTGAGGCCGAACAGGCCAGGGAGCGACTCAAGGATTTGAAATAACATGTCATCCGACTCCCTGAAGGTAAGGATTTCAACCCCGATCGAGCCGATATTGCCCGGTCGGGGTTTTTTTCAGGTGGAAGAAGATGAGCTTTATGTACAGGTCGGACCATTCTCCAAAAAACGCCGTTTCTTTTCCTACCTGGAATCCGATGACGTCCGCTTTGACATCGACCGGCAGGGACGTTTGATATTCATTGAGGTGGCCCGGGCGAGCCGCCGGTGGCAGGTCGTGCCGCAGTTGAATCCTCCGCGAATAATCGAGGCCGCGAGTATTCGATGGCTGGGATTCCGGGCTCGTACCAGCAACCCGCTGCTGCTTACCGTTGCCGGTCGAACCCGGCTCCTGATTCAATACACCGATCGGACACATTTGAAAAGCTACTTTCTGGCCGAGTCGGTAGTGGCCCAGGTAGATGAATATGACCGACTGGCGGCCGTCTGGATAACCGACATTAGTGACGACCGCGCCGGTCACCGCATGGCTGCCTTTCGCCGGCAGTTGCGCGGCAAGCCGGAGCCGTTCAGTTAGTGGCATGTCTGGTCACGATCTCGGATCGCTATTGTGGGCGGCAGATGTCCACATCTGCCCCATAAGCAATGAACGTCAAGCCCCAAGTAGGCTTGACCACTGGCGGGTTCGAAGACGGACCCGCCCTACTGGCGGCTCTATTGTGGGCGGCAGATGTCCACATCTGCCCCATAGGCAATGAATGTCAAGCCCCAAGTAGGCTTGACCACTGGCGGGTTCAAAGACGGACCCGCCCTACTGGCGGCTCTATTGTGGGCGGCAGATGTCCACATCTGCCCCATAGGCATGTGTGGCCACGATCACGGATCACGGGAGTAAACCGTAGGTCACAAGTTGACAGTTGCAGCCGATGTCTCTTAATTGTCCTGATGCCAAAACCACCTGCCACAGTAGTCAATGAGCACCGGAAACTGAAGGCGGAGATAGAACGCCACGATCGACTCTATTACGCCGAAGACAGCCCGACTATTTCCGATACCGAGTACGACCGGCTCTTCGACCGGCTGTTGGTGATTGAAAAAGAATACCCCCGGCTTATCACGCCCGACTCGCCCAGCCAGCGAGTCGGCGCAGCTCCTTCCGCCAGGTTTGAACCGGTGACGCATCGGGAACCGATGTTGTCGCTGCAAAAGGTCACTACTATTGAGGAGTTCAACGAGTTTGATCGGCGGGTTCGTGAGGGGCTGGAGATATCGACTGACGTGGAATATGTCACCGAACCCAAGCTCGACGGACTGGCCGTTGAATTGCTGTACGAAAACGGTCTGCTTGTGACCGGTTCTACCCGTGGCGATGGTGTTACCGGTGAGAACGTTACTCCCAATCTAAGAACCGTCAGGAATATTCCCCTCAAGCTTTCGGACCCGGCATCCCGGACCTACCCGCTGCTGGAAGTGCGCGGCGAGGTAATCATGCACCGCTCCGCTTTCGTGAAGCTCAATCGTCAATTGGAGCAGGATAACCGGGCGCCGCTGGCCAACCCGCGCAACGGAGCCGCCGGTTCGTTGCGGCAACTCGATTCGAACGTCACCGCCGGTCGTCCACTGGTCTTTTATGCCTACGGTATCTCGGCGACAACACTGACCGGTCTGGACGGTCAAAGCCGGGTTATTGAGTTTCTGAAAAATGAAGGTTTTCTCGTCAACCGACTGATCCGAACGGTGGCAGGTCCGTCCGCAGTTCACCGCCGGTTTGAGGAGTTGACACAGATGCGTGGTGACCTCGACTACGACATCGACGGGATGGTGGTCAAGGTCGATCAATTTGCACAACAGCAGTTGCTGGGTCAAATTTCACGGGCGCCACGCTGGGCGGTAGCCTGGAAATTTGCCGCCGAGACGGCTGAGACGGTAATAAAAAGTGTAATATTCTCCGTAGGTCGTACTGGTGTTGTTACACCGGTTGCCAGGCTGGAACCGGTAAAAGTGTCAGGCGTCTGGGTATCCAGCGCCACCCTGCACAACGCTGACAACATGACAAGACTCGGCGTGTACATTGGAGCAGTGGCGACAATTTGGCGAGCGGGCGACGTCATTCCGGAAGTGGTTGAAATCAGGGACGGTGGGACAGGAGAGAAGGTTGAGTTTCCCTCCAAATGTCCCTCCTGCAATGAAATACTGGAACGTGATGAAGGCGAAGCTGCCCATAGGTGTAAAAACCCGGTCTGCCCGGCGCAACTGGAAGGCCGCCTGTTTCATTTTGCATCCAAGGGAGGTTTTGATATCGATGGTCTGGGCGGTAAACTGGCGAAACAACTGATAGAACAGAAACTGGTGAAAAATCCGGCGGACCTGTTTTCTCTGACCAGGGAGCAGCTTCTCCCTCTTGAGCTAATGGCTGAAAAACGAGCTCAGAATCTGATTGATGCCATTGACCGTTCTAAATTAACCCAACTGCCGAAACTGACCTATGCTCTCGGGATCATCGGAGTGGGTGAGGCCGCCGCCCGACTGCTGGCCGAGCATTTCGGCTCTTTCGACCGCCTCGAATCCGGTTCGATCGAGGAACTGGAGCAGATACCCGGTATCGGGCCGGTCATTGCGCGTAATATACGGGGCTTCTTTGACAATGACGGCAACCACCGGATGCTTGAAATAATGCACCGGACAGGCGTAGCCTTTCCCGTCTATCAAAGTGGCAACAGAGGAAAACTGACCGGCAAAATCTTTGTCATTACCGGTACTCTGTCAAAACCACGAAACCACTTCAAGAATCTCATCGAGAAACAAGGTGGCCGCGTAACGGGGTCCATATCGTCCCGGACGGATTTCCTGCTCTGTGGCGCCGACGCCGGCTCCAAGCTGGACAAAGCCAAAAAGTTGGGCGTTCAGATCATTGATGAGAATGGCTTGGTCCGTCTCCTGCCGCACTGACCCTGCCGGTTCTTGTCCGCGCATAGCGGGCGGCCTTGTGTCACCCGGTGGCAGGTCTCTGCAAGACCTTTCCTATCTTGTTACTTTCAAGTCTGTTCGCCAATTGACTGTAAGTTCCGATTTCCACCTATATAAATCCGGATTGCGGCCGATAATACGGACATACCACTAAAGGTATATTCTGACATGAAAAATATATTGCTGGTCGATGACGATAAAGATTTGTCGCAGTCGTTGGCGAACCTGTTTGACTCCGACAAATTCAACTTCTCGATTTTGGACGACGGTGCCAACGTCGAGCAGTTTGTAAACGAGCATGAGGATCTGGATCTGGTCATGCTCGATGTCAACCTGCCCACCATGTCCGGGCTGGAAGTCCTCAAGCAGATCAAACAGAGTAAAAACAGTCTGCCGGTAATTGTCATTTCCGGTTTTGTGTCCACCGAGGACGCCATCGAGGCGATGCGGGAGGGGGCGTTTGAGTACCTGACCAAACCGTTCCAAATAGACAAGCTTATTGATACGGTCAACAAGGCTTGTGGCTACAGTGCCAGAGTCGGCAGAACGCGCGTGCTGCCCGGTGAAGAAACCCAGGTTCACGGCATCAACGAAATCATCGGTCATTCGCCGGAGATCATGGAGATCGCCAAGTTGATCGGTCAGGTAGCCAAGACCGATGCCGCGGTGTTGATTTTCGGTGAATCCGGCACCGGTAAGGAACTGGTGGCACAAGCCATACACCGCAATTCCAAGCGTTACGCCAACGCTTTTCTATCGGTGAATTGCGCCGCCCTGCACGAGACACTGCTGGAATCGGAATTATTCGGACACGAAAAAGGAGCTTTCACCGGGGCCTATTTCAAACGGATCGGCAAATTCGAACAGGCCGACCAGGGCACTCTCTTTCTGGACGAAATCGGCGACATGTCGGTTCTGACACAATCGAAACTGCTGCGGGTGCTTCAGGAAAAAGTCATCGAACGAGTCGGGGGCAACGCCCCGATCGATGTCGATGTCCGCATAATTGCCGCCACCAACAAGTCCCTGGTGCAATGTATGAAAGAAGGTTCGTTCCGGGTCGATCTCTTCTACCGATTGAAGGTCTTTTCCATCTACATTCCACCTCTCAGGGAGCGCCACGCCGACATCCCGCTGCTGGTGGACCACTTCTGCCGGAAATTCGCCGACCAACTGTCGCAGCCGATTAAGGGTATTTCCAAAAAGACAACCCAGATGCTGACCAGACACCACTGGCCGGGCAATGTTCGGGAACTGGAAAACAATATCCATACCGCCCTGGTCATGTCCAAGGCCGATACCCTGCAGCCGGAAGATTTCCCCATCTTCTCTGAGGACAGCGGCAAGACGCCTGTCGATCTGGACGTGCTCAAGGATGATTATACCGATTCCTTCAAGAAAATCATTGAGCCGGTTATGCCCAGGCTGATTGCCAACTCTCCCGGACAGATATTTCACTTCCTTGAGGGCGCCTTTGAGAGGGCTGTCATTTCTTCCTGCCTGAAGCATTTTAACGGTAACCAGGTCAAGACCTCCGAAACTCTGGGTATTTCGCGCAACACCCTGCGAGACCGCATTTCCCGCTATAACATCTACTGATCGTCCCGAGTCCGGCCCGAATCGCTTTTGTCCGGGCATCGCCCGGTTCTGCCACTCTCCTAAAAGGGTCTGCTGAAAAATATAACAAACGTCATAGCGAGGAGCGAAGCGACGTGGCTATCTCGTTGACATTCAATATTCGAGATTGCCACGCTGTCGCTCGCAATGACGAGAACAGGACCTTTTCAACAAGTCCATAAGTGATACTATTTCTGCAACGAACGGGCTATATTGTGACATGAAGATTTGCCACCTGTCCGACAGCCATCTCGGGGCCGGCGCCGGTCATACGAAACGAGGGATAAGCGGCCTGACCGAACGGCAGGAAGATATCGTCAACAGCTTCACCGAGGCGATCGACAAAATAATTGCCATCCGGCCGGACCTGTGTATTCACTCGGGTGACCTGTTCGACGCGGTGCGGCCGACCAACCGAATAATGGCTATGGCCGGTGAGCAATTACATCGTCTGGCCGAAATCGAGGGCATTCCGACGGTCATTATCGTCGGTAACCACGATGCGCCCCGGCAACCCCATATTGGAGCGGCTATCGACGTTTTCCGGCAGTTTGACAATCTGTACGTGGCGACCGGCAGCAGCCAGCAGGTTTTTCAGATACAGCGGGTGAATATATTTGCTTTGCCTCATTGTCTGACCACGGATATTCTGCAACGTGAGCTTGACCGGTGTCGGCCGGATGACGACGCCGCGTTTAACATCCTGACGGCCCATGGTATCGTGGCCGGGATGCCCCAGTTTGCCATGGCCGAGCTGGGCGAGCAGGAAATCCCCCTCGATGTTATCAACCGCTTCGACTACGCCGCCCTGGGACACTTTCACAACTACAACCGGGTGGCTGAGCGCGCTTGCTATGCCGGTTCTACGGAACGGCTGTCGCAGGCGGAAAGAGCGGCCGCCAAGGGGTTTGTGGAGGTGGAGCTGGAGCTGGAGCCTTTTCGAGTAACCTTCCATGAAGTCCGTTGTCGCGACATGGTGGATCTGCCCATTATTGATGCCACCGGGTACCGCGGTGATCAGTTGGCGGCTATTCTGCAGGACAAAATTGCGCAGATCGACAGTTCTGATAAAATCGTCCGTCTGAGGGTGACGGGTGTCACGGAGGAAATACTCAAAACCATGCCGGTTGCGGTCGTCAATGATCTGCGACACAATTCCTTCGACCTGAATATCACGTTCGAGAGAACGATTGACGACGAATCCGCAGTCTCGATAGGACGTGCCGCCATCGGCCGTCTTGACACCGGTTTTATAGAGTTTCTTGACGCGGTCGATCTGACCGGGTTTGATGTCGAACGTCTTAAGCGGGAAGCGCTTCTGTACCTCAGGGCGCCGGAAGAATCGTAGGATTGTAGAATTGTAGGTCAGGACCCTTGTGGTGTAGAGTATCATGAGATGGTTTACAGATCCTGCCCTACTTCATCTGTAGCAAGTTACAATGATAACTGGGGGGGGGCAGCGCAAGGGTTTTTTCATCCCTGGTGCCCTCCAATTCCAATACTCCGGCTTTGCTTATGCAATAAGGACTTACGGGCATTTACACAACTTAGAACTTATGGCATGAGTCCGATTGGTGACCACCCGTGCGTTGCCCTGCAAAAGGTTGTGCTGGCTGGCAGGGATCAGATGAGACTTTAGTGCAGAAAAGTCCAATCAAAAAGGTAGTCTTACTCTATCTTGATAGTATCTTCTGCTGAGATTAATTAACACATTGCCACCGGGCCGATGTTGGGAGACACCGTAACCTGAACTATTAACCAATAATTACTAAAGGAGTGAGTAATGGAGAACATACTTGAGAGACTCATGGAATGGGGTGTCCTGTATGGCACCAATGTAATAGGTGCTGTTGTTATTCTCGTGGTGGGGCGACTGCTGACTACTTTCTTTGCCAATCTTGTGGAACGTCTAATGGAGAAGAGCGGAACCGATCGCACTCTGACTAGTTTCGTCAGAAACCTGACGAGAATATCTCTTCTGGTTTTCACAGTCATAGCAGCATTGGGAACTCTGGGGGTAGAGACCACGTCACTGATTGCTGTGATTGGTGCTGCTGGGCTGGCCGTTGGCTTTGCTCTTCAGAGTTCGTTGTCGAACATAGCCTCGGGAATCATGCTCGTTGTGTTTAAGCCGTTCAAGGTTGGAAACTACATTAAAGCATCCGGAACAAGCGGTGTCGTCGAAGAGATACACATCTTCAACACCATTCTCAGAACATTTGACAATTGTAAAGTCGTTGTCCCCAACAGCCGGATGACCGCTGACAATATAACGAACTACTCTGCTAAGGAAACTCGACGCATAGACCTCGAGTTTAGCGTTAGTTACCATGATGATCTGAAAAAGACCAAAGCTGTTCTGGAGCGGATTATGAAGGCTGATGAGAGGATTCTCAAAGACCCGGCTCCCGAGATCGGTATCCTGAAGCTTGGCGATAGTGCTGTGACTTTCTTCGTTCGCCCCTGGGTAAAGGCTGCTGACGGCTGGCCGGTCAAGTGCGACCTGCTCGAAAAGGTTAAATTGACGTTCGATGATGAAGGCATATCGATTCCCTTTCCGCAAAGAGACGTTCATTTATACCAGACTTCTGCGGTTTAGGCACCCCTGTCGGCTCTTTTAGTAGCTGAACGCTCAAGTGTTTGGCGCGCTAGTGGTTGTCGGTATGTCTCTCACCAAAGAATAAAGCTTGACAGAAACGACCAACTACTGTTTCTTCTTGATCACTGGGAAGGACAGAGTAGGAAGACTTGGATGCCCCTCTATTCCTGACCCATCCACGCTTAGCCCGCAATTCACTAATCCTGATCCGGACAGGCGGAAACCCGAGAGATGAGAGCAACTGTCTCTCTCTGTCAAGAGGCTGTAAGAATGTTTGCTACGAACACGTCGATTTCGATTCTGACCCATCTTGAGTCAGTTTTTCGCAATATTCAGCGAGTTGTGGGCGACGGCGACGTTGGCTCTACCAGGGAACCCGCGCGAAACGCTAAAGGGGATATTGTCAAGTGGTTTGACCTGGCGGCCGATGAGGCGGCCGGCGCGTACCTTAAGGAGCATTTTCCATGTCCGGTTGTGCTGTTATCTGAAGAGGGTTCACCCCGTCAGTTCGGTACCGGACAGCCCGAATTTACGGTGGTGTTGGATCCGGTAGACGGCTCGGATAACTTCGCGCGCTCAATGGCGCCTGTGGGCATGGCGGTGGCATTGATTCCGTATTCATGCCCGATCTCGGTTGAATCAGTCCAATACGCATTGGTAGGCAACCTGATCACAGGGCAGATATGCACTGCGGAGAGAGGAAACGGCGCGTTCTTAAACGGTATGCAGATCCGTACTGGCCCATGCAACGCTCTGTCCAGTGCCATGATCAGTTGCGAAATGAACCATTTTGCAGTGAGACCGCCTCTGGCGGACATTCTTTCTCGCGCTCGGGGGGTCCGCGCATTGGGCTGTGCCACTCAGGCAATAACGTTGGTAGCTTCCGGTTCCATCGACGCCCATCTCGACTTGCGGGGCCGCCTTACACCTGAAAACTTCCTGGTCATAACGGACCACTGGCGATCACAGCCTTCTTCATGAGAAGACGATGTCCTCATGATCCTCGGCCACATGGGCCAGGGAGTATCAGATGGCCGATCCTCCGGCGGTTTAGGCAATATCTCAAGTTGATAAATTTTCTTAGCTCCCTGCCTTCGCGCCGTACCAACACAGTCGCTTCCAGTGTCACCACCGCCTATTACGATCACAACTTTGTCCTTTGCCGTAATAATTTCCGATCCCTCTGCACTCTCATTAGAGCAG
>SDBU01005106.1_pt1 | contig 15813 bp, 12 predicted proteins | sample 2277071 | NCBI WGS metagenome assembly SDBU01 (sample SAMN10397929, study PRJNA504765) | marine sediment metagenome | isolation source: marine sediment core GS08_GC12, 126 cmbsf | place: Arctic Ocean: Gakkel Ridge, Loki's castle | collected 2008
ACCAATCGTACCAACATTAACGTGAGGCTTCGTCCTCTCAAACTTGGCCTTAGACATCTCGTCCTCCTTGAAAACTGAAAACAGCAGAACTCATTTATAGCGCTCCTGTGTGAGCCATAACTTCCTGGGCAATATTCTGAGGCACCTTCACATAGTGTGAATAGTGCATGGTATAGGTAGCCCTGCCCTGGGTCATGGACCTCAGGTCCGTGGCGTACCCGAACATTTCGGCCAACGGTACACCCGCCTCTATGACTTTTCCACCGGCTCTCTCATCAATACCGGAGACCTTCCCCCTTCGGCTGTTAAGGTCTCCCATCACATCTCCAAGATATTCCTCAGGGACTACTACCTCCACGTCCATTACGGGTTCAAGGAGAACGGGAGAAGCCTTGCGGTTCCCGTCACGGAAGGCCATTGTTCCTGCAACCTTGAAGGCCATCTCCGATGAGTCAACTTCATGACAGGAGCCGTCAAACAGGGAAACAGCCACATCGATGACTGGATAACCAGCGAACACACCCTGTTCCATGGCCTCCTCAATGCCCTTGCGGACGGCACGGATATACTCTCTCGGCACGACACCGCCTACGATGTTGTTTTCAAAAACGAACCCGGATCCCGCCTCGCCAGGCTTGATCTCGAGCCATACATGTCCGAACTGGCCGCGTCCTCCGGTTTGCTTGACAAACCGCCCTTCAACCGTCACGGACTCGGTTACTGTCTCGCGGTAGGCAACCTGAGGCGTACCAACAGAAGCACCCACTGAAAATTCCCTGAGCAACCTGTCCACGATTATCTCGAGATGGAGTTCACCCATGCCGGATATGAGAGTCTGGCCTGTATCGGGATCCGTTCCAACCCGGAAGGTGGGGTCCTCCTGAGAGAGCTTGGTAAGGGCGCCGCCCAGTTTGTCCTGATCGGCCTTTGTTTTGGGTTCGATAGCAATGGCAATGACCGGTTCGGGAAAATCCATCTCCTCCAGAACAACCGGATGGTCAGGGTCGCACAGCGTGTCGCCTGTAAATGTCTTGGAAAGACCTACACACGCTACGATATCCCCGGTATAAACTTCTTTTATATCTTCTCTTTTATTGGAGTGCATTTTCAGCAGCCGGCCAACTCTTTCCTTCTTGCCGGTGCTTGTGTTCAGAATGTAACTTCCCGCAGCGAGGTGTCCCGAGTAGAGCCTGATGAATGTGAGGTGCCCAACGTATGGATCTGTCATGATCTTGAAAGACAGAGCCGCCATGGGGTCATCGTCATCAACTTTTCTTGTGACCCGCTCCTGGGTTGAGGGATCTACTCCGGATATGGCGGATATATCGCGGGGGGAAGGAAGGTAATCGATTACCGCATCAAGTATGGGTTGTACTCCCTTGTTCTTGAATGCACTGCCGCAGAGGACGGGTACGAGCTCAAGTTCAAGTGTAGCCCTGCGGATGGCAGCTTTGACCTGGTCGATGCCTATTTCATCGCCCTCAAGGTAACTTTCCATGAAAATATCATCCACATCCGCAAGGGTCTCGAAAAGGGCCTCTCTGGCGGACGCAACCTCTGTAGCCATTTCATCCGGGACCGGACCTTCTGCGACCTTCGCGCCCATTGTATCCTCGTCGAAGGTCATAAGGACCTCTCTCACCAGGTCCACAACACCGGTAAATTTGTCTTCGGATCCACGGGGGATCTGTACGGGGATGGCGTTTGCGCCGAGACGATCCGCCATCATTTCAACAACCCCGGCAAAATCGGCTCCTGTCCTGTCCATTTTGTTCACAAAAGCGATCCTGGGAACCCTGTACTTATCGGCCTGACGCCAGACAGTTTCTGATTGAGGCTCTACACCCCCTACCGAACAAAATACGGCCACAGCCCCATCCAGGATCCGCAGGGACCTTTCCACTTCCACGGTAAAGTCCACGTGTCCCGGGGTGTCTATTATGTTTATCCTGTGGTCGGACCAGAAACATGTTGTAGCTGCTGAAGTGATCGTAATACCGCGCTCCTGCTCCTGCTCCATCCAATCCATGACGGCGGCCCCATCGTGGACCTCCCCCATCTTGTGCGAAACTCCCGTATAAAAAAGGATCCTCTCAGTGGTAGTAGTCTTACCGGCATCGATATGCGCCATGATTCCGATGTTCCGGTGTTTGTCGAGTTGGTACATCCTTGGCAAAATATTCTCCTTGGTATCCTTTTCCCGGCCAGCCTACCAGCGGTAGTGGGCAAATGCCTTGTTAGCCTCAGCCATCCGGTGGACATCTTCTTTCTTTTTAATGGACGTCCCGCGGTTGTTTGCAGCATCCAGTAACTCACCCGCAAGCTTCTCCATCATAGTCCTTTCAGACCGCTCCCGCGCACTGGCTATAAGCCACCTGATGGCGAGAGCCTGCTTCCTCTCATAGCGGACTTCCACGGGTACCTGGTAGGTTGCGCCACCGACTCGACGGGACTTCACCTCGAGGACCGGTTTGGTGTTTTCAATCGCCTTTTTAAACACGGACAGGGGCTCTTCAGAACCCCTCTCGGCTATAATATCCATTGCTCCGTAAAAGGTGGATTCAGACAAGCTCTTCTTGCCGGCGAGCATGATATTACATATAAATTTGGAGACCAGCTTGTCATTGAACTTGGGATCCGGAAGTATCTCCCTCTTTTTTACAACTCTTCTTCGAGCCATACTGTCCCTCCACCTACTTTGGACGCTTCGCGCCGTATTTTGAGCGCCCCTGTCTTCTGTCAGACACGCCGGCAGTATCCAGGGTACCTCTGACAATTTTATACCTGACCCCCGGAAGGTCCTTCACTCTTCCGCCCCTGATGAGAACCACGGAGTGCTCCTGAAGGTTGTGCCCGACTCCAGGAATATATGAGCTTACTTCGATCCCGTTGGTCAGTCTGACTCTCGCAACTTTTCTCAGAGCTGAGTTAGGCTTCTTGGGTGTGGTCGTATACACACGTACACACACCCCCCTCTTCTGGGGACAGCCCTGCATCGCAGGGGTCTTGGACTTTTTTATCACCTTGCGCCGGCTTTTTTTAACCAGCTGGTTCAGTGTCGGCATCAACTAGCTCCTCTAGCGTTAAGTAGCCGATTTTATTGCAAAATCGCTCTTAAGGGCGCAGAAAACCTGTCAGGGCATGGTGCTCTTTTCAACGAACCCTGCCGGTTTCTATCCGCCCTTCGCCTGGGGATATTTTTCACCCCCATTCAGGCGAAGGTTTGCCAGTATTTACATGCGTTCCGAGCTTGTTTATCATCTCGGAAAAAACTTGACGATATTATCTGTACGGTACCTGTTTGTCAAGCGTAAATAAAACACTTTGGGCCTGAGCCCAAAGTGTTTTTTAAACCATGGTTACCTGATGATACCGGCAGCACACCAGGGCACTTATCGACATCCCCGGTTCCGTCGGATCTTCCCGCCTCAGGTCTTCATTTCTGCGACAACATCCTTGGGAATATCCTTGGGCTTGACTCCTGAATCAATGTACTGTTTCAACCCCGTGCCGGCGGGTATCAACCTGCCAACAATGACATTTTCCTTGAGTCCCTTGAGGTAATCCACCCTTCCGGAGATACTCGCTTCGGTGAGCACCCTGGTGGTCTCCTGAAAAGATGCGGATGATATGAAACTGTCCGTGTTGAGGGCCGCTTTTGTGATCCCCTGGAGGATCCGTTTTCCTGTGGCTGGCTTGCCGCCTTCAGAAACAACCCTTTCATTTTCCTCCGCAAACTCCCAGCGGTCTACATGATCCCCGATAAGAAAAGTGGTGTCGCCCACATTTTCAATATTGACCTTACGAAGCATCTGTCTGATGATCACCTCGATGTGTTTATCGTTTATCTTCACGCCCTGAAGCAGGTAGACCTCCTGAACCTCATTGACCAGATATTTCTGAAGTTCATTTTCACCAAGAACGTGAAGGATATCGTGGGGATTCGGCGAGCCGTCCATAAGTGGCTCCCCTGCCCTCACACGGTCTCCCTCGTGAACACTGATATGCTTACCCCTGGGTATCAGGTACTCTCTGGATTCGCCTACTTCCGGCTTAACCTCTATTCTCCTCTTTCCCTTTACATCCTTTCCAAAGGACACTATGCCATCGATCTCGCTGATCGTAGCCTGCTCCTTGGGAACTCTGGCCTCAAACAGCTCGGCAACCCTCGGGAGACCACCTGTAATATCCTTGGTTTTAGTCGTTTCGATGGGTATCTTCGCGATAACGTCACCGGCCGCAACCTCATCGCCCTCATATAGCATGAGGATGGCAGAAGATGGCATGAAGTACCGTGCAGTGGAACTGGTATTCGGAACTTTTAAAGTCCTGTTTTTCTCATCCTTGATGGAAACCCTCGGCCGCAAGTCGGTGCCCTGGAATTCAGTGATAACCTTGCTTGCAATACCGGTCACCTCGTCCACCTGCTCTTTCATGGTCCTGCCCTCGATGATGTCGCCGAATTTTATGCGTCCACTTACCTCTGAAAGTATCGGCTTGCTGAAGGGGTCCCATTCCGCAAGCAGCTGGCCCTTCTTGACTTTCTTGCCGTCGTCAACCTTGAACCTGGCTCCCTTGATGACAGTTTGGCGGTTCTTCTCGCGGCCGCTGTCATCAACTATTGCCAGTTCTCCATTTCGGGTCATAACCACCCAGTCGCCATTCCTGTCCTTTATCGTACCCAGGTTGATGAACTTGACTTTGCCGTCGATCTTGGCATCCAGGTGTGTCTGTTCAACCCGCCTGCTGGCCGTTCCTCCGATGTGGAAGGTTCTCATCGTCAGCTGTGTACCAGGTTCTCCGATGGACTGGGCGGCAATGATCCCCGCAGCCTCTCCAACAGCCACAAGCTCTCCACGGGCCAGGTCCCTGCCGTAGCATTTTGAGCAAATGCCACGTCTTGACTCACATGTAAGGGCGGATTTGATAGTGATCCCAGCATGTTCAAGGCCGCGCCTGTAAATCTCTTTGACAACGGTTTCATCGATCATATGATTTGCTTTCGCAATGACATCCCCCGTTTCGGGGTCCTTGATGCTATCAAGGGCAGTCCTGCCAAGAATCCTCTCTTCCAGCGGCTGTATGACCTCACCGCTTTCCTCCAGCGATATGACGTGGATACCATCTCCAGTGCCGCAGTCATCCATTGTGACAATACAGTCCTGGGCAACGTCTATGAGGCGCCGTGTCAGATATCCTGAATTGGCTGTTTTGAGGGCCGTATCCGCCAGGCCTTTTCTGGCTCCGTGGGTGGAGATAAAGTACTCCAGGACCTTTAAGCCCTCCCGAAAGTTGGCCATGATGGGAGTTTCGATGATCTCTCCGGAGGGCTTTGCCATCAAACCTCTCATTCCGGCGAGCTGCCTTATCTGCTGCGCGGAACCCCTGGCGCCCGAATCAGCCATCATGTAGATGGAGTTGAAGGTACCTTCACCCTCAGCGCCTTCGTGCGCCAGATCCTCCATAACCTCGTCCGCTACTTCCTCGGTAACGAACGCCCAGATATCGACAACTTTATTGTAACGTTCTCCGTCGGTAATAAGTCCATCCGTGTACTGGGCCTGGACCAAGGCAACATCCTTTTCAGCCTGAGCGAGCAGCTCGGCCTTCTTTTCCGGAATGTACATATCGTCAACGCAGATCGAAAGACCTGACTGGGTGGCATATTCGAAACCGAGTTCTTTCAGCTTATCCAGAAGATAAATGGTCTCCCCTGACCCGGACTTCATGAAAGACTCCTTGATCACTTCAGTAAGCTCTTTCTTCTTTAAAAGACGGTTTACCCAGGAGAAGGGGACCGCGTCAGGCATAACCTCGTACAGGAGAACTCTGCCCACTGTTGTGTCCACGATCTCGCCTTCATGCCTGACCTTTATTCCCGCCTGGAGGGCAACAATATCCCTGTCGTAGGCCATCCGTACTGCGTCCATATTGGGAAACACAAGCCCCTTGCCCTTTGATTTGGGCCGTTCCTTTGTCATCCAGTAGATACCCAGAACAACATCCTGGGTGGGTACTACTATGGGTCGTCCGTTTGCGGGTGACAGTATATTATTAGTGGAGAGCATGAGAGTCCTGGCTTCCATCTGAGCTTCCAGGGAAAGTGGAATGTGGACAGCCATCTGGTCACCGTCAAAATCCGCATTAAAGGCGGCACATACAAGAGGGTGCAGCTGTATGGCCTTCCCCTCGATAAGAACAGGCTCGAAGGCCTGGATACCGAGGCGGTGAAGAGTGGGTGCCCTGTTCAGCAGAACCGGGTGGTCCTTGATCACTTCGTCGAGGACGTCCCAGACCTCGGGCCTTTCTTTCTCCACCATCTTCTTGGCGCTCTTGATGGTCGTCACATGCTCGTACTGCTCCAGCTTATGATAGATAAAGGGTTTGAACAGCTCCAGCGCCATTTTCTTTGGAAGGCCGCACTGGTGCAGTTTCAGCTCCGGACCTATGACGATCACGCTCCTGCCTGAATAATCCACCCTCTTTCCAAGGAGATTCTGGCGGAACCTGCCCTGCTTGCCCTTGAGCATATCGCTCAGAGACTTTAAGGGTCTTTTGTTCGATCCGACTATGGGGCGTCCTCTGCGGCCGTTGTCGAACAGGGCATCGACGGCCTCCTGGAGCATCCTCTTTTCGTTACGGATTATTATCTCCGGAGCCCTGAGTTCCATCAGTCTCTTGAGGCGATTGTTCCTGTTGATCACCCTTCTGTAGAGATCGTTGAGATCCGATGTTGCAAAACGCCCACCGTCAAGTGGGACAAGTGGTCTGAGTTCCGGTGGAAGTACGGGAATCACATCGAGGATCATCCATGCCGGCTTGTTTCCCGACTTCCTGAACGATTCGATCGTCTTGAGTCTCTTTACGATCTTTTTGCGCTTCGCTTCGGATTTCGTCTCCAGCATTTCATGACGGAGTTCCGCGTCGAGAGTATCCAGATCGATCCGCTTGAGGAGTTCGTTGATCGCTTCAGCTCCCATTCCCGCAACAAACGCGTCACCATGTTCCTCAACAAGCTCCCTGTACCTGTCTTCTGACAGTAGTTCCTGGTCTTTCAGATCGGTTCCCTCACCCGGCTCCAGCACAATATATTCCTCGAAGTAAAGAACCCTCTCGAGCTCTCTCAGGGACATGTCCAGCATCAAACCGATGCGGCTGGGTATCCCCTTCATGAACCAGATATGGGCAACCGGAGAAGCAAGCTCGATGTGTCCCAGCCGCTCCCTTCGCACCTTGGACTGGATCACCTCGACACCGCATTTTTCACAGACGATACCGCGGTGCTTCATCCTTTTGTACTTTCCACAGTTACACTCGTAATCCTTGGTAGGTCCGAAGATCTTCGCGCAGAAGAGGCCGTCCCGTTCGGGCTTGAATGTCCTGTAGTTGATCGTCTCCGGCTTCTTCACCTCACCATAGGACCAGGCCCGCACCTTCTCAGGTGAAGCCAGCTTCAACCTTATGGAGTTGAAGTTGATCGGATACTTCGGTCTGTCAAAAAATTCACTGTAAAAATCTGTCAAGGGCATTTCCTAACCTCCCTTTTGAGCGCTCTGAAATTGCTTTTTCTTAAGGTCCGGTTTAACATTCTTTGTCTCGTCGATCTCCATCAGTTCCACATCCAGACAGAAGCTCTGCAGCTCTTTTACCAGCACGTTGAAGGATTCGGGAAGACCAGCTTCCATGGTATTGTTTCCTTTCACAATAGCCTCGTACATCTTGGTCCTTCCCGCAACGTCATCCGATTTGACAGTGAGCATCTCCTGAAGGGTGTGGGCAGCACCGTAACCCTCGAGAGCCCAAACTTCCATTTCACCGAACCTCTGACCTCCGAACTGGGCCTTGCCACCAAGTGGCTGCTGTGTCACCAGAGAATATGGTCCAATGGAGCGGGCATGAATCTTGTCATCCACGAGGTGGTGAAGCTTGAGCATGTAGATGTAACCGATCGTAACTTCCCTATGGAACGGCTCTCCGTTTCTGCCGTCGTAAAGTTTCGCCTGACCCTTAATGTTGAGGCCGGCTTTCTCAAGAAGCGCACGTATTTCATCCTCGTCCGCCCCGTCGAAAACAGGAGATGAAACAAGGACACCATCGGCAAGACCTTTGGCGAGAGCCATCAGTTCCTCGTCGTCCATGTCATCCAGTATCGACGAGACATCTTTCATCGAGTAGATGGATTTTATCTGCCGCCTCAGCTTGTCAACGGCGGCATCGCCGTCCAACAGCTCTCTGATCTGTGATCCAAGGCCTTTGGCGGCCCAACCAAGCATGGTCTCCAGAATCTGGCCCACGTTCATACGGCTGGGAACCCCCAGAGGGTTCAGGATCATATCTACAGGAGTACCGTCCTCCAGATACGGCATATCCTCCACGGGAACGATCTTGGAAAGCACACCTTTATTTCCGTGCCTCCCGGCCATCTTGTCGCCCACCGACAGGTGCCTCTTGATGGCGAGGTAGACCTTCACCATCGTCAAGACACCAGGAAGGAGCTCATCTCCCTTCCTGAGCTTGTCGATCTTGCCGTCAAAGAGAGCCTTTATCATCTCCTCCTGTTTCTCAGCCCTCTGCCTGAGGAGCAGTATCCTCGCCATCGCTTTGGAATCGGAAAGGTTTATATCGAACCATTTCACTTTGGGCAGTTCATCCAAAACCTTGCTGGTGACCTTGCTGTTTTTCTTGGCAAGGATCTTCCCATCCGCATCCTGGATACGGGCAGCAAGTTGTTTCCCCGTGAGGGTAGCCCGGATCTTCTCGTACATGCTTTCCCTTACGATCCTGGCCTCATCGTCCCTGTCCTTGATGTACTTCGCTACCTGGTCGTCCTCAATTGTCTGGGCCCTTAAGTCCTTGTCCATCCCTCTTCTGGAGAAGATCTTCACTTCTATAACAACACCTTCCACTCCAGGTGGTACCTTCAGGGACGTGTCACGGACATCACCGGCTTTTTCACCGAATATTGCCCTGAGGAGCTTTTCCTCGGGAGTAAGCTGGGTCTCACCCTTGGGGGTTACCTTGCCCACAAGGATATCGCCGGATTTCACCTCGGCCCCTATCCTTATGATACCCGCTTCATCAAGATCCTTGAGAGCCTCTTCGCCTACATTGGGGATATCCCTCGTGATCTCCTCTTTGCCCAGTTTCGTGTCCCTGGCCATAACTTCGAACTCTTCGATGTGAATAGAGGTGAACACATCGTCCTTGACAAGATTTTCACTCACAAGTATCGAGTCCTCGAAGTTGTAACCGCACCACGGCATGAAAGCCACAAGGATATTCTGCCCGAGGGCAAGGTCACCGCCGTCTGTGGCGGGGCCATCGGCAACCACGTCGCTTGCAGCCACTTTCTGGCCCGGCTGGACGATGGGCACCTGATTGATGCACGTATTCTGGTTGGAACGCTTGAATTTTGTCAGATGGTAGATATCCACACTGGAGGACCCCTCAAGGCCCTCTTTGTCCTCTTCCGCATCATCCACCTGGATAACTATCCTGGAGGCATCGACGCTTTCCACCGTGCCACCCCTTGCCGCGGACACGACGGCGCCGGAGTCCCTTGCCGCCACCGATTCCATACCTGTTCCCACCAGAGGAGCGCTGGTCTTGAGGAGCGGTACCGCCTGTCTCTGCATGTTGGAACCCATTAGCGCCCGGTTGGCGTCGTCATTTTCCAGGAACGGTATGAGGGAAGCTGCTACCGAGACCAGCTGCTTTGGCGAAACGTCCATGAACTGAACCTCGTCCCGGGAGATCATTGTAGGCTCGCCGCCTTTTCTGGCAGCTACCATCTCGTTGATAAACCTGTTCCGGCTGTCAAGGGGTGCGTTGGCCTGGGCAATCACGTAAGGATCTTCATCAAGGGCCGAGAGGTAGACGATCTCGTCCTTTACTTTATTATCCTCTACTTTCCTGTAGGGGGTCTCTATGAAACCGAATTCGTTGATCCTTGCATAGGTCGACAGAGAGGAGATCAAACCGATATTCGGGCCCTCCGGCGTCTCGATCGGGCAGATACGGCCGTAGTGAGTCGGGTGTACATCCCGGACCTCGAATCCCGCCCTTTCCCTCGTCAGTCCGCCCGGCCCCAAGGCTGAAAGCCGCCTCTTGTGGGTTACCTCGGACAGAGGATTGGTCTGGTCCATGAACTGGGAGAGTTGGCTGCTACCGAAAAACTCCTTGACTACCGCCGAGACCGGCTTTGCGTTAATCAGGTCATGAGGCATGACCGTTTCCATTTCCTGGATGCTCATCCGCTCTTTAATGGCCCTCTCCATACGGACCAGCCCGATGCGGAACTGGTTTTCCAGCAACTCGCCGACACTTCTGACGCGCCGGTTGCCCAGGTGGTCGATGTCGTCCATCTGGACTTCCTTGGCCCCGCTTCTGAGCTTCACCAGGTACTGCATAATCGCCAGTATGTCCTCCGGCATGAGGGTCCTGACTTCAAGAGGGGTATCCGGCCCAAGCTTCTTGTTCAGTTTGAGCCTGCCCACTTTGGAAAGATCGTATCTGTCCGGGTTGAAAAACAGCCTGTCAAAGTGCGCTCTTGCCGTTTCGGGAGTAGGTGGGTCACCGGGCCGGAGCTTCCGATAAATTTCCAGCAGAGCGTCCTCGCTGCCCAGCACCTTGTCACTTGCCAAAGTATCCCTGAGGGAGGTTTCATACTTGAGGTTATCGATGAAGATGACGTTAAGTTCGCTTATCGAGGCCTCGTTGAATTTTTCAAGAAGCTCTTCTGTGATCTGCTCATTGCACTCTGCCAGGACCTCACCCGAAGCAGTGTCCACTACCCCGGTCGCCAGGTATTTGTCCAGCAGCTCTTCACGGTCAATTTCCAGTTCCCCGATCTCCGCCGCCTCGATCTTCTTGATCGTGGAGGCAAAAACCTTGCGGCCCTCCCTGGCAATGGGCTCCCCTGTCTTGGGATCCAGGATGTCCCTGGATGTCTTGGTAAACTGAAGAGTTTCCCTGTTATATGCCTTGTAGGTCTTCTCGCCTTCGAGTCTTATCCTGTCTATCTCGTAGAACCGGCTGATTATCTCTTCAGGTTCGAACCCGATAGCCTTCAGAAGTATTGTTGCGTGGATCTTTCTTCTCCGGTCGATCCGTACGTTGATAAGACCCTTTGCGTCATATTCGAAATCGAGCCAGGAACCTCTGTAGGGTATCACCCTGGCGGAATAGAGGGGCCGGCCGCCAAACGTGGATTTGGTCTTGTCCAGCTCAAAGAAAACACCGGGAGACCGATGGAGTTGGCTGACAATGACCCGTTCGGTGCCGTTTATGATAAAGGTGCCGTTATCGGTCATCAGGGGGATCTCACCCAGATAGACCTCCTGTTCCTTGGCTTCCTTGACTCTCTTGCTCTTGGTCTCCTCGTCTACCTCCAGATGAACCAGCCGGATCTTCACATTCAGGGGCGCGGAAAAGGTCATACCCCTATCCTGACATTCCTGTACGTCGAACTTGGGTTCTTTTATGTCGTACTCGACGTACTCCAGCAGGGTCGTGCCCGAATAGTCACTTATGGGGAAGATCCCCCTGAAAACTGCGTGCAGGCCGATCTCTTCCCTGGTTTCGGCAGAAACGTCCATCTGAAGAAATTTTTCGTAAGATTTCTTCTGAACCTCGATGAGGTTCGGCATGCTTATTATAGTTGGCAGAACTGAGAAATCTTTACGAAGGGAGAATCTGGTCACCGCGGGCTTTGCCATCGTCTCACCTCACAATGGAATAACTGAATTTTCCTGAAAATCGGGAAGAGGGTCTGGTGTCGAACCCTCCCTCCCGAAACCATTGGTTTAAATTGCTGCTACTTGACCTCAACCTTGGCGCCTACTTCCTCCAGTTGCGTTTTGGCCTCATCAGCCTCTTCCCTGGACACACCCTCCTTCACAGGGTTGGGGGCTCCATCCACCAGATCCTTGGCCTCCTTAAGACCCAGGCTCGTGAGGCTTCTGACAACTTTGATAACCTTGATCTTCTCGGACCCGATCTCGGCCAACACTACGTCAAACTCGCTCTGTTCCTCCGCAGCAGCTCCGGGACCCGCTCCAGGCATCGCAGCAACCGCTATCGGAGCAGCAGCGCTGACACCGAACTTCTCCTCGAGCTCCTTGACGAACTCGGCCATCTCGAGGACTGTCATATTCTCTATAAACTTGACTACATCGTCCTTTTTAATATCAGCCATCTCAGCGTTCCTCCTGTTATCTATCTTAAATTAGTAATTGATATTGATTTGGGCGCCCCTCAATGGACGCGATGATGATTTCCTGCACTCAGGCAGCCTCTTTCCGGTTCCTGACAGCTTCCAATACCCTGACGAGAGATGTGGGTATCTCCGTCATTAGCCTTACAAAGTTACTTGCGGGTGCCTGACATGTCGCTAGAGTCTGGGCCACAAGGGTATCCCTGTCAGGCAGGTTGGCAAGCATCTTGATCTCGTCAATGCTGATTACCTTGCCTGCCAGTATCCCGACCTTGGGGCTCAGGTTCTTCTTTTCCTTGATGAGATCGGCAAGAACCTTGGCAGGGCCAACTGGATCAGAGTTCGTGTAGAGGATCCCCACCGGACCTGCAAAATGTTCCACAACAGCCTCAAAGGGGGTCCCTTCCACTGCGCGGATACAGAGCCTGTTCTTCACCACCTTGAATGTGGCTTCCTGGTCACGGAGCTGCGTGCGAAAACTGGTCAAGTCAGATACGGTCATTCCGCGGAAATCCACCAGGATCCCCATCCCGACATCATCGAATAACTCATGCAGCACTTCGATTTGTTTCTCTCTCTCGGCGCGACTCAACTTCAAACCTCCTTTCTGATTTGGTCTTTCCGGCTGGTCAGGTGAACCACGCCGACCAGATCAAAACTTCTGAGACTTGAAGTGCCCAACACATTCCACGCAGTATCATGGATTGCTTTGGATTTACTCTGTGTCTCGGCGGGGTGTCCATGGGACTGTTTAATCCCGCCTCCAGCGGGACCCTGCTGTCAGTGACCTTTAGGTGTGGCCTCTCAGCCAAATGAATGTATCTGTTTCATCAATCAGGCCGCATCCGCGACCTTCATATGTTAACTTGCTTCATCAGCGCATGGCATTTGTCGCCCACACGGGATCTACCTTTACCCCAGGCCCCATGGAAGATGAGATGGCTATGGAACTGAAATAGCGGCCCTTGCTGGCAGCCGGCTTTAGCTTCATAAGCGTCTCCATGAAAACAGTGAGGTTCTCCACGAGCTGCTCTTCGGTAAAGCTGGCCTTTCCGATAGAGGAATGCACAATACCGTTCTTGTCTGTCCTGAACTCTGCCTTTCCTGCCATTATCTCTTCAATCGCTTTTCCGATCTCAAAACTGACCGAACCCAGCTTGGGATTGGGCATCATGCCCCGCGGGCCCAGGATCTTGCCCAGCTTGCCCACTACACCCATGAGATCGGGAGTTGCGACAACCCTGTCGAATTCAAGCCAACCCCCCTGGATTTTCTCCGCCAGATCATCTGAACCCACCTCCTGGGCACCTGCATCCCTGGCCTCTTTTTCCTTCTCGCCCTTGGCAAAAGCTATAACGCGCTCTGTTTTTCCGAGACCATGGGGCAACATAGTAGCTCCTCTGACCATCTGCTCGCTCTTGCGTGGATCAATGCCGAGCCTGACCGCGCACTCAATAGTCTCATCGAATCTGGCCGTGGCAGCTTCCTTGATCAGTGAGATGGAAGTCGCAAAATCATAGGTTTTGTTCCTGTCCAGCTTCTCTAATGCCTCCGAATACCTCTTGGTCCGCTTCATACTTCACCTTCTCCCGATGCCTCGACCTGTTCTTCTTCGGCCTGCTCTTCAGAATCTGGGACGAATTCCGCTCCAATGCCAAGCTCTTCTCCCTCGATCATTATTCCCATGCTTCTGGCTGTCCCCTCTATCATACGGGCAGCCGCTTCAAGAGAATATGCGTTCAGATCTTCCATTTTCGTTTTAGCGATCTCGTCCACCTGGACTTTTGTCACCCTCCCGACTTTCAGTTTGTTCGGCTCACCTGAACCCTTCTCCAGTCCGGCGGCTTTTTTCAACAGGACCGCCGCGGGAGGTGTCTTCGTGATGAAGGAAAAAGATCTGTCCACATACACGGTCAGGATCACTGGAATGATCAGACCACCCTGATCCTGTGTCTTGGCATTGAAGGCCTTGCAAAACTCCATGATGTTGACACCGTGCTGCCCCAGAGCGGGCCCGACCGGTGGCGAGGGGTTCGCCTGACCTGCCGGAATCTGAAGCTTGATCTTGCCAATTTCTTTTTTCGCCATCTGTTTTTTCCCTCACTAGCAGCGTATCGGAGTATTCTGATCACGCCAACGGCGTGACTGAAAGTTTGTCGGAAGATCTATTTTTCACTCTTTTTTTAACCTTGGTAACCGACCCGTAAATAATCGTGGTAAAGGTAAAGTACGTTACGCGCCTGCCGCCCCCATCAATTCTTCTCTACCTGAAGAAACTCCAGTTCCACAGAGGTAGCCCTCCCGAATATGGTAACGAGGACCTTCAGTTTGCCCTTTTCCTCGTTAACCTCCTTGACGACTCCGTTGAAGTTGGTAAAGGGACCGTCAACTACCCTCACGCTCTCACCCATGGAAAAGAGGACCTTTGGCGTCGGCCTTTCGGCTCCTTCTTCAACCTGCTGCCTTATCTTGTTTACCTCTGCGCCGGAAAGGGGAGCCGGTTTAGAACCTCCGACAAAACCGGTCACCTTAGGCAAGCTATTGACCAGGTGCCATGTCTCATCAGTCAGATCGAGCTCTATCATAATGTAGCCCGGAAAAAATTTACGGGTGGAGATCTTCTTTCGACCTTTTTTCAGTTCCACAACCGCTTCGGATGGGATCATGATATCCCCTATAGATGTATCGCGGCCCTGTTCCCTGAACTTCTGGTACAACGCTTCTTTTACCTGATTTTCATATCCAGTATGGGTATGAAGCACATACCAGTTCATTCCATTCGATGTCACCGGATTCCCCTTATTCCTAACCAAAGATGGATGCGACCAGGCGGCTCAGGAGAACATCTATAAAGCCAAGATAGAACGAGATGATCAGCACAACCACTACCACCACCCCGGTTGACGCGATAGTATCCTGTCTCGACGGCCAGCTTACCCTCTTTAATTCCACTCTGACGTCAGTGAGAAAAGTCTTTACCCTTTTCCACATAAGGTAGTTTCCTCTGGTTATCTCAAAAACAGAGAATACATTCCCGCAAGTGAAAGGGAATGGCAGGCCAGGAGGGATTCGAACCCCCAACACCCGGTTTTGGAGACCGGTGCTCTAACCGTTAGAGCTACTGGCCTATCCTCTGTCTGGATGGAAACGGAGTTATTTCGTCTCCTTGTGAAGCGTATGGCTCCGGCAGAAACGGCAGTACTTTTTCAACTCAATCCGTTCAGTGGTGTTCTTCCTGTTTTTGGTGGATGTGTAGTTGCGTCTCTTGCAGTCCATGCATTCAAGTGTAACTATCACTCTCATCAGCGCCGTCCTCTACCCTGGGAAACCCTGTTTACTCAACGATCTCGGCAACGACTCCTGCTCCAACTGTGCGTCCGCCCTCGCGGATAGCAAAGCGAAGCTCCTTTTCCATAGCTATCGGCGTGATCAGCTCAATATCCATGGAAACATTGTCACCAGGCATCACCATCTTCACATCGTCAGACAAAGTCACAACACCAGTCACATCCGTCGTCCGGAAATAAAACTGAGGACGGTATCCATTGAAAAACGGCGTGTGACGACCACCCTCCTCCTTGGTCAGGATGTAAACCTCT
>SDBU01005107.1_pt1 | contig 15809 bp, 17 predicted proteins | sample 2277071 | NCBI WGS metagenome assembly SDBU01 (sample SAMN10397929, study PRJNA504765) | marine sediment metagenome | isolation source: marine sediment core GS08_GC12, 126 cmbsf | place: Arctic Ocean: Gakkel Ridge, Loki's castle | collected 2008
CTTGCCATCTATCATATTTGAGGAGAGTATAGAGTCTTTTTCGTTCTTCCTCGTCGTCAGTTCGCTTGTGTATCGCTTTTCGGACTTTCACTTTGGCAGCTTCTCTATACATGGTAATATCGGCAAATGTATCGTGTAAGCTTGCCTTCCAAAGACGTGCTGGAATATCAAATTCTCGTTTTTCGACTAGCCACCCATCTCGGATTTGCCTATCAGTTACTCCGACTCCGTTGATTGAACCGAAGCGTTGCCAGACTTCAGCGCGAAGTTGCCCCAAGCGGTGAGCAATTTCTGAAAGTTGGTCGTATTTTCCTTGATTCAGATCTTTGCTATATGCAATTCGCGTGACTTTAACCATCGGTTTGTTCCGCCAATTCTTTTATCTTATTTTTATAATTTCTTAATCCGTAGAGCTTTCTTTCGTGGCTAGAGACGAGAGGAAAAACAATGCACAATCGCCATATAACTTGGTCATAATAGAGAATTATAATATACTATAACCAATTTTTCAAGTGTTTATTTAAACTCCTTACAAATATCAATAACGAACCATATTCGACAGATATTTGTAAAAAATGGGCTAAACATTCAGGACTTTCTGTTGCTTCAAATATCTTTCAACTTCATCAGCATCAGTGTCGATTAAAAGATGTCCATCGATTTCTACGACGGGAGCTTTGCTCTGTCCTGATTTTTTAATCATCTCATCAAAAGCTTCCCGGCTTTCAGTTACATTAATTTCTTTGAACTGGATATTATGCTTTCTTAGAAATGCTGTTACTCCAATACACCAAGGGCAACCGCTCTTCGAGTAAACATTGATATTCATTTTTCTTGCCTCTTTTCTGATGAATGTGGTAATTTGGAAATTAGGAAATTACCCAGTAATGTCCGGTTAGAAAATTGCATAACCGCTATTTAGACCTTTTTTAAACCACGAAAGAAAGATTAACACCAACTATCCGCTAATCGGCGCGAATCTTCAGCCACGAAAGAAAGCTTCACGAATCAAAAAAGATTAGCGAAAATTCGCGGAGATTCGCGGATAAAAATCTATTTTATACAACGTCCTCATTTATATTCCACATATCTATTCTTCGCCTTGCAAACAGGACATGTCTCAGGCGCGTCGCCCTCCAAAGTATGTCCACAGACTCCGCAGACCTGAATTACATCCAATTCCGGGTCTTTGCCGGAATCCACTGATTCCTTAGCTTTCTTATATAATTCCGCGTGCGTCATTTCAGCTTGCAGTGCCCAATCGAATGTCTGATGCGCCCTTTTCTCTTCTTGATACTCAGCGACGGCGCGATAGGCAGGGTACATCTCATTAATCTCAAAGGTTTCACCATTTATGGCGACCTGCAGATTATCTGACGTACTGCCTAATCCGAAGCCTGCCATGCTTGTGACTGCAAAATCTCCGCCGACATTTCTCATAGTGCGAAAGTGATTTTGAGCGTGAATCCATTCTGCGAACGAAACAGCGGTAAATAATCTGGCGGCATTTTTGAAACCATCCTTATCCGCTTTGTCAGCATAAACTCGATACCTGATATTCGCTTGACTTTCTCCGCCAAACGCGCTTCTCAGGCTATCTGCCGTCATTTCTTTCATTCTTTTTATACCTCCATATTTTTTTATAATTCTATTATAGAATGTTAAATTTGTCAAGATTTATTCTGCCAACACCTACCTCATATCAAGGACAAAAAGGGAAAAAGAAGTTTTTTATTGCAATTAAGATGAAAAATTGGTAAAATTATTAAAGGTTAGTTTTGGCAGAACTAAAATTTCTCAGGAGCAGATTTGCATGTATAATTTTTATCCTGTTTATCTTTCCCTACGCGGCAAGAAATGCCTCGTAATCGGAGGAGGCACGGTTGCAGAACGCAAGGTGAAATCACTTTTTGAGTGCGGCGCGGACGTATGGGTGGTGAGTTCTTCTTTGACGGATGGGTTGGGTAAACTAATAGAAGAAAATCAAATTAATTATTTGCATCGTGAGTATTCCCCCGAAGATTTAGAGGATTGTTTTCTGGTAATTAGCGCTACTGGTGATTCGGATACTAATAAAGAGGTTGCAGATGACTGCTTTGCGCGTAATATTCCAGTCAATGTGGTAGATGAACCAGATAGATGTAGTTTTATCGTTCCATCTGTTATGCGAAGAGGCGACTTGTGCATCGCAGTTTCAACGGGAGGAAAAAGCCCGTTGCTGGCGCGGAAAATCCGAGAGGGATTGGAGACGCTATATGGCACTGAATACGCCGAATATCTTGAGTTGATGGGGACGCTTCGAAAGAAGATAATTCAGGAAGTTCCTGACAGGCAATCCCGTCGGAAAATATTTGAGTGTCTTGTAAACTCTGATATACTCGAATTGATTCAGAAAGGGCAGGAAGAACTGGTAAAGGAGAAAGTAGCACAATGTTTATCGCGGTGATATCAGTAAATATAATCCTGTGATATTGCAGTCGGTTTGAGCCATATTCCCATAATTCCCCTTTCCCCTTTCCCCTTTCGGTTATGGGGTGGATGATTGTGAAGGAAATTGTAATAGGAACCAGAGGCAGTGCCTTAGCACTATGGCAGACAAATTGGGTTAAGGATAAGCTCGCCGCTCTTTTGCCCGAACATCATTTTAAGATTGTACGGATAAAAACCGAAGGGGATAAAATCCGTGATGTGCCATTAGCTCAGATAGGCGGCGATGGAATTTTTGTGAGGCAGATTGAATACGCGCTGCTTCGTGAGGAAATTGATATGGCAGTCCATAGCATGAAGGATTTGCCTACTACACTGCCCGATGGACTTACAGTTGGTGCTATCACAGAGCGATTCGACCCATCCGATGCACTCATTTCAAATAAAGGATACAATTTCTCTACCCTCCCCCTGGGTGCAAAGATTGGCACGAGCAGCGTCAGGAGGCGCGCGCAACTTCTTCACTTTCGACCAGATTTGAAATTTGAAAATCTGCGGGGTAACGTAGATACCAGAATAGCCAAGTTGAAATCCCCCCCTAACCCCCCCTTTGGAAAAGGGGGGAAGGGGGGATTTGACGCCATAGTTCTTGCATCTGCAGGAATAAAAAGGCTTGCCTCTGAACTTCGCAAAAAAATAAGTTTTGATGAACTGACTATAGAACCTCTTTCGTATGATATCTGCCTTTCCGCAGTAGGACAGGGCGCCATCGGTATTGAAGTGAGGGAAAAGGATTTCGAATTGTTAGAAATTCTAAAGCAGATTAATCATTTTGAGTCATACACAACCGTCACGGCAGAGAGAGCTTTACTCAAAAGCTTGGGCGGAGGATGCCAAATCCCGATAGCGGCTCTAGGGACAATAGACGGCGGTACACTTTCTTTGGGAGGATTGGTAGCGGATGTGAATGGAAATCAGATTATACGTTCTACTGCATCGGGCGAACCTCAACAAGCGAAAGAAGTCGGCAAAGAGTTAGCGAAAATCTTGATTGATATGGGAGCGAAGTCTCTTTTGGAAATGGGGTGAGATTTCTATGGAAAAAAAGGTTATTGTTTATCTTGTCGGTGCTGGGCCCGGCGATGCTCAATTGATAACGGTGAAAGGATTACAGTGTATCCGAGATGCAGATGTAATCATTTACGACCGGTTAGTCAATCCGTCGCTTTTGATTCACGGGAAAGTCGATGCTGAATTGATTTATGTTGGAAAGTCGCCAGACCGCCATACTATGAAACAGGAAGAGATAAATTCACTTTTGGTAAAAAAAGCGCAAGAGGGCAAATCAGTCGTGCGTTTAAAAGGGGGCGACCCATTTGTTTTTGGACGCGGTGGGGAAGAAGCAGAGATTCTTTCTCAAAACGATATTCCCTTTGAAGTGATTCCAGGCATCAGTTCGGCTATCGCAGCGGCAGCTTATGCAGGCATTCCGATTACGCATCGCAGGATGGCTTCCAGTTTTGCGGTAGTCACTGGACATGAATCACAAGTAAAGGATAGGACTCAAGTAAGGTGGAATAAACTTGCTACTGGAGTTGATACCTTAGTGTTCTTGATGGGGATGAGGAATCTCTCTTTTATCGTAGAACAATTGCTCAAAAATGGACGTCCGAATACGGAACCTGTGGCTCTGATACAATGGGGCACAACGCCCGAACAGCAAACATTGGTGGGAAATCTTGAGAATATCGTAGAGATTGCCGCCAAAGAGAATTTTAAATCTCCCGCCGTCATTATCGTAGGCGAAGTGGTTACTCTGCGCGAGAAATTGGCTTGGTTTGAAAAGAAACCACTATTCGGCAAGCGAGTTTTCATCACACGCCCGCGCCATCAAGCTGAAAATATGGCAAAATTAATCGCGGCATTGGGCGGAGAGCCTTTTTTATTCCCAACCATAGAGATTGTTCCTCCTGGCGATTTCACCCAGATGGACGATGCTATAGAGGGAATTGAAAGATACAGATGGATTGTATTCACTAGCATCAATGGTGTTGAAGCATTTTTTGAAAGGTTGAGATTTCTGGAAAAGGATATAAGAACTCTCAGCGGAATTCAATTCTGCTGTATCGGTCCAAAAACAAAAGCAGCGCTGCAAAAATTTTGTTTGAACGTTGATTACGTTCCGAAGGAATATATAGCGGAGGCGGTTGCAGAAGGTTTAAAGGATAAACTTCAAAAAGGCGAAAGAGTTCTTCTGCCAAGAGCGGAAATAGCGCCGGATGCGCTCACAAAAAGACTGGAGGAAATGGGCGTTGCTGTCGATGAAGTCACAGCTTACAAAACAATACAACCCCAAGCTCGTAGCGCGTCCGATTACACGCGATTTCAACTCACCAGGGAATTCTTTGCGCAACGAAAAATAGATATACTGACTTTCACAAGTTCTTCAACAGTCACGAACTTCGTAAATATAATAGGGATTTCAGAATTCGATGAATTACTCAAAGGCGTAATTGTCGCCTGCATCGGACCAGTGACAGCTAAGACAGCCGAGGATTTAGGGATTCCTGTCCATGTAGTGGCAAAGGAATATACCATAGAAGGATTAATTGCTGCTATCTTGGAGCATGTAAAACGTGAAACATGAAACGCAAAATTTCTGCTTAAATCATTTATATTTGTTGTTAGGCAAGGAGGAAAATTAATCAATGATAGGATGTACAAAATTACTATGTGGCATGGCAACAGTTTCCGATGCTCTCAAACACCGAAAAGGCGTTGCCAAAACGCCCGCACAAATGCTACAATTTTCTGAAACAAATCGTCCTTTGGTAGTATGGAACGTCACCAACCGATGTAATCTCAGATGTCAACATTGTTACATCGACGCAGAGGATAAAAGATATAAAGAGGAACTTACAACGGATGAAGCGAAGAAATTCATCACCGATTTAGCAGAAATGGAAATTCCCGTCTTGCTTTTGTCCGGCGGTGAACCGCTTATACGTTCGGACATATTCGAACTAAGTAAATTCGCCCACGATAAAGGGCTGAGAGTTGTACTCTCTACCAATGGCACGCTCATCAATGCTGAAATAGCGAAGAAAATCAAGGAATCTGGGATTCAATACGTCGGCGTCAGCTTAGATGGGATGCAGGAAATCCATGACCAGTTTCGATGCCTGCCAGGCGCGTTCGATTCTGCTTTGGAGGGTATTCGAAATTGTATGAAACTCGGTATCAAAACGGGGGTTCGATTCACCCTAAATAAATTCAATAAAAACGATTTGCCGGAAATATTAAAACTAGTGGAAAAGGAAGGCATCCCAAGATTCTGTATGTATCATCTGGTATATTCTGGGCGTGGCAAGGAGATAATGTCCACAGATATCGATTTGGAAGAGAAGCTGGAAATCATTGAATTTATAATACAAAAGACGATTGAACTTCATCAAAAAGGTGTTCAAACAGAAATTTTGACCGTTGATAACCACGCCGATGGAGTGTATATCTTCAATTATCTGATGAAAGACCAACCGGAACGGGCTGAAGAAGTGATGGAACTGTTGAAGATGCACGGTGGCTGTTCTGCCGGCACAAAGTTTTCCAATGTCGACTCACTGGGCAATGTACACCCATGCCAATTCTGGCAGCACGTATCTTTGGGGAATGTAAAAGAACAGAAGTTCAGCGAGATATGGAACAGTGATGACAATGAATTGCTGGTAAAATTGCGCGAAAAACAAGATTTTTTAAAGGGGCGTTGTGGCGAATGTCAATTCAAATACGTCTGTGGTGGATGCCGCATCCGTGCTGAAGTTGTAAATAACGATTTGTGGTCGGAAGACCCTGCTTGTTATTTGACGGATGAAGAAATTAAGCATTAGCCACAAGCGTAACTGTCAAGCTTTAATTGCCACTGACCGTAAATTTTTTGGCAAGTTTCTTCTCAATCAATAGCTATATTATAAAATAAGTATTTTAGCTCCCTAACCTGTCGCTGGAGCTGACCGTCACGATGCTATCGCATCATGCCGGCCGCTCAGTTCCTGGACGTTAGGAGGACACCACAACGGCAGAAAAGCACGAACACAATGTGTACATTGAGGTCACGTTTGCTCAACCCAACCGACACACTTTAGGGACATAAGGAGGTAAACAATGTTGCAAACCATTGAAGCCACGATTGATGAACAAGGCAACGTGCGATTACTAGAATCGATCCAGTTACCAAAAGCACAACGGGCATTTGTGACGATTCTCACAGATGAACTGATGCCAGATATTCCTGAAACCGCATTGCTAAGTGAACCCGCACTTGCCGAGGACTGGAATCGTCCGGAGGAGGATGCCGCATGGTCACACCTACAACAGGGGCAGTCGTCTTAGTGCCTTTTCCGTTTTCTGACTTGTCACAAGCGAAATTGAGACCTGCAGCTGTACTAGCTGATGCAGGTCGAGGGGATTGGATTCTATGCCAGGTTACGAGCAATCCATATGGAGATAGCCAAGCTATCACGCTGACCAACGCCAATTTCTCTACTGGCTCGTTACATGTTACGAGCTATGCGCGTCCCGGGAAGTTGTTCACTGCCAACCGGAATCTCATGTTAACGCAGGTCGGTACCTTGAAAGCAGATGCGTTCAGGAAGATTGTTGAGGCTGTTATCAACATTCTGCGTGCAAGTCTGACTTCATAAGTGCATCATCATTCCCACAACTGCATAGAACTTAAATGCGCTCATTTTTTATCTACAAGCGTAGCCGTCAAGCTTTAATCGTCACTGCCCGTGAAATGAATAGAAAGGAGCGAATATACTATGGTGAAAAATGAAGTACCTGAAAATATGACATTAGATGAAGCAGCAGAATTTTGGGATGAACATAGCTTTCTTGATTATGATGATATCGAGGAGGTTCATTTTTCAGTAGATTTGAGAAGGAATAGAAATTATATTGATATAAAGGAAGATTTAGCAAAGCAGATTCGCAAAATAGCTCGTCAGAAAGGTATATCCTCTTGCGCCTTAGTAAACCAGCGGTTAAGAGAAAAATTACCGGCTGAATAACTTGCCGCCAGTGCAGTATGATAAAATTACAATGTTGTTTTAGAAATTGTTTCAATACTATACTTTCACATTTTTGAGCAAATTTCAGGTAATGGAACAGAGGAAGAGATGCGCAGTAACATGGATAAATACAGAGGTAGCAATTTTGATGATTTCCTTGAAGAGGAGGGCATTCTTGAGGAAGTATCCGCTCGAGCGCAAAAGCGGCTGTTAGCTTTACAGATTCAAGACATCATGAAAGCAGAGAAACTCAGCAAAACCAGACTTGCTAAGAAAATGAATACCGATATTGTGCAATTGAATCAGCTACTAGATACTGATAACACTTCCATTACTTTGGAATCGCTGGACCGGCTCGCCCGTGCGGTGGGCAAACGACTCAGAATTGAGTTCTCTTAACCAAACGCTGAAGCCAATACGCTAATCAAGAACCCCTTTGTTGCCAGTTCTGAATAAATTATTTTTGAGGAGACAAAAATGACCTTTCCCACTATTAGACTCAGGCGATTGAGAAGAAATAAGAATATAAGACGGTTAGTGAGAGAAACTCAACTTTCTATTGATGACTTTGTCTATCCGATGTTCGTCATTTTCGGCGAGCAGATAAAACATCCTATTCCATCTATGCCCGGTATCTATCAGTTTTCTATTGACAATCTCATCGCGGAAGCGAAAGAAGTGGTGGATTTAGGGATTCCAGCCGTACTTTTGTTTGGCATACCTGAAACCAAAGATGAAATAGGGACATCAGCTTTCGAGGAATATGGAATTATACAAAAAGCGATTTCGGCGTTAAAACCTAAATATCCAGAACTACTTATAATAACGGATGTTTGTTTATGTGAATATACCAGCCATGGACACTGCGGACCGATTGAAGAGGGAGAAGTGTCTAATGATAGAACGTTGGAACTGATAGCAAAAACGGCGTTATCTCATGTCGGAGCAGGCGCAGACATAGTGGCGCCTTCGGGGATGATGGATGGACAGGTCCAGGCTATTAGAAGAGAATTAGATGAAAATAGCTTTGAACATATTCCCATCATGGCATATTCTGCCAAATATGCTTCATCTTTTTATGGCCCCTTCAGAGATGCTGCTGAGTCCCCACCTCAGTTCGGCGACAGGAGAGGGTACCAGATGGATGCCTCGAATAGCGACGAGGCTCTGCGTGAAGTAAGTCTAGATATTCAGGAAGGCGCGGATATTGTTATGGTAAAACCTGCTTTGTCATATTTGGATATTATCCGCCGCGTAAAAGACGAGTTCGGCTATCCTGTCGCTGCATACAATGTCAGCGGCGAATATGCTATGGTGAAAGCGGCGGCGCAAAACGGCTGGATAGATGAACAAAAGATAGCGATGGAAATTTTAACTTCTATAAAACGCGCAGGCACGGACATTATAATAACCTATTTTGCCAAAGATGCCGCCCGTTGGCTCAAGGAGGTATGACGTGATAATCTCTTGGAATGTCACTAACGAATGTGACCTTCGCTGCGTCCACTGCTACCGAGACGCAGGTGAAAAGGCAAAAGACGAACTAAATACGCAAGAAGGCAAAACACTTCTTCAGCAGATTGCCCAAGCGGGATTTAAAATAATGATTTTCAGCGGGGGAGAACCGCTGATGCGAGAAGATATTTTTGAGTTGGTGGAATACGCTACTCAATTGGGCTTACGCCCGGTTTTCGGCACTAATGGAATTCTCATAACCTCAGAAATTGCTCAAAAACTAAAATCATCAGGCGCGGCAGCGATGGGAATCAGTTTGGATAGTATACATCCTGAAAAACATGACGAATTTCGCGGACTGCCCGGCACTTTTCAAAAAACCATTGAGGGAATTAAAAATTGCCGAGAAGCTGGGTTGAAATTTCAGATACATACAACGGTGATTGATTGGAATTATGATGAAATTGAAGACATAACTGACATGGCGATAGAACTAGGCGCTTCTGCCCATCACGTTTTTTTTCTTGTACCTACAGGAAGAGCCGTCTCTCTTACAGAAAATATCATGAAGGCGGAAAAGTATGAACAACTTCTCCAGCGCATTGTGGAAAAGCAAAAAGAGGTTCCGATTGAACTCAAGCCGACATGCGCGCCGCAGTTTATGCGCATCGCCAAGCAAAAGGGAGTGGAAATGCGCTTTCAACGCGGTTGCATAGCCGGAATATCCTACTGCTTAATCAATCCCAGAGGCGACGTGCAGCCTTGCGCCTACCTGGATATTAAACTTGGCAATGTCCGGGAAATACCTTTTACGGAGATATGGAAAAATAACCCCATCCTGGAAGAATTGCGGACGATGAACTATACAGGTGCCTGCGGCGTATGTAAATACAAAGGTATATGCGGCGGCTGCCGAGCGCGAGTTGCTTACTATCACGATGGCGATTACATGGCAGAGGAGCCGTGGTGTATATATAGTGCTGCTTGAACTTATGAGTATACGACCTTTAAGTTATCGCACTATTGCGACAAAAACAAGAAAGCGTGTTTCGTGTTTCGTGACTAAAAACACGCAACACGCAACACGCAACATGCAACACGTTTTTACGTTTTCACGTTTTACACTTTCTCTCACCTAGGTGAAAAAGCTCAATGAGGACTAAAAAATGCCCCTTGACGATATTGATAAAAAACTCCTGACTTTGATACAACGTGACTTCCCCATCGTATCAACGCCTTATCGCGAAATAGCTTCGGTGCTAAGTATTTCAGAATCCGAAGTTATAGAACGTCTGGCCAATCTAAAATCAGAGAACATTATCCGCAGAATTGGTGCTATCTTTGACTCCAAAAAGCTTGGTTACCACAGCACTTTATGTGCGATGAAAGTGCCAGATGAACAAATTGATGAAGTAGCCGAAATCGTCAATAGTTATCCAGAAGTGACGCACAACTACTTGCGAACAGACGAATACAATATGTGGTTCACTCTTATCGCTGAATCTCAGGAGGAATTGGAGAGGATAATAAGCGAAATTAAAGATAAAAGCCAAATTAGTGATTTAATTGATTTGCCAGCTATTGATATGTTTAAAATCCGTGTTCATTTCAAACTTGATGAGGAATGATTCATGTTCACCCAACTGGAAAAGAAAATCGTCACAGAACTTCAGGAAGATTTGCCGCTCTCCTCTCATCCCTTTAAATTGATAGCGGATAGAATTGGAATGAAGGAAGAAGAACTGTTGGCAAAAATTCGGGAAATGAAAGCACGCGGTATTATTCGACGTTTTGGCGCAGTATTGCGTCATCAAAAAACGGGATATGTCGCAAATGCTATGGTAGTTTGGCGCGTTCCAGAAGAAAGGGCAAAGGAAGTTGGAAGCATTATGGCTTCTTTTAAAGAAGTCAGTCACTGCTATCAGAGAGCGATTTGTCCCGATTGGACGTATAATCTATTCACGATGATTCACGGAAAAAGCGGGGAAGAATGCGAGCGAATCGCAACGCTTATATCAGAGAAGATAAAAATTGAAGATTACCGACTTTTTTACAGCACCCGCGAATTGAAGAAAACCAGCATGAAATATTTTCAGAAGGAGGGATAGCCGCCGATTACCAGACCCCGCTGATAGTTGACTTGCCACAAACGCTCATCTAAAATCAATATCGGCGCAGTCTGAGAATCGGCGGCTCTATTTAAAAAAATGGATAATAATTCTAAATCTCAGTCACTCTATAGAGAATCTGTAAAATACATGCCCGGCGGGGTAAATAGTCCTGTCCGCGCATACAAAGCGGTGGGCGGCACTCCGATTTTCATACAGCGCGGCAGTGGCGCTAAAATATACGACGTCGATGGAAATGAATATATCGACCATGTTTGTTCATGGGGGCCGTTAATTTTGGGACACGCTCATCCCGAAGTTGTCGCTGCTTTGAACGAACAGATAAGCAAAGGAGCAAGTTACGGCGCGCCCACTGAACTGGAATTGGAAATGGCGCGCATCATAACTGACGCCGTCCCTTCCATAGAAATGGTACGAATGGTCAATTCCGGCACAGAAGCGACAATGAGCGCGATTCGATTGGCCAGGGGATATACGGGAAGAAGCAAGATTGTGAAATATGAAGGATGTTATCATGGACATGGAGATTCATTCCTGATAAAAGCGGGTTCGGGCGCGCTCACCTTCGGTGTTCCCACAAGCCCTGGCGTGCCAGAGGAAATTGCTAAACTTACCATCACAGCCCCCTACAACGATTTAGAAAGTCTGCGCGAAATATTTGCCGCCGAAGGTGAAAATATCGCCGCCGTCATCATCGAACCAGTCGCGGGAAACATGGGCGTCGTGCCGCCAAAGCCTGGGTATCTTGAAGGATTAAGAGAGTTGACGAAACAGTATGATTCTTTATTGATATTCGATGAAGTCATCACCGGCTTTCGTCTCGCTCTCGGGGGAGCGCAGGAATTTTACAACGTTTCTCCTGACTTAACCTGTCTCGGCAAAATTATCGGCGGTGGATTACCCGTCGGCGCGTATGGCGGAAAGAAAGAAATTATGGAACAGATGGCACCATCCGGTCCCATTTATCAGGCGGGAACTTTATCCGGCAATCCTCTAGCTATGATTGCAGGAATTACTACCTTGAAAATCTTGCAGAGGGGCGATGTATACCAAAAGCTAGAAGCGAAAGCTGCAAAACTGGCTTCAGGGCTTTCTGAAGCGGCTAAAGACGCAGACGCCAAAGTATCTTTTAATCGAGTTGGTTCTATGCTTTGCACTTTCTTCACAGAGGAGAAAGTTGTCGATTACGATACAGCATCGACCTCAGATACACAAAAGTATGCGTCGTTCTTTCAAAAAATGTTGGAAGAAGGTGTATATCTAGCTCCTTCTCAGTTTGAAACCGCTTTTGTCTCCCTGGTTCATGAAGATGAAGATATAGATAAGACAATAGAAGCAAGCTATTCAGCTTTTAAAGTTTAGTACTACTACGAAATTTCACTCCAGCTTATTTACGAAATCGCAAAGGATATAGGGCAAAAGGGCAAAGGGGCAAGAGGGTAAAAGGGTTAAAGGGTAAGTGGCAATTATCCTTTTATCTTTCTTTCCCCTACCCAAGCTGAAAATAGGAGATACATGTCTTATCAATTATACTGGGGAGATATTCATAACCACTGTGGTATAAGTTATGGACACGGAAATCTGATTGATGCTTTGCAACGAGCGCGGGAACAGCTTGATTTCTGTTCAGTAACGGGACACGCATTCTGGCCCGATATGCCGACTAACCGCGACCAATATGCCCACATTATTGACTATCATACAAAAGGATTCCAAAAATTATCGGCAGGATGGGCGGATGTGCTTCAAACCCTCGAAAATTATAACCAACCTGGTAAGTTTGTAACCTTCCCAAGCTATGAATGGCATTCCCGAGAATTTGGTGACCACTGCGTTTATTATTCTGATACGACTGAAGCGCCGCTGGTGACCGCCAACACAATAAAAGAACTTAGGGCGAAAATAGAAAAGCGGTCAGGGCTCGTCATCCCACACCACATCGGATACGCAAGCGGATACCGAGGTATCAACTGGGAGCACTTTGATGAAAGACTATCTCCGTTTGTAGAAATATACTCCATGCACGGCTGTTCAGAGAGCGATAACGCGTCCTATCCGATGCTACATACTATGGGACCGAGGGATTATAGAAGTACCGCTCAATATGGTCTTCAGAAAGGATATAGATTTGGATTGGTAGCATCAACTGACCACCATTCCGCTTATCCAGGCAGTTGGGGAGATGGGCGCATGGCTGTGTATGCGGATTCCCTCACCCGCGAGGCAATATGGGATGCATTCCTAAAACGGAGGGTATACGCTGTCACAGGTGACAAAATTCAGCTCCAGTTTGCTGTTAATGATGCGTGGATGGGCGATGGGGTTACCGGAGGAACGGAACGTGAAATCAGTATTAACGTTGTGGGATGTGATTTCCTAGACAAAATTGAGGTTGTTAAAAACAATCGCGTGTTACGACGATTTTCGGTAGAACAAGCTGATGAATGTAGCCTGAACCATCCCGTAAGAGCAAAAATACGAATTGAATGGGGATGGGGGAATAAGGATGTTGAAGTAGAATGGCATGGGCAGTTATCCCTTTCGGAAGGACAGATTCTCTCAGTCGAGACGTGTTTTAGCGGACAACCAATCCTTGCGCCGCAGGACAGGGAATTTGTTGAACTTTCTCTTCCACATAGGTTGCTCTCCGTCGATGAACAAGGATGCACATGGCATTCCCAGACGACAGGCAATCTCACAATGAAACATGGCACCACACAATCCTTAATCGTTGAAGTTGAAATGGCAAAGGATGGTAAACTTATCTTTGAAATAAATGGATGTCACTATGAACATAAACTTCAAGATCTGATCGATGGTTCACGCTCCCACTTTTTGCGCGGATGGTTAACCGAGGCTGTCCGTATTCACCGCGCTGTTTTGTATCAAGACTACACCTTCAACCATACCTTTGTAGATAAAATTGCTGAACAGGAAGTGGATTTCTACTATCTTCGCGTGGCGCAAACGAACAATCAGTGGGCGTGGAGCAGTCCCGTTTGGGTGAGTAGAAATTAACCTAGGGGATTGCAAATATGAAAAGCCGCTTCGCCTCTCCACTTCGTTCCGAGACAACAAATTCAAGGATTTATCGAATGGTATTCATGGCTCTATGTGGATTCGAAGGAAAAGCAAATTTAATGCCTAATGCGTAATTATTACGTATATGCATTACGTTTTACGTTTTATGGAAAAGATCTTCGGCGGCAGAAACCGCCTTCTGAACCCCACAAATCCGCGTTGCCCTTTTTAGCATTTGTTTAATCCTCTGTATTCGTTGTCATATTCTCACTGACACGCTTTACAATATCACCGAAAAGATATAGTATTAATATGAAGGAAATTAAAGAAACGAAGCAAATCGAACCTACTGTTGCAGCCGGCTCTATGGGTGATGACTCTCCTGCCCAAGACGAGTTGCGAGATGAGCTAAAGCATAGCGGATTGAAAATTTGCTATCAATCGCGTCGCGACGACAACAGCGAGCTATATGTCATGGACGCCGATGGTTCTAATGCCTTGAACATCACACATACGCCTGATGTAGATGAAGTTTATCCGCACATCTCTGCTGATGGTCAGCGCGTATGCTTCACGACAGTCAGTGCAAAAGAAAAGACTGTGCGTTTCGATATCTATTGGATGAACATGGGCGGTTCTGAGCAAAGGTTGGTGGCAAGTGACGCAACGGACCCATGCTGGGATGCATCTGGTAACAAGATAGCTTTCGTGAAAAGACTCAGTCGCGAGAAAACCATTGATTATCAAAATACCGGTCTGTTCGTTTACGATATCTGCACAGGCGAAACAAAAGAGATTACCGGTGGCAAACTTTATCATGCATACGTCCCATGTTGGTCGCCGGTCTGCAATTGGATTCTTGCAACTGTCCACGAACACGCTGAGTTCGGTCACGCTATCATCGCAATTGACCCGCGGACAAGACACATTTATTCCCTCGGCAAAAGCGGTGTGAACGGCTGTAGACCCGATTTTTCCTGGGACGGTCAGATGTTCTGCTGGAACCCGGACGACTACCATATTTCTGTTGCCCCCTTCGACCCACCCTTCGACAAGAAGCTTCCCATCCGTACTGTGGCTAAAGCTCCGCCAGGCGGTTCGGTTTACTTCGGCGATTGGTCGCCCGACGGAAAATACATCGCCTATGCCATGAATCCGGATGTCAAGTTTTCAGACCCCAAAACGCGTGTTCTATGGGACATCTTCGTGACGCGCGCTGAAGGCGGCCCCTACGTCCAAGTCACATTTGACCACGCCAACAACAAGCAACCTGAATTCTTTTCGCCAGCTTGAGTAGAATAACTGTGTAGTCTAGGGGCTTGTCACCGTCCTGAAACGCCCACAAGGGGCTATGCTACAATGGGATTTTCGTCAGCATTGGCGTAGTCTAGGGGCTTGTCCCCATTGGGAAATCTCAAACCCCAATCGGTATAAGAGGTTTTACGTTTCACGTTTCACGTTTTACTTTCCGTTAAAGGGAAAAGTCGTGGCTTAATATTTTGTTGATAAAACCATTTTACAGAAAGGTACTCGCCATGTCCACACCCAAAATCACAGTCATAGGCAGTTCAAATACGGATTTGGTCGCGAAGGTGCCGCGGATGCCCGAAAAAGGGGAGACGATTCTCGGCGCGGAGTTTATCACCGCGTCTGGTGGCAAAGGTGCAAATCAAGCCGTCGCCGCGGCGCGGTTGGGCGGCGATGTGAC
>SDBU01005108.1_pt1 | contig 15806 bp, 18 predicted proteins | sample 2277071 | NCBI WGS metagenome assembly SDBU01 (sample SAMN10397929, study PRJNA504765) | marine sediment metagenome | isolation source: marine sediment core GS08_GC12, 126 cmbsf | place: Arctic Ocean: Gakkel Ridge, Loki's castle | collected 2008
CTCCCTGGCTCCCAGCGCCTTGCGGATGCCTATCTCTCTGGTTCTCTCCAGTACCGACACCAGCATTATGTTCATCACCCCGATACCCCCCACCAGCAATGAAATGGCAGCGATAGCGCCCAGAAGAAGAGTCATCGTACCCGCCACTTCAGAAATGGTACTGGCTATCTCCTCCACGGAAATAATGCGAAAGTCATCATCTACACCAGTACCAAGCTGGTGGCGGGTACGGAGCAGGCTGGTGATTTCATCAACGACGTAGCTCGCCTGCTCTTCGTTGCTTACCGTCAATGCTATGGATGACACCACGCGCTCACCCTGGGCGTTCCGCGGCTGGGCGACCGTCTGCTGCATAGCGGTCAACGGAATCATGATGGTATCGTCAGGTGAGCGCATTATCATCATACCAGTCTTGCTCTCCAGAACGCCGATGACGCGCACAATAATGCTGCCCATCCGCATCTGTTGCCCGATTGGGTCAGCATCTCCAAACAGAGTCTCTTTTACATTTGAGCCTAGCACGACTACCTTGGCGCCACGCTGATACTCATAGTCAGAGAAGAAGTAACCATAGGCAATTTCTAAATTCTGTATGTCCTGATACTCCGGGGTTACACCGGTGACCTGGGAATTCATATTCTCACCACCGACAACCAACTGGAGGTTGCTGGAGTAAGAAGGAGCCACTGAGGATATGTAGGGGACCTGTTCCGATATTGCCTCCGCATCTTCCATAGTTAGTGTGGCAGCGCCGCCGGCGGCACCCCTGACTCCGCCGAAGGTGCGTGCTCCGGGGCTGATTGTAATCAGGTCTGACCCCATACTTTCTATATTGGAGAGGATTTCCGCCGTAGCCCCCCTGCCGATGGACATCAGGCTTATCACGGCGGCGACGCCGATGACGATTCCCAGGATGGTCAAAAGGCTGCGAAGCTTGTGAGTGACCACCCCGACCCAGGCAGTAGAAAAAGGCTCAAACCACTTCTTCATACCCTCTCCTCCGAGACTACCTGTCCATCCTTGAGATGAATGATGCGCTGGCAGTGGTGAGCAATGTTAGTGTCGTGGGTGACTATGAGTAGAGTAATATTTTGCTCACTATGTAAGGCGGTGAGGATGGAGATTATCTCCTCACCGGAGCGGCTGTCCAGGTTGCCGGTAGGCTCGTCCGCTAGAATCAGGGGTGGGTTTTTCACCAGAGCCCGGGCAATGGCAACCCTTTGCTGCTCCCCACCTGAAAGCTCGGTAGGACGGTGATGCGCCCGGTCGGCAAGCCCGACTTTCGCCAGTGCCTCCATAGCCCGGCGAGAGTCGCCTCCGCCGACATATCTCAGACCAAGTTCCACATTAGCCAGTGCCGAAAGCCGGGGCAGCAGATTGAAAGTCTGAAAGACGAAGCCAACCTTCTGACCTCTGATTCTAGCCAGTTCGCCGCTACTGAGACGGCTGACCTCTCTCCCCTCAAAATAGAAGCTACCAGACGTCGGTTTATCCAGGCAACCAATCAGGTTAAGCACGGTGGTCTTGCCCGAGCCGGAGGGGCCCATAACCGCCACCAGTTCGCCCCGTTCAATATGCAGGTTTATCTCCCTGAGTACAGTCAGCTCTCTCTTGCCCATGGGATAGACTTTGCTTATATCCTGTAATCGGATCATCAGTGCGGTCTCCCTGGCAAGAATGGTAACGGTCCTCTTGGTGATGGTGTCGTCGGCGTAGCAGTAGCAACCTGGGGAATAACCACCTGTTCGTCTTCACTGAGCCCATCTGTCACCTCCGTAAATTGCCAATTGCTGATGCCCGTCTTTATCGAACGCTCTTCAATAACACCCTCTTTCAACACCTGAACATATGTCTCCATCCCTCGGCGAGTGAGCGCCGAGTTGGGTACCAGCAACACATCGTTCCTCTCATCTACTATTATGCTCACGGTGACGGTCAGGCCTTCTCTGAGCTGAAAGTCTTCAGGTATCGCCGTTGGCACCTGCCCTTGCTGCCCTTCCTGTGCCTGCTGCCGCTGCTTTATCATTTCCTCAGCCTGTTCCCGGGTAATGCGCCCTTCTTCGATGGCTTGTTGCAGACGCTCGGGAAGTTCCCCTTGCTGTATCCTCTGCATCGCCTCTTGCCTTGCTGCCTGCTGTTCCTTCATTACGGCTTCTAGCGACTCTATTTCGACCTTCACTTTATAGTTCACTACGCCTGATTGAATAGTGGCTGTCGGCGAGATATGGGTAACCTTAGCCGGAAGGGTTAGCCCTGACATAGCGTCCAACTCCACCCAGGCTTCTCCCCCTAGCTTTACCTGCAAGATATCCATCTCACTGACCATGACATCCGCTTCAAACTTGTTGGGGTCAGCAATGACTACCGCCACCGTGCCCCTTTTTACCTCGTCACCACCCTCAACGTTCACCTTGGTGATGAAGCCATCGAAGGGAGCAACTATTACCGTCTTTTCCAGTTCATCTTTAGCTTTGTCAAGGGTATCATTAGCTTTATCTAAAGCTAATTGGGCTTTCTCTACCGACAGTTGCGCTGCTCTTAGCGTCCAATAGCCCAGGCTACCGGGCCGAACCTCTTCGTCAAGAACAATCCAGTCTAGCTTGCTTTCAACTTCTGACAAAAGCTCCTGAGCTTCCATCAGTCGCTCTTTTATCTCAGCCAGAGAGTACTGTTCCCCGCTTAGTCCTTCGTGGATTTCCTCCTGAGCCTGTTTTATTTTCTGCTGAGCAAGGCGGATACTATCCACGGACTCAGGTAGAGTGAGTTCATAGGTAACATAGGGATAAGGGGTAATCAGCTTTAGGTAGCTATTTGTAGCTGATTCTAGGTCAATCTCAGCCGTTTTGACAGCTCGTTGTGCTGTCGTTAATGCTTGCTCCAGCGAGGTAGTATCAAGTCTAGCTATCACCTGTCCCTCTGTAACAGAATCGCCCTCCTCTACCAGTACTTCTTCTACCGTCAGCGGTTCTTGTGTCGTTCCTGATATCTCAAAAGCTAGGTCTTCGGTGCGGGATAAAGCCAAGTTGCCAGCGGCAGTGATATCTATTATCAGGTTACCCCGCTGCACGGTTACCACCTGGTTTTCCGTCGGCGGTGGCGAGCCTGATTCAGAAGCACAGCTTAACAAGAGTATGCCGACCAGACATACCACTAAGGTTATTAGAGTTACCTTTAAGATTCTCATTATGATATTCACCAGTCCCTTTCTATCATATTATAAACGAAAAACTCATCAGCTAGTTAGTGGCAACTTGAGGCAACTTTTTAAAAAGGGGTTCGGCTAATCCAAAGTCTTAAGGGCTCTCTCATAGCCAGCTACCGATACGGCAATTGCCCGGCGCAGAGCCGGCTTCGCCGCCTCTGGTGCTTTCTCCAGAGCAGCGCGGAGACGAGCCGGATGATTGACAGCATAGCGTGCCATGGTCATCCTAAGTTTAGCCCGGCTATTTACCTCAACATAGACCTCTTTATCTCCCCTGGCTTCCTCAGATGGCGCAGGGGTCGGTAACGGTGCCAGTGCCTTCGGTGCACCATCCCCTTTCAGGGCTGAGGCTAATCTAGCTAGTATTACCAGATGCTTATCCAAGCGCTGGGCGATGACCTCTACCTGCCGGGCATCACCTTTGTCTGCCAAATAGATTATTTCTGCCACTCTCCTATCCGCCAACCTGGCACATAACCTTGCCTTACCTATCTCGGAGGGGGTCAGTGTTAGCCTCACCTGCTCTGTGGCTAGCTTCACCGGGTAAAGAGGCTCGTCAGGCATACTGTTGCCAGCGGCTGCCACTGTGCCTCCCCCAGCCAGCATGAGGACAAGAACTATAGTCACTGCTGTCGCCCATTGAGGAAGCCAGCCAAAGAAGGGGCGACTTCTCTGTGAGGCTACTTCCTGGAGTGCTGAGCTGAACTGGTATCTGGCTCTGGCTTTGAACTCAGCTCGGGGCTGAATAGCTGACGCCTTTTTAGCCGTCAGAGCCGTCTGGAGCAGTGGCTTAAGTTCGTCTGCCTGCTCAGAATAGCTCTGAAGACACTGCTCTATAGTCTCGCCTCTGACCAGCAATCGCTCCAGGCATTCATCTAAGATATTATCAAATTCTTTACTTGTTTTCATTGTCCTATGTTACCGATAGTGCCTTGCGCAAGGCTACTATAGCGCTATGCTGTAGCGCCTTTACTGCCCCCTGGCTCTTACCCATAACCTTGGCTACCTGGGCAATAGATAGCTCGCCAGCAAAGCGGAGGGAAACTACCTCGCGCTGTGCTTCGGTTAGCTGTTTGGTCGCCAAAAGTAGCTGCTCAATATCCAGCTTCTGCTCAACTACTAACTGTGGGTTATCCTCACTACTTGCCAGTGATTCATCCAGGGGCACAGTGGCGCGCTTTTTCTTTCTCAGGTAATCAACAACCTGATTATGGGCAATGCGGAACAGCCAGGCTGAGAAGGGGATACCCTTCCACTTGAAGGAAGAGATGGACCGGAGGGCGTTTAAAAAGACCTGCTGAGTCACATCCTCTGCCTCTGTCTTATCACCTATTCTGAAAGACACATAGCGATAAATCTTATCAAAGTGTTCCTCATATAGCTGGGCAAAAGCCTCCTGGTCTCGCTGTTGCGCTCGACGGACGAGGCTCTCTTCATCCTGCACCTGACAACCCCCTGCCATTTAATGGCAATTACGGTGTTATCCTGTGCATATAGTATAACGAAGGAGACTATAAAAAGATAGGCTTCAATCGGGTTAAATAGGGTATATGTTGATAAGTGGAATATGTTAAAATGATTTTTAATCAAGAAGCTTTTTCAACTGGGGTAAGAACTTGGCTTGCTATGTGCGTTTGATGCGTAAAGAGGACATCCCACAGGTCATTGAGATTGACCGTGAAGCCTTCCCCACCCAGTGGTCGCCAGCTAATTATCGGCGAGAGCTAGAAAACAGGTTAGCCCACTATATCGTAGCCTGCGATGAAGGTAAGATGGTTGAGGAAACCGAGGTGAAAGCTTCCTCAGAGAAAGGTATCTCCGGGCTGGCATCTAGGGTGAAGCAACTGTTTAACCGCGACCGTTTCTCTGGCAGTGAATTGCCTCCATCAGGTAGAGAATATATTGCTGGTTTTGCTGGCTTCTGGATTATGGCTGACAAAGCTCACATAACCAACATTGCAGTGTGGGTGTCCCATCGTCGCCAGGGGATAGGAGAGCTGCTGTTTATATCCATTATAAACTTGGCAGCAGAGCTAAATGCTCATGTCATTACTCTTGAGGTTCGTGCCTCCAACATTGCCGCCCAGAGTCTCTACCAGAAGTATGGCTTCACCCAGGTAGGACTACGCCATGGCTACTACACGGATAACAGAGAGGATGCTGTATTGATGTCTACGGAAAATATCACCTCAGCCTCATTTCAGGCGCACCTTCAACAGTTAAAGCGAGCTCACTCCAGAAAATGGGGGATAGCCTTATACCAGGTCGCCCGATAACAGCCCGGCTTAAAATATAGGCCAAACACTAAAGGGAAAGGGTACGTGTTGCGTAAAAATAAACTGTTATCGCTGCCTCAGAAATCACGGTTACCGAAGCATCATGAGTTTTGGTCTTCCTGGGTTGGCACGCCATTGTGGTAAGACCTCCTTCTTTTATCTTCTTCGCTTGGGAGTTCTTACTACCTTACCATTTTCCACACAATTCGTTATACAGTCCCAAAAAGATTGACAAGGAGGAGGAATTATGTTATCAGAAGTAATTATGGGCTAATAATTATTAGAATTGTCTAAGATGAGCCAGAAAATGAGTAGCCCAAAGGAGGCGATAGCTTACCATGAGTTCCCAAGAATTTGAGTTAACATTCCAATGCGACTATGTTAAGCCTTGGGGCATCTTCTTTTCAGGCATTGCATCAGCTCTCACCCAGGAATTGCCGCCTTTACACAAGGCCACGATTAAGCTGACCCGGGGAGAGTTCTCAACTGTTTCAGCAGTTGCTGAGGGAGAAGCTGATATGGGTTTCACCACACCACCTGCCTGCGTTACGATGGCTTATAGAGGGGTGGGGCCTTTCAGCAAGAAGATGGAAAATCTGAGAGCCATCGGCTCCCTTCCACACGACGACAGGATGATGTGGGCTGTGCCTGCGGATTCGGGAATCAACTCAATCGAGGAGATGGAAGATAAACCTCTGCGACTCGCTATCCCTGGCACGGACTTCCCGGTGAGATTTGCTGTAGAAAAGATATTGGAGGCCTATGGCATGTCTCTTGATAACCTAAAGAGCCGTGGCTGGCAAATATTAGAGGAGAACCGTGGCATGAAAGTCCCGGTGCCCGTCATACAAGGTAAGGCAGATGCAGTAATACATGAGGGAAGTAAGACGCCCCCTTGGCGTGAGCTGACGCAATCACGTCTAATGAAGTTTCTACCCATCCGCGGGTCCGTACTTCAAAAGATGGAAGACGAGTATGGGTACAGAAAAGCAGTACTTTCGAGGGGGATGTTCCGAGGTATTGAGGAGGATGTGCCCTGTATAGACTTCTCCGATTGGCTCATGTTCGTGCGTGATGATATGCCCGATGATTTAGCTTACCTTATTACAAGAATCTTCATTGAAAGAAGAGAGGAATTATTCGAAGTTTTCTTTCAAGGTCTACCCGTAGAGGAGAGCCACTTAGTCTGCCCTATAGATCCTAGGCAGGTCTGGAGAAATGTTGGAGAGATACCTCTGCACCTAGCTGCCGAACGATACTACAAAGAACATGGATACATGTAGAAGCTGTGTCCTCTTCGGTAACAATAATTATGAGTCAATTCGGGGTATTGACAAAAAATCTTATTTAGTATAAAGTTTTTGTAGAACAGATGTTCGTCCTAGTCTTGGCTAGTTTTTGGGGTAATAGGTGAAGGTGCTATCACAAAAGCAACAGCATATCATAGATTTTATTCGTAGTTTCTTACTAGATAGGGGATATCCCCCTACTATCAGGGATATAGTAAGTGGCTGTGGGATTAGCTCAACATCTGTTGTTGATTATAACCTGAGTATATTGGAGAAAGAAGGCTATATTCGTCGCCATCCTGAGGTGTCGCGTGGTATTGAGTTACTCGCTCCCTTGCAGTCCCGAGTTCAGGTTCCTATTATTGGTCAAATAGCGGCTGGTGAGCCGATACCGGTACCCACCCCTGATACCTGGGATGTTACTGCTTCCTCAGAGACTTTGGAGGTAACTGAAGACTTGACCCAGGGCAGGGAGGGAGTTTACGCTCTTAAGGTGAAGGGCTCATCAATGATGGATGCTTTGATTAATGATGGTGATATTGTACTGATGCAGTATGTGGAGGTGGTGGAGAATGGGCAGATGGCGGCAATATGGCTTAAGGCAGAGAACGAGGCTACACTTAAAAAATTTTATGCTGAAGCAGGTCGTATCCGACTCCAGCCGGCAAATAGCCAGATGCAGCCGCTATATGTTGAGCCAGACAATGTTGAGATTCAAGGTAGGGTCATTGCCGTCATCAGGCAGTTGGAGTAGCCAATAGTTTGGTTTGATTTTTATTGCCAATGGGTATAAATTGAAGCTATGATTTTATCTCAGTTTCAGAGTATAGGGCACGACCTTTTTACTAGGGGGCTCGTCTCTTCCCATAGTGGGAATCTGAGTATTAGACTGGGAGAGCGGATAATCGTTACCCGCCGCGGCAGCCGGCTTGGTTGTTTACAAGAACAGGATTTGATAGAGACTGGAATAAGTAGAAACGACCGGAATACACCACTAGCCTCAGTGGAGTTAGCCGTTCATCGGGCTATCTATCAGGAAACGCCGGCATTAGCCATTGTTCATGCCCACCCGCCTCATGGCATTGCCCTATCATTAACTGAAACTGAGGTTGTGCCCACTGATACCGAGGGTTTTTCTGTAGTGGGGCGGGTCCCAGTCCTTGGCTGGCACATGAAGGTGAGACTGGGGGGTCTGGCTGATATCATTGCTCAGGCATTAAAGCAACGTAAGATTATTATGGTTCATGGTCATGGTAGCTTTGCTATTGGTCAACTGCTAGAGGAAGCCCATAACTACACCACTACACTGGAAGAAAGCTGCCAAGTCATTTACTTATTAAAATTATTGAAGGTAAGTCCAGCCCCAAAATAGCTCACCTTTTATAGACTGGTGTGCACCAGTCAAGGTATTTTGGGTTGTTGCCTCGTATTACATCGCTGTATAGCTGTTGTAGCTTCCGTGTTGTTTCACCAATTTCACCATTGCCTATCTTACGGCGGTCTATCTCAGCTACCGGGGTTATATTGGCGGCAGTGCCGGTCAAAAGGCACTCGTCAGCAGTGTAAAGCTCATTACGGTCAATAGACCTTTCTATCGTTTCCATACCCAGCTCATTTCTAGCCAGTTTTATTACGGTATCGCGGGTAATGCCTATCAGCATAACATTATAGCTGACCGGTGTGACCAGTCTGCCATCTATAACCAGAAAAATATTCTCACCACTCCCTTCTGAGACATAGCCATCCGAGGTAAGCATAATTGCCTCATCAAAGCCATTGTCAAAAGCCTCTGTTTTAGCCAGGGCATTATTGATATAAAGTCCAGTAAACTTTGCCCGCGGTACTTCCCTGGGATACCGCCATGAAGAGACGCAACACCTCGCTTTATCCAAATCCAAATATGGTCCCCAGGGAAAAGCAAAGACCAAGAAATCGCATTCCAAGTCATGGAGGCGGACACCCAGAGATTCGGAGCTCTTATAGGCAAGGGGGCGGATATATATATCTTCTTGAAAGTTGCACTTTTTTGCCAGTTCCACCGTTATCTGACATAGTTCATCAGTAGTGTAGGGCAGGTCAATATTTAACACCTGGCAGCCCTGATGCATTCGTTGATAGTGTGCTTTAAGGCGAAAGAGATGAAGTTGCTGCTTTTCGCTATTCCAGTTGCCCCTGATGCCCTCGAAAACGGCAGTGCCGTAATGAAGGCAATGAGTCATAATCCCTACTTTGGCTTCAGATAGGGGAACGAACTGCTTATGAAAATAGGCATATGATGGCATGTGAAGCTCTCCTCCCTATAGATAGGGTTCATTATAGCCATAAGTTAGATAGAAAACAAGCAGATTTATTCTGGACCAAGCCTGGCACCACAATTAGAGCAGAATTTGCTCCCGGGAAGGTTGATGTGGGAGCAAGCCTTGCAAGTCGGGCCTCCACTTATTGGATTCTGACCATAGTATACTTTCACGTGTGGCCAAGGAATCTCTATCCCTTCCTCATCAAAGGCTTTCTTAGTCCTTTTTCTCAGCTCACCCATTACCTCCCACTGCCTCATTGGCTTAGTTTCACCCACTATTTTTATCTCAATGGCTGAATCGCCGAAGTTATCAACCCTGAGCACCGTTGGCGTTGTTTTTATCATGGGACCAAAATATTCGTCTTTGGCTAATTCTTCACCCACCCTATTTAAAACTTTTGTCACATGGTCGAGGTCTTCGCCGTAGGCTACTGGGATATTTAGATTGACCCGTGCCCAATTCTTGGTGTAGTTGCTGGCAGTTTTAACCTCACCGTTAGGTATGCTGTGAACCATTCCGTCAAGGTCACGGAGAACTGTTCTCCTGAGGTTGACCTCCTCAACCAGACCATTAATGCCAGCAATCTGCACCCAATCCCCCTTGCTGTATTGGTCCTCAAGGATGATAAATAGCCCACTTAAAAAGTCTCTAATCAGGCTTTGGGCGCCAAAACCTATGGCTATTCCTATAACCCCTGCCCCAGCCAGGAGGGGAGTAATATCTACCCCTACCTCAGAGAGTATCATAAATATAGCAACTATCACGATAACGGCACCAATGGTAGTGGTAAGGACATTGCTCAGTGTGTTTGACCTCTTGGCTAATTCCTCATGGGCACGGCGTCCCTTACCCCTGACTGTGACAAACCTCTCAATTATTCGGGGCATTATTATCTGGGTTACCTTGTAAGCTAAATATGACAGTAAAATGATAACCAGAATAAGGATACCGTGCTCCAGAAGCCAGCCACCGACTGCTTCCAGTGCCGGGGTGATGTCTATACCGTAGCGTGGGATAATAACCCCAGCCACAGCCAGGGCTAGAATCACTCCTCCAATACCGATGATGACCCAGGTAACTATTCTCTGGGTGCCTTTCAGTTGCTCCTGCCACTGCTTGGGCGTTATTTTCTCAATGGCCTGGGGAACCCAATGCCTGAGGAGGAAAAAAAGGATTAATCCCACAACTACCGCCAGAACTATCCAAACCCCATTAGTAATAAACCATTCCCACATGGTAGAGCCTCCTCAAAACAGCTTGAGCATATTATACCACATACAACCTTGCCAGGGTGCTGGACTCAAATTGGGCTGAGTGCTATATTGGGTATCAGTCAAGGCTGAGTATTCTCCCTGGCATGACAGTTGTGGGCTAGGCGAAGGGATATTAAATGTACATTGCATATGTTGATGAATCTGGTGATGATGGGCATAATGTCGCAATAACTCGGTATTTTACTTTAAGCGGAATCATTCTTGCCGATTCTAACTGGAAGATATTTCTTGAGAAAGTGAAGGCATTTAGACGCGGGCTTAATAGAGCCTTTGGGTTTACATTGAAATCGGACTTGCGGGCATTAGACTTGTGGTATAACAGAGGCGATTTCAGAAAGTTAAATTTGAATTATGCAGACCGGACCAGAATTTTTAGAAGAACAGCAGAGTTCTTGTGGTATTCCCAAGAGGTAACCATTCTAACAGTAAGTATTGACAAAGGCTCTCCTCAACTTCCATCTGCTAGCAAGATCGGTGAGATTGCCTGGACGATGTTTCTCCAAAGATATGAGAATTGGTTGGTAGCAAAGCAAGAATTGGGAATTGTTGTTAATGATGAGGGCCACGAAAAGATGACCAGAATGGTATCAAGAAAGATGAGGGTGTATAATCCAATTCCAAGCCACTATGGTGGATACTATCAAGCTCCCGTGGTAAAAATTATAGAGGATCCCTTCTCAAGACATTCGCAATATTCTTACTTTGTTCAACTTACGGATATGAGCGCATACCTGGCACGACTACGGCATGACCACACGCCTAGGCAGGCAAAATGGGGGATACATAAGCTCTATAAAAGGATTAAGCTAAGGTATATGTTAGAAGCGTCGAGAAAAGACAATTACGGATTTGTAATTTACCCATAAGAAAAAGCCCTCGATTAAGAGGGCTGAGGGGGCCGCCTACGTCAGCGATAAAGCTGATTTCAGCTACCATATAAAGTATGGCACAACCGTGCCTTAACTACAAACTAACTGGCAATGGTTTATAAACGTAGAGACTGGTTGGGGTAAACCCCTACTCACTTAGCTCATCAATTCTTGTCTTCCTACCTCGACAAGCTTGGAGTGTGGAGGGTATAGCCACCCTCGGTTTCGGGGAAGATATCTTTTAAGAACAGTGTCCGCCCGGTTTGTATCGCGGTGAAGCCATATTTTTTGCGGATGCGGTCAATAGCTCTATTTAGTTGTTCTAGTCTTTGAGCTGAGGAATCCAGCATATCTAGCTGCCTGCCCGGTTCAACCAGGTTTGGTACCCCAGCGCCGATGAGACGCACTGGTTGCTTTTCTTGCGATAGAGCCCTCGTTAATAGCTTGAGCCCGGTGTCAAAGATGGCCTGGTCAGTATCGGTGCTTTGTCTCAGGGTGTGGCGACGGGTAATGGTGGTGAAATCAGCATATCTCAGCTTCAAGGTTATGCACCCGGCTTGTTTACCCTGCTGGCGTAGCTCACTACCAACCCGTTCACTGAGATAACGCAGCGTCGCCTTTAAGAAGGAGCGGTCTTTAGTATCTTTGCCAAAGGTAGTTTCTCGACTGATGGACTTGGCAGCGCCGGGAGGCTCAACTTTCCTATCATCAATGCCTCTGGCATAGCGATGCAAGACCTCGCCAGACGCACCAAAATGGCTTTTAAGGGCACTCAGTGGCGTAATAGATAGTTTATCCCATAGTAGTGATGCCTAAGCCGTTTAATTTTCGCTCTGTTTTTTTGCCTATCCCTGGCAGTTTAGTTATAGGCAATGGTGCCAGGAAGGAGCGCTCCTCCCCTGCCGCCACCTCCAGTAATCCGTCCGGCTTGGATAGCTCAGAGGCAACCTTGGCTACTACCTTGCAGCTAGCGATGCCTACTGAAGCACAAAGCCCTAACTCATCTCTAATCCGCTGCTTTATTCTTACCGCCATCTGCCCAATCGAGCCATAGATAGATTCAAAGCCAGTTGCATCCAGATAGGCTTCATCTAGGCTCACTGGCTCCAGATAGGGTGAAAAATTAGCCAAGATAGCCATAAATCTTTGTGAAGCATCACGATATTTGGCGAAGCTGCCTTCAATGAAGGTAGCTTGGGGGCAAAGGCGAGAGGCAGTGGCGAGAGGCATACCAGCGTGTAAACCGAAATCCCTGGCTTCGTATGAGGCAGAGGCAACTACACCTCGTCTGTCAGGTTTACCACCAACTACCACCGGCTTACCTCGAAGCTCGGGATTTTCTAATTGCTCTACCGAGACAAAAAAGGCATCAAGGTCAATATGCATAATTCGGCGAGCCATTACTCTCCTCGGGAAATAAAGGCTTTAACCCTATGCTCAAAGATACCCCGTTCCAAGAGGACACGGTGATGGCATTTAACGCATTTAATCCCAATATCAGCCCCAAGCCTGACTACCTGCCACTCATAGCTGCCACAGGGGTGCTTCTTCTTGAGGCGAACTACATCACCCAGCTTTATCTCCATGACCATTCTCTTCACCTCAAAGGGTAGACCGATGATAGTTAATCTGGTCTCTTAGTGATGAAGCGACCTGCCGCGCTGCCTCGGCGAAATCCTTTTCCCGTGAGGCATATATGATTTGTCGTGACGAGTTTAAGATTGCCTTTTGCCCCTGGGCATCAACCCCATAGCGGACTGCTGAAGCTAAATCTCCTCCCTGGGCACCAATACCTGGTATTAGTAACGGCATATCGGGATGACTGTGGCGAATCAGCCTTAATTCTTCAGGGTAGGTAGCGCCAACCACCAGCCCTATATTGCCGTAGTGGTTCCACTCTTTGGCTTTTAGAGCTACCAGCTCAAACAGGGAGCGATAGCCACTCTCTGCCTCACAGCGCAGGGATTGGAAATCAACAGCACCAGCATTTGATGTCCGACACAGTATGAATACCCCTTTATCAGCGTAACGGATAAAGGGCTCTATTGAGTCGAAGCCCAGGTAGGGATTCACCGTAGCCGCATCAAAGTTAAAGTTGGCAAAAAGAGACTTGGCATAGGCTTTAGCTGTGTTACCAATATCACCTCGTTTAGCATCTCCTATTACGGGGATATCATTCGGTATGTAACTAATAGTGCGCTTTAAGGCATCAAGCCCCTCATCTTCTAGAACTTCATAGAAGGCAAGGTTGAGTTTATAGGCACATACCAAGTCGGAGGTGGCGTCAATGATTGCCTTATTGAATTCAAAGATACCTATCTTGTCAGGCATTAGCTCTGGGTCAGAGTCAAGCCCAACACAGAGCAGGCTCTTATTTTTTTGTGTTGCCTTCGTCAACTTTTCGATGAAATTCATCTCTCATATGATAATACCTTCATTGGGAAAGAGCGTCAAGGGTATGCTTAGTCTCCGCTTAAATTTGGGGTGGTTAATCAATAGTGATATAATTAGCTTTTAGTATATGAGTATTCTCTATCAGCAGGCAATAGACTATCTATCTAGCTATACTGACTATGAAATAGTACCGAGGCTGGCCCATAATGCGGCTAATTATGACCTCAGGCGAGTAGATGAGCTACTGGCTCGGTTAGGTAACCCTCACCTAAGTGCCAGGTCAGTTCATATCACCGGCACCAATGGTAAGGGAAGCGTGGCGGCTATGGTAGCTTCAGCTCTAACCGTCTCTGGTTATACCACCGGGCTTTATACCTCACCTCATCTGCATACTTGGAGAGAGCGGATAAGCGTTGATGGCAAGTTAATCTCTGAGGCAAAACTGACGGCTCTGGTACAGAAACTTAAACCTGAGGTCGAGGCAGTAAACCGCAAAGCCGCCTATGGTCGGTTGACTACCTTTGAAATATTAACGGCGCTAGCCTTTGCTTACTTTAAGCTAAAGAAAACGGAGTTTCAGGTGCTAGAGGTAGGAATGGGAGGAAGATTTGATGCCACCAGTGTAATCACCCCTGAGGTTTGCATCATCACTTCTATCAGCTTTGACCATACCGATGTGTTAGGTAACTCTCTGGCGGAAATAACGGATGAAAAGGCGGCTATTGTCAAGCCTGGCAGTGTGGTGGTAACCTCTCCTCAGCTTGAGGAGGTAATTAGGGTAATAGAAGAAACCTGCAAAAGTTGTGGGGTGGGGTTGGTCAGGGTAGGTAGTGATGTCACCTGGCAGAGCCTTAATTTCGATTTTAATAGGCAGCTATTTGAGGTGAGGGGAAGATTGGGTAGTTATAAGCTATCCATCCCACTTCTTGGTCAGCACCAGTTGGACAATGCGGCTACGGCGGTGGCGGCTCTGGAGGTTCTAGCTGAGCGGGGTTTTAATATTTCCCGGGATAGTATTACTAACGGTTTGGCACAGGTAAGCTGGCCAGGTCGGCTCCAGATTCTTAGTCATCAGCCCCTTCTGGTGGTTGATGGCGCCCATAACCCCGACTCAGCCCGAAGGCTAAGGCACTCCCTGGAGCAATACTTTGACTTTGACGAGGCTATCTTGGTTATAGGGGCATCGTTAGATAAGAATATAGCCGGCATAATACCAGAGTTGTTTCCCCTTTTTGATAGAGTTATTGTTACCCGTTCTCGCCATCCCCGAGCTGCGGCACCGGCACTGCTTAAAGCTGAGTTTGCCCGCCATGGCGTAGAAACCGAGGCAGTGGACGATATTCCAACAGCGCTATCTAGTGCCCTCTCTCTGGCTGGGGATAGAGACCTTATCTGTGTTACCGGCTCGCTGTTTGTGGTAGCCGAGACAATTGAGGCAAACGAAAAGTTCAAAGGAGGTATCTTTAATGGCTGAGCAGGTTGGACATAAGATAATCGGCATTATTAAGCAGGTAAAGGGGGAGTGTAGCTTTGGGCATAAGGTAGGGGAAAAGTTTGAACTGAGTGGTCATAATACCGGTGGACTTTGCGGCTTTTTATACCATGATATCTTCCCCTATATTATTATGCTTCAGTTTGGTGGCAAGTTCCCCGATGATTGGGGAGGTGATATTCTTGAGCTTGATTGCCCCGATAAATTTAATGCCGTTAGAATTGAGCTCCGCCGAGAGGAGTAATCAAAGCCTCTTTGGGAAGCATATCACCCAGGATTTTCTCTAGTGCCATAGTGTGGCTGCAGATTCCCCAGCTTGAGAAAAAGTGGCAGGAGCACTGCCACTTCCCATCTTTATATTCAGTGTCATAGTTGTCATGCTCTCCCCGGAATTTGACTGATAGCTCAGAGAAGGTAACCCGCTCTGTCTCCTGGGCATAGCGCTTGGCTTTTTCAATTTTCCCAATTAGGCTAGATTGCATAACTATCCCTCCTTAACTAAAAAGCACTGCCTCATTTAGGTTCAGTGCTTTTTCTTTGGCAATAACAAAATTATCATTATTAACCATCACTTATTTAATTTTACTCCCTTTTTGCTCATAAGTCTAGCGAACGCTTAGTTCTCCGTAGAAATCCGACACTCATCCTCCTTTCTGAGTGGTGTGTTCATTCTTAGTCCCATGTGAGGCCGGTGGTAATGATAACGTTCC
>SDBU01005109.1_pt1 | contig 15805 bp, 11 predicted proteins | sample 2277071 | NCBI WGS metagenome assembly SDBU01 (sample SAMN10397929, study PRJNA504765) | marine sediment metagenome | isolation source: marine sediment core GS08_GC12, 126 cmbsf | place: Arctic Ocean: Gakkel Ridge, Loki's castle | collected 2008
AGACCCTTGTTCAGCTTTCTGTCTTAAATCATCGATTTGACTCTTCATATCTTCTAGCTGTTTATCCTTGTCTTTATCTTTAAGCCTGTGTTTCTCTTCGAGTGCAGAAGAGGTTTTTTTGATTATTTCATCTCTTTCTTTATCCAACTTTCTCTCAAGGTCTAACTCAAGCTTTTTTTCACGATCCTTAAGTTCTCTCTGCTCTTTGCGCAAATCCAACTCGTGTTGCCGGGCTTCATTCAGTTTATCATCTTTTTCCTTCAGCTGTTCTTTCATATCGCCAAGCTCGACTTTAACAGATTCGGTCGCCGCCTTTTTTACTTTTTCTTCGATTTTTTTTCTTTCTTCATCTAACATAACCTTGAGTTCTGATTCTTTTTCTTTCATCATTTTTTCTGCTTCTGTTTTCGTCTTTTCAATTTTATCCTCATACTGCTTTTTAATTGAGAGCTCAATCTCTTTAGATAAAGCTTCTGTTAATTCAATCTTTGCCCCGCATTTCGGGCAAGTAATAGTTTTTTGATCCATGTGATCCTCCCTTTTTAAGTATTGTTATTAAAACAATTGGCGAATATAAATCGCTTTATTTCCACTCGATTTCAAATGGATAATTGAAAGCTTTTTTGTTCAGAACAGGAATATCAATAAATGCTTCATCTTTTGGCATCGCTTTTTCAATTTCAAAACAAATAGTAAATTCATGTTTTCCTTCAATACGGGAGTCAATTGAATGGCTATGATGCCAATCAAACATCCAATAGGGGTATTCTTCGATTAAATGCATACTTCTTGGGTGCAATTTTATAAAATTTGTTTTTTCATGCCACTTAGAAACATCAATTTCTATTTCATATTTGGTATTGTTGGCAATATAAATGTAATAGGTTTTGACCTGGTCAAAATAGGTGCCGACTTTATCTTTATCGCTGCTGTCCACGCATTGGAATCTCACCTTATCTTCTCCGGGAAGAAAACAAATATAAAGATTCTTTTCCAGGATCTTTTTATTCACCATAGACCTATTTTATTTTTGCTTTCTTTAAGTGACTCTTGATCTAACTCCCCTCTTCCCTCCTCCCAAATAAATTCTCCACCTCATTCTTAAGCTGCTCGAAAAGTGTCATGTTCTCGGGAATGTCAGGCTGATCACAAATACTTATAACTAGCCTCTTATAATACCACTCCTGTTCCTTTTTCCCTCTTTTAAAACGTTCCCAAACCTTATCTCCAATCTCATTATAATCTCTGGCAATTGTTCTTATATTATTCAGTTTATCGGCACAAGACACTATTCTAATATCTAATGAAGCCGTTTTTAAAAACTCTATTGTATGTTTTTTTCTATCTTCCCAGGCTAATGTTTTATCGGGCTCAGAGCATCCTTCTACAATAGAGGCGACATATTCACCGAATTGATCTCTGATATCTTTTAGACAAATTGGCGTATCTTCAGTCGTATCATGAAGTAGGCCTGCAGTAATCAACTCCTCAGCACAGCCAGATTGGGCTAAGAGCAGTGCAACCCCAATCGGATGAGTTATGTATGGAATATCTGTACCTTTGCGGACTTGCTCTCTATGGGCTTCAGCAGCCGTCTCAATCGCAAAATCAATCATGTTTTCATCCCTTTTAACTTTGGTTCCCGGCGTATCCTTCATCTTTATGCTATGACAGCTTAAGCGAAATTATAACCACAAGTTATAAATTTACCAAAAAATAACGTTTTTTATTACTAGGAATTATAAATTATGCTCCCACGTGAGTTGTTCAAATTGTCTTTACACAAAACAGCGATGTATAGTCAGTTGTTTCTTTTATATTTCTTTAACAGATTGGCGGTTTTTTGATAGTCCATAAAGAATGTGCTGTCAAGTACATTAGTTTTTAAAAACAGCTTAGCACTGTATTCATCTCCCAGGCTTGCCCAATCTTTAAGCGCCCTATGCAATAGACCATCATCTTTCAGATCAATTTTAATATTATAATTGTCGAGAATAACTATACCCTCAATATCTCTTTTTGAAATCTCACTTTTGGAAGCAATTTTACAGTCGATTCTCCTCAATAATCTCAGTTTGATTTTCTGTTTCAGCACTTCCTCATATGTTGCTTTGAAGTCTTCATACATATCATAAACTAGATCTATATATCTCTTAACTTGTTTAGTAAAGACACTTGCTATCTCTGCATTGTATTTGTTCTTTAATTCCGACACTACAAAAGTGAATTTGTTATTATTTAATCTTTTAAGGCCTAAAAGATCGATCCTACCTTTTTTACTGCCAGGATAAACTACCTGTCTATCAATTATTAAAATTCCATTTTTCCCTATAGTCCTATTGTCTATAAAATGGTTGATTTCACTTACCCCCTCTGAAATATCTCCTTTTTTATGCTCTACTATTTTCAATATTATCGAGGTCATAATTTCATTAAAACTGTTGGAATTCTCTTTTTCTATATCATCAAAAGATATCTGCCATGTATTAGTGCCATAACTTTTGACAATCTTTTTTAACTTATCTGACAAGCGTGATTTTGGATTAAATGTATTTGAAGCAATAAGATAATACTTTGCTTTTATCCTTTTTACTTCGATGCCATGGCCTAAGAAATAAAGACTCAAAAAATTATTTCGAATTTCAACCATAAAAGATTTTCTGTTTTTGCCCTCAAATTCTAATATACAATGTAATTTTCCTTTCTTATCATTAAGCTCCTTCATGAAATCAGAATCTAATCCTCTAAATAGTGCGCCTTTTTCCAAAAAATCATTCATATAGTCAACCGGTAAATCACAATCTTTTGCGCCTTCTAATATAATATCTCGATAATCATGATGTGGCGTTCCAATTATTTCCCCCTTTCTAAAATATACAGTTGCATTATAAGAATTGGCCTCATCATCTCTCACATCGATTTTTTTCCTATCATAAGAGATAGGGTATCCCTCACAACTATCAAGTTTAGCTAAGTCTTCTTCTGTAATTTCAAATAATCCTCCCCACACAACATACTTTTCCGAATGAACTATGTTTGCTACAGCCCCGTTACGGCTTTTTGAATAGCCATCATACACAAATTCAAATTTTTCGAGATATGCTTTTTTTATAAAACGACTGCCAGGGCATCTTTTCCTTATTTGATTATGGCTCATGTTTGAGCCATAAGCGAAATACAAGTTTTTCATTTCATGTACCTCCAAAAAAGATTAAAATATGATTAATATTTCTTCTATTCTAATTCAGAAAAAAGAACATATAGAATCCCGTTAATATCTTGTTTCCAGTTTTCAATCTTCTCAACAGGAAATGGAAGTAAATATTCAAAAGAGGATTCTGTTTCAAAACCGAGCTTTTTCAATTTATTAATAACGTCATTATACTAGCAGTTATGAATTATCTTCTTATATCTGCGTCACACGCCCTCTAATCAGTCCTAAAGCCCCTTCTCCTGCTATATCCTGCCATTGACCCAACTTTCTCACCCTCAGTAATCCTAAAGAATGCCATATGAATAACCTTCTTTTGATATAAAAGAGCAGATCCTACAACTTTCTTCCCTTCGTATCGATAGTCCCAACCATTTCCTATTGATTCATACTTTTTCTCGCCACAAGATGATGCTTCTTTAATAAATTCTTTTGCCTTGTCATTCTTTGATTTTGCCACATTTTCTTTTTTCTGAAGAATAGCTTCCATGGCATAGCTTTTTACCAATTTCACATGAAGCATCTTATAAGCTGCTTCACGCGATACAATGTCTAATCCCACAATCTCTCCGTTTAATAAAACAAGCATTCCTTTTTGATTAGGGACACATTTAAAAGCTTTCAGATATTCATCTAATTCCTTGAGCTTTGACTCAAAAACATCCTTCATGGCTCCAGTAGAAGAACTAACCCCTGCCTCTTCTGACATTTCACCAATAGCATTCCAGACAGCCCCCTGATCTGAGCTGTATTGTCGAGACTCATGCAATGATGCAGAAACAGAGCGTGCCTTCACCATCCGGATATGGGGAGACATGATTGTCCCAGAATCAGTGAATTCCTCTGAAACATACGACCATCTCCCCTGTTCTGTACAGCTGACGGGAATTATAGTTTCTGACTTTTTCTTTAATAAAATGGTTGTATTCAGCACCCTGTTTTGTTTTGCACCAACTAGCTCTTCCCCATCAAGAAGAAGAATGGCTATTTCTGCCTTATTTATAACTTTCAATTCAGGCACAGAACCACCGTGGCTGACTTCTTTGACTGTCAGCTGATTTTTCTCCAATGCTTCTTTTAAAGTGATGTATTCAGGATCATGATTGATAGAGGTGCTCAAGGGAATAACTCCCATGTTTTTAAAAGCTTGAAGTTTCCCCAGTTCAATATTTAAGAGATAATTTTTTATTAGTGTGTCCATTTTTTCCCCCCTTAGTAAATATTCTATAGACTTACAGACTCTCGAATGCAGCCAACAAGCTCTTTTCTTTCTTCTCGATTAACACCAAACTCCGAAGCTTTCCCATAAAGGAGTCTATATTTTTTGGTTTTACTATCCGCAATTGGGATTATTTCTTTTATAGACTTTTTAATATTCTCCCATTGCTTAATTTTTTGCGTTTTGTCTATCTTGATATTTCCTGTATCTAGAATTTGCACAAACAATACTGAATCCGCCATCTCTATGAAATTCTGATCTTCAGTGTGATGAGAATAGAATGAAGAAAAGGCTGCAGCAAAAAATTTCCCAAATATATGAATAGGTTTTACATTCGATTCTTCGATTTCAATAATGACTTTAATCTCGTTCTTTTTTAGAATTAGTAAATCTACATTTGTGAAAATTCTTGATCTACTATTGTTAATTGTTACCCTTTCCCCTTCATCCTCTACTTTGGAATAATACAGCGGTAAAACATGTCCATCAGGATCACATGCAGGATCTTTTAAAATCCTAAGCCCTTCTCCACTTATGTTTTCTGAAATAATATCCCCGATAATCTGATGAAAAGGATGCTTTATTTTTTTCATCTCGGTGAGAGGTCGATGCGAAAATTCTCCATCTCTTTTTTTATTTCTTCTGAACCCATGTATTTCTTTAAGAATTCTACCAAATCTTCCTGCCTCGGTTGCCCAAAAACCATTCTGTATGTAACCAGAGTGCTTTTAAGATCCTTTAAACGTTGAATATCTCGACTTAATGGCATACAAGGAATATGACGATCAATTTTAAAGCCGTTTTCTGTCTCAAAAATCCAGAAAGGCACAATATCATCCTTATCCTTCTTTCTTGAAGCCACAGCTTGGCCAAACAAAAAATCCCAGGGATCTAGCTCTGATCTATTTCCTTTCAGCTTAGAGAGTCCAAAATGTTTAGCAATGTTTTTTCTTATTACATGCCCCTTATAACGATGAATACGACCTTCTCTTTGCTCAAGATCTACTGGATTAGACGGTAGATTCCAATGATAAATTGAATGGCAATATTGATGAAAATCAAGGCCCTCTTGTCCAATTGAAGTTGAAGCAAGCAAAAAGGGACGAAATGGCGAATTAAACGCAGCTCTTACCTGATCCGTTCTCGTTATTTCCTCATCTCCCTCATTTTTTCCTTCGCCAAGACGAAGAGCATAACGGCATCTTATACTACTACGATTAAGGTTAATCTTGTGTGATCTCGGCTTAACCTCAATATCATCAAAATCTGAGCGAATAGTTCGAATTGAAACGGCCGAGTAAATAGCCTTGGCAATTAACATTACTACTTCCTCAAAAGGATCATCTATCAATCCAAGAGACTCTTTGAGAATATGAATATATTCATCCATAACAGATTGAAGATTCCCAGAAATTCCATAATCTAGAGCTCCCTCCCAATAGGATTTTTCCTCATATAAACTTCTTATTAAGGTAATAGATTCTGGAAGGTTAAAAAGAATTCGAAAGCCTGCTGAAATAGACGCCGCACTTTGCAATATATGAGGCGTGGCTTTCAAATCACTGCTTTCTTTCAGCCGACTAAGGCTCCGCAATGCAACAATAGCAGGTGATGCTAAAGCCTGCTTGGTTAAAACTTCAATAAGATCTCGAGGCCTTCTACCCAATTGAAATTCTTCAGGATGCATGAAAAAATCTTTAAAGCGTTTTATATGTTGCTTAAAATAAGATTCCTTATCGGCCTCCCCTCTTGGTATAATTATTCCTTCCCATTTTAACTCTTCTTCTTTCTCTTCTTTTTCCGAATTAAACCAATTTTCTATAGAATCTTTATAAAAATGCCGATCAAGCAGAGCTAAAGAAGCCCAATACCATCTTTCATCTGTACGTCCACCTCTTTTCTGTGGAAAATCTACTGCTTCATCAAGGAGTTCCTTAATTCGATCTCTGACAATCGGTTTCATTCTCCTGTATGATGGAGGATCGCCCTTAGAGGCTATTTTTAATGAAATCTCTAAAGGATCAATCTTTGCAGCCAAAGATAAACAAGGATAAAGCAGACTTAAATTAGCCATCCCACTTAATCGACCATCTTGTTCCTTAAACAGAAGCAAAGGCTTCCTCCCCTTGCGTTCTTCTCTATAATCACTTTTAGCCTCACGATATGAAGTAACCATTCGACGCTCTGCCTCATAACTACAAATCATTGAGATTGCTTTAGGTACTATCTGCCAGGATGAAAATATTAAGCTCTTGGTATACTCATTCAGATCCTTATCTTGATAGACATCTAAGGGCTTATAATAAGGGAGGGACGGAGGAACCCACAGCAATTTCCAGCTGCCTTTGTCTAATCCGTTTTTAATAAGAGCCCTTAGTTTAGCATTAGCAGGGATGACTTCTTGGAATGAACTAATTGTCTCCCATCTGAGCGTCTTATCTAAATTTCCTTTTAATAGCTTAAGAATATTTAAATTTACTTGATCTTTTTGAGTTTCTTTTTTGAATTTTAGCTTAAATTCATAATTTTCCATAAAATTCAACAAATAAGGAGCTGATTTCCAATATTCGACAATATCGCGCGTGTCAACTTCTTGAGACACTTTATCAAGAAGTAAGAAGTTTTCGAGGTCACCCGAATCAATGTTACAATATGATCTAGAAATTTCTCTTATCATTCCATTCCGATCCCAGGTATGTGCAAGCCGCTCAGTCCTAATCATTATTTTACGCAGATAATTTTCTATTCCTTTTTTAATATTCTTTAAACCTTCGATCTTATTTTTCTTAATACTAAAAAGTTCATCCCTGAAAATCTTTAATTTTTCTTCAAATTCTTTTGTCTTTTCTTCCGATTCGAATAAAAATCTAACTGTCCTGATAAAGTCATCATAATGATTTTCAACATTTTCTTCATGATGAAGCGTGTACATTTTATAGGGCGTTGCAGAAATAAGGATGATTTTAGTAGGCACTTCCTCATTTTTATAATTGAATAAATGCTGCGCAAGCTGGCTCATTTCGTCTTGACCATCAAGGAGATATTTAAACCTTTGAAATTCATCTAGAATAACAATGTCGGGTTCTAAAGCATCAAGGCAAGACTGGGCCAGAATCATTCGCAGTTCTCCAATCAAATTTCTAACATCTGAACGATCCCTACTGGGTATGTATTTAAGTTTCCTGTAAATCCTGAATCTTTTACAAAGCTCAAAAAACCTAGCCTGAATATCGGTTTTCCCTTCGGACTTTTCTTCCGTAATTTTTTCATACAATGCATTTAAGAAACTTTGATTAAGATCATCATCAATCTTTCTTTCATTTTTAAAAAAGTTTTTAACCAGGTATCTCCAGTGCTCCTTGGAGGCATAATCTTGAAAAACATTTATTGGACCTGTGCCTTTTAACTTCCACTCCTTCTTTAACAAATGATAAATCAAAGCCCTTTCCAGCATCAGTCCTGCTCTGGAATGAAGATCAAATGAAGTTCCTGGTGTAAAAGAAATAAAGTTCAATTTATTTTTTTTAAGACCTTCTACTTTCAAAGGAAGAAGTGTCAATCTAGAAGCAAGAGAAAATTGTTTTTCGGAGGTTATGTTAAGACGGCTTATGTTTTGGCTGGCAATTTCTCTATTTGAGCAGATATAAATCACATCAATCCGTTTAACTTTTTCCCACAAATATTCTACGCTCTTAGCAATTACTCCCCTGGCTACCAGAGTTTTTCCCAATCCGACTTCATCAGCAATAAGAAACCGGTTTGTTCGATCAGAATCGATATAAAGCCTTCGAAATACTTTTTTGACAGATTTTCGTTGAAAATCCTTTAGTTGATCCATAATCTTATGCGGATCTGGACATTTCTCTTTTGTATTCATTTTATCTTTTTTGTCTCCTGAAACATTTTCCACAATGCTTTAAATCCATCCGGCAAAATCTTTATCCCCTTTTTAGTTTTACTGATATCAGAGATAAGTTTAGAAATTCTTTCAATTTTTTCAGGATGACGACTGTAAGCTCGCACCAGCTCTTCAAATAAAGGAATTTCCTCCCATGGAATCCAGCTCTCCCACCAATTTTCACCGCCTTTAATCTTTTCTTCAATCCCAGATCCAAAATAAGATAACTCTCCTTCATAAAGCAGTAATAGAAGATATCGAAGAAAATTGTCCTGATTTGAAACAATGGATTGAAGAATCATCTCATCCCGATTATCAGGTATCCCTCTGATAGGTAAATTAACAACAAAGCTAATACTCACTTTTACAGCTTTAAGCTCAGTTTTCAATTCAAACGCAAAAAGACTCGTGATTTCTTCTATAGAAATATTTTGGAACTTCTGTGTCATTAAATGCCCAGAAAAATCCAGTTTTTTACCCAAATGCGATTTCAAACCTATAGGCCAGCATTTACCATCTATATCCTCTGCATTTTGCAATACAAATCTCTTTGGAAATATCAAGGTTAAATCATAACAATTCTCATTTTTTAATGAAGATACAACCGCTTTAAGATCAGCATTTGATAGTTGCCTTTGAGCATTTTCTAAGAGCTTTTCTAATTCCTTCTTTATTCGCTCTTTCTCAGATATAGGCTCATAAGGAGGTTCATATTCATTCAACAAATCCCGAAAGGACGTGACACCTTCTTTTTGTGCTAAAAAGGGCTTTATACCTACCGTGCTCTTTTTTCCCTTAAGTCCAACTAAAAATTCCACATTATTATTAAAGGCAGCACTTGTCGCATTGGCCGATCCTGTCCAGATAAAAGCATCCCCCGCTGATTCTGCTACATACAATTTCGCATGTAGACCTGAGAGATCTGCTTTGTGCCGATCAGGGGATTTTCTCATTGAACTATCTTGGGTTTCCTCATCTTCCACACTCGCAGCAGCATCCAGGAAAAAAACTTTCTTATATTTCTCTAGAGTCTCTTGATTTAAGTCTTTAAGACTTTCAATCCGAGAAATAAGGATATTTTCCGACTGCCCCCTCGCCAAACGTCCAAGCATACCGTCTGTAAGAAAAGGAGACACTGTAAGAATTCTCCGATAATTTTCTTGGATAGGAAATTTTTTATACCCTGGAATTCCCAGCGGCCAGAAACAAAAGTCATCAAACTGCAAAGGAATTTTAAAATCGACATGCCGAATTTCTTCAGCTATCCATTCTATATCCTTTAAGGTTTGTCGAGGTAATTTCTTTTTTGCCATTCCAGGCAATGCCATTATAAAATCTGAAAGTGCACGATTCCTGGCAAATAAACGCCCCCTTACCTCACCTTCCAGGGTAAGAATTGTATCCCATGATTTATCAAATGATATATTTTTTGATAAACATAAAAATCTGTATAAAATATCTTTTTCATTCTTACCAACAAACCGAAGCACCCATATTTTCGGATGGAAAATCCCTCCCAAATTCAGAGGAGAAACTTCAATAATCATTTTTTCAAGATAATTGAATAAAAGATTAGGGAAATTTGGAACCATTATTTGCCCGTTCTGGCAAAAAATACGAAACCTTCCCTCCATTCTTCTCAAGGCCTCTAAAATTGAAATGGGATCTCTCAACAAATCTTCTTTCTTTTTTATCCCAAACTTAACAAAAGATAAAGGAATCGAAAGAAGTGTAAGCAAATCTAAAGTAAAAGTTGTAGCTACTGCCCTATCAAAAGTATAGTTATGAGGTGGCCTCAGCGCTTCTATATAGAGTTCTCTTATATTCGGATCAAGCATGGCGCTAATCTCTCTGTTTTCTTAATCCTTTAAGGATATCGTCCAAAATTCTTTTTGCTACAGACCAGCGAAAACCAAGGGCATCCGCCCCGGCTGCACCTCCGTACTGTTTCAACACTTTTGGGTTTTTCAACCTAGAACGATTTCCTTTTATTTCGACTTCTCTGTTATAAATTAATTTTCTTGCATATTCATTATCCTTTGTATGCTTCAAATTCTGTCCTTTTTTTACAAACTGAATCCACTGTTCAATAAAACGTATAGTCCTGAACGGAATATGGCTATTTTCACTACACACAATCTTCCAAAATTCAGATAAATCCCAGTTTCTTATGTCATTGAATCGTTTTTCAATATCATTAGCCCATCTTTCTATTTTCGTTCTATATTTTTCTATCCATTCCTGATTCTTTATCAGCTCAGAAAGCATCAAGTTGTACAGCAAAGCAGCTCCATGAATGGTCCCTGAGAAATTTCTAGCATGCCAGATAATCTTTTTATGCTCATCTGAAAACATCCCTGATTGGGGATGCTGCCAAATGAAACCCACATCTGTTGACTTGGTTTTATCAACAAGAAAAGCCAGCAAGCTGTCAGAACAGCTGGATCTTATCCTATCGCGGAGATATTCTGATTCCTGATAAGAAAGCTCAAGCGAAACACCCTTCGGAAAACCTTTTAGAGGCTTCACAATATTTGGATCCCAATTAGGCGAGACACCAGAGATTATTTCTTTATCGTCTGATAAAACCTTATTTTTTGAATAAAAATAGAAACTATCCAAATATCTAAAATATTGATGTAACGAGCCATTAAAACGACGGATCCCCCATATTCCCAGTCCCGACCAATACATAAAACTTGGAAGAATCTTGAGATTCCTCTGTGCAACTTTTCCTATAACTCCCTCTTCTTCTCCAGCATCAAGTAAATATTTTATAAGATTGATTTCTTCCCACCTTGAATATTCTGCCATTTTCGAAGAAGATGTGCGCCTTCTCTCAAGATCTAAATAAATCCAAGGCAAAAAAAGCATATATTTGGCACGGGTATGAAGTGTACTGGTTCCAGGAAAAAGAATATCAGAAAAAGCATCGCGAACTGTACCAACCCCAAGCTCCTCACGAATTTCTCTTTCTCGAAAAAGATAAAGGACTTCCATCATTTTCTGACGGTCTTCTTCCGAAAAATCAACCCAAGCGAAAGATGATGACATTTGTGATTATTTTAATAAAAAAATTAATTTTAAAAAAAACAATCTGTTCCTTTATTAATTCTCGATTTTTCCCATCATTTCTAATTTTTTAAAAATTGGCTTAAATTCAAAATATAACAATATTAGGAGAAATAGTACAATAGCCGTTGGGGATGAATCATGGGGTGATTTTTGGGAGTTTACGAAGAAACGCTACTTCGCATAAATTTCATCACGATCTAGTAAAACGCAATGCAATTTTAGATATGTTTGGTCAGATGCATCTTTAGGTCATGTAATATCTTTCTTTTTCAAACTTTCAAGATACCAAATAACATCAATTAACGTTCGTTTTTCAGCTTCGCCCTTTCCTTGTATTATTTCATCAAAAAGCTTCTGCCAACTGAAATACTGCTCATATGTGGTGATATTTTTTAAATCACAGGGTAGCCTTCCATGTTTCCAATATAATTCTGCTTCATTTCTTTTTAGTGTCTTCATTACAACACTGTCCAATGGACAATGAAGAAATGCCCTAACATTATCTGCAATTTCAGAAGAGGGAAGATTAGCCCAATCTACATATACTTTAAGAAATACATTTAATCCTTTTTGCGCCTGGCCATAAGTAATTATTCCTGAAGGATTAGTCCTTCTAAAATTTTTTACATTGGCTACTATACCATCTAATATATCTTTGTGTATTCTATCAAAACTCTTTTGGGTTTCTATATCAGGCAACGACTCTATGATTGAAAATATTCTCTTCTTTATTTTCACATTAGCTTCATTTGAGAAAATACGAGCACAAGAAGGATTATAGGTCATCATGAGCATTGTTTTGTCTATAGCCTCTTTTTCATGATCTCTTAACTTTTCTAAATTGATTCTTTCTGCGATATATTCTCTCTGTCTATATTTTCGTACTTTATACAAGATTTTTTCTTTATACTTCTGTTTTCCTATTAATTCCTTCGAAAAATATTTATCAGTTAAATATCTGTATTTTGCAGGAATGCTTTCCAATAATGGTTGACTAGGCCAGCCAATCTTATCTGGGTGTATATAATCACCACCTCTATAAATTCTATATTCTCCACGTGAAATCCAGTATAAATAATTATAATTACTCGGGTGATTTGATGGCTTATTTGCAACGCAACAGCTACTGATATGAGTTGAAATTCCTGATCTAATATCGCCGAATTCTCTTTCTATGTATACAATAAGCTCTTTCTTTGTAAAGGACTCCCTTTCCTCAGATAATATTCTTGATGCAATCCATATTTCCACATGTATAGGAATATTTTTTCTGTATTTCATTTAATCTGGAGTCAAATGAAAAATTAAAGATTCTTTTTTAAACAAATCTTCAAGTCAATGCCCCTTAAATCTCCATCCTACTCTTAAAGAACCTCTCGGTATCTTTATCCAAGAAATAAACATAACAGCCTTTTAGGCCTCTGGATAAAAGAACTCGGTAGGTATTCTTAACAAGGTCTACAAACCTCTCTTTTGATCGCTTAACTACAGAATCCCCGGAGTTTTCTGGATGGCCTTCCCATTTTTGGTCATCTAAGTTATAAATAAGGTCATTTCCAAATATTACACCTACATAATCAAACTCAAACCCTTGAGCAGTATAAATACAGCCAATCTGATCTATTCCATTCGGATCATGCGCCCATAGAGTCGCTTTTGGGATTCCTTTTGCCAGTCTTACCGCTTCCGGGCGTGCATTCCAGGGACGACGAAAACCGTCAATTATAACATCTTCGTGTAAAGAACCATCCGCTTTAGGCTTCTTTGACCATTCCCAGCAAAATCCTGCCGTCATCCTGGCCTTAAATCCTTTTTGCGACTTCTCAAGAATTGCTTCATCAAGCGATTCTAGAGATTCAATAATTCGAAACTCAAATTCCTCGGTTCCAGTCCATATGGCATTAGCAGTTCTTTTAATGCCGAGAGTATTGTTTATCCAGTTAACAAATGCATCCGAGCCACAACATCGAAATTGCGCCTCAAGCTGATATTCAAAAATTGCACAGCCATTAGTATTAGAATAGTCCTTGATATAGTCCACAGAGCCAATCTCGTCGGGCCTGACAACTTGATCATCATCAATAAAGAAAACAGCAACCTTTGCGGCATTTATCAATTCCTGGATCTGCGGAAGACCAGAACGGTCCTCTTTAGGGGTATAGCGGCTATCACTTGTTTTTCGGAGACGATGTGCTTCATCACTAATTAGCACGTCAACTGCATCTCTCTCTGCATGCATATAACTATTGAAATACTTGAATTGAATAGACCCTCGAGCGCCAATAATCTTCCGGAGTGTCATTGTAAATGCCCTGGAGCCAGTTGCGTAGTGTGCATTGTATCCATTTAAAAGAAGATCAGCCATTAAGTTAATAGCGATTACTGATTTTCCCGTGCCCGGGCCCCCTTTGATCAAAATTACTCTCTTCTTCTTATCATGAAATCCTTTTTTCGCGCAGGCAATTACTTTGTCGTAGGCTACAAGTTGTTCATCAAGCAGTATGTATTCAGGTTTTCCCTTGATGATGTTTCCCACATGATCCATCAATTGCTTGCTGGGACGATACTCACTCTCCTCAACACGCCGTAAGACATCAGCACCTTCTCCTTTCTCCAGTCTCCCAATAAGATAATCACGAAGAGTATCTACATCATCAGCAGAAAACAAAGGGAAATCACCGAGAATATTCTTAAACTTGTCTGAGATAAGGACATCATTATCATGGAAACTGTAATTATGGAGATATGCACACGCATTAAGAGATACCGGCTTGTCACCTTCATAAAATGCAGTATGATAGTCCTGCAAATACATTTTATACCGTCCAACCTGTGCCGAAGGATGTAGAACCTCTCGCTCACCTCCACCCAACCAGGTTAGAACCTCATTTTCCCCTTCTGCCTCACCGCATTTCTCCCACTGCTTGAGTTCAATGATTACAGCCTGGTCATGATCTGATATGTCACGGCCCGTAATCAAGCAGTCTAAACGGCGAGAAGTCAGAGGCAGCTGATATTCAAGGATAATCCCATGATCCAGGAGGTTAGCATATTGAAATACCTGTGATATAGCCCGAAGAGAATTACGCCAGGATTGAATCTCTCCTGGCGAGGGGTTGAATCTAAAATTCGCGAAAAATGCGGACTTTAGCTTATCAGCAATCTGGTTAAGAGTTGTATCTTTTATGAACTGTTGAGATGAGCCGGCATATAATCTCATTAGTCCAGTTCCGTGTATTTCTTAGCTTTTCCTTTTGCCTTTTCTATAGGATATTTTTTTTTATTTTGTTTTAGTTTTTCCTCAGCCGCTTCAAGTGGGGAAAATCCTAGCTGATCCGCAAGGCGGGCCAAATAGATCTGGACATCACCAATTTCCTCTTTCACTCTTCTCAGTGCCTCAGGATCAAGGCGCCTGCTTTGTTCTTCTGTTAACCACTGGAAGCATTCTAAGATTTCACCTACTTCTACTGCAAGTGCCATTGAAAGATTCTTTGGGGAATGAAATTGTTCCCAATCCCGTTCATCAGCAAATTTGCGTAGTTTTTTTATCAATTCTTCCATTCTAATTCATCACTCCTCTTTTATACTTTTAATGAAAATTACTTTAAATAATCTTTCAGTTTTCTACAAACGCTTCTTCCAAGCTTCGAACAATCTTATCCACTTCTGCCATCATTGGAACAGCGGTAAGTATTAAATCGACCTTGCGCTTTCCAGAATATATAGTTGCATGTCTATGAAGCTGCCCTTTATCTCGCAAATATTCCCACGTTTTTTTCTTACAAGGATATGCCAGACAAGCGATGACCTTTTTGGAGGTATATAATGTTGAGTAGGCAAGCACCTGCAAAATATCTTCACGATGTGCTTCACGAATTTCAGAATCTAATTTTCCCCAAGTTTTATGGCTAAGTTCCTGCCAGTGTTCCTTGAACTTAGCATCAATAATTATTGTTTCATCACCTCGCTCGATAATTATGTCAGGTTTAAGATACTTCTGAGAGCCAAGATAAGGGTGTGCCCAGGAAATAGGGGCAACCGTTTCTTGTTTTCGGCCAATCTTGATTGAACCTCCAATACGCCTTACAAGACGTTCGCTTACAGTTTCAACCCAAGCCTCATAGAAATCGGCCATAGACATTTTCCATGGCAATCCATGAAGATCGCTTAACCCAGCAAGCCCTCTCTCTTCAATTGTCCATTGCATAGCTTGTATGCCTTTGCGAAAAGGAGGAGTATGTATAGATCCCATCAACCATGAATTTATAGTTCTAGGAGTGGGTTGTTTTGCCGGTACATTTCTTACTTTGTTTAAAAGAGTTTCGCAGACATCCAGGAGCTGAAGCACAGCAACACCACCTTGACGTTGCCCCGCAAGGCTAGAAAGTTGAACTCTCAATGT
>SDBU01005111.1_pt1 | contig 15799 bp, 13 predicted proteins | sample 2277071 | NCBI WGS metagenome assembly SDBU01 (sample SAMN10397929, study PRJNA504765) | marine sediment metagenome | isolation source: marine sediment core GS08_GC12, 126 cmbsf | place: Arctic Ocean: Gakkel Ridge, Loki's castle | collected 2008
AGGTTTGATTCCTGCGGATTGGATGGTGTTCAATGAAGAGGAACAGATAGCGATGATCAAGTTCAGCCGTTCATTAGTTCAAGACTTCCTCATTGAGCAGGGGTTGTTGGGTGATGTCGAGCTGACCGTGTCCGGCGAACTTCTCGATGGAACTGCATTTAAAGAGACAGATACCATCAGAATAATAGACAAAGGCGGCAAAAAATCTGAAGAAACAGAAGAAAACGAAAAAAATCCTAAAGCAAAAGGCAAAAGCGGCAAAAATCCTAAAGAAACAGACAAAGACGAAGATCATCCTGGAGCAAAAGGTAAAGACGGCCAAAAACCTAAAGAAATAGACGATGACGACGAAAACCCTGAAGAAACAGACGAAGACGACGAAAACCCTGGAAAAGGCAAAGGTGGCAAAAAGAATTAGATTCTCTTTGTGAGCTGGTCTCACAATTTGTTGAAAAGCGCCTCACAGGCCATTTAAGCGGTGAACTCATCTTGAGGGGTATCATTTGGAGGAGAGCAGGTCGTTCATTCTTGGGGGAGTTTTATCCTAAGTGCGAGAATGTTTTCCGAAGGCTCTGTTAGGACAACAGGTTGTGCAGGTGACAATTATTTATCTCGCCACATATCTATGGTCATGTCTTCGGCTTTGACGTATTCGGAGTGCCAGTCGAGGAACAAGGCATTGCAGCCTTTCGCGTGCCGGGCACGAGCTACTCGTCGTCCATCGTTTATATGGTGGCTGTCCGAATCCGGCAGATGGGTACGAATAAAAATATCACAGCGAATGATTTCCCTGCTGTCTTCGCTCTCAATGATGGGGCGCCAATCGCCATCTTCGTTGTCGGTCATATATATCGTATAGGCCGGTCTTTTGAACACTGAAAGTTTGGTGGGCTTTCCAACACTGGTTCCAGAGTTGTCGTTTCTGCTTGAAAAAGTCCAGTCGTTGAGCACGTAACAGACAGTCTGTCTGGAATTGGAAATATTGTATAAACCAAAACCAGTTGTTGGAAAGCTTTTGCAGCGGTATATCTTCACGCTTTTGTAATCGCCTTTGTTGTGCTCTTGGCCCACGTAAGGCAGGTACTGCATAAACCAAATGGGATTACTACCGGTGGAGCCGCGAGGGATGAAATAATCATAATCTTGGGCGTAGAGCGAGGCTGCTAAGCCAATCTGTTTGAGATTGCTAAGACAGGTTGTGCCCTGTGCCTGCTTCTTGACCCTTTGCAATGCCGGCATCAATATGCCCATAAGAAGCGCAATAATGGCAATAACCACCAGCAACTCGATTAACGTAAAACCTCTTCTTTGGCGGGCCATAATTACTCCTTTCTCATGTGATAAGTTGTAATACTATTATTATAGGCCTGTCGGCGCACAAGTCAATAAAAATTGTTTCTGAACCGGCTTTAAATGAATTTTGTTCTAATGTGCAAGTTTACCTCAAATACCCTTTGGCTTGATTTTGGCCATTGTCAGTCTGTCCCAGTCCGCCTGCTCTGAGATTCCTCAGGTCTCACCCATGGTTCTCAAGACTAATAGCTCCATTAAACGATGCAGCTCGGTATCTTTAGAAAGTTGAGGGTCTTCATGGACGGCCTGAAGTAGCCGGCCGACAATCCCAGCCATTGCCTTTTTCTGGCGTTCGGTCAAATCTGCACTACCGACTACTTTGTGGAGCAGGACAAGAGATTCTTTATAGCGGCCTTCCTTGAAGGCGGCGTTGGCTTTAATAACATCTTCTTTGGCCGGCGAACCTTCAAAACTGGCAGCCAGCTCGGCGGTGGCGTCCGTTTCCGGTTTCTTACTACAACTGGCGAGCAGAAAGACTATTACCAAATAGGTCAGTAACAATAAAGGGCTTTTTAGCAGGGCGTTCAGCCCGGAGCCGAACGGGGACGACTGTCTCTTTAGAGACACCTCTGAGATAGAACGCTTTGATAAAATCATCATAAGACATCTACACTAAAAGGCTGCATCCAGAGTCATAGTGGTGCTTGCCCTGGTTGGTTCGTAGGGGACACTTTTTTTTGTTTGGGGATTGACCAGCCCATAATCCCCGCTTTGGCGATCCCAGTATTTCCTGTAGTCGGCATGGCCGTCACAAAAGATGAAGTTGCCGCCCTTATTATGGACATTGGCGGTCTGTTCGCGGCGTTCTTTGGTAAACCAGGAGGAGTGGTCGCTTTGACTGGCAAACATATGCCATTCCTGATACCTGGTGTACTCCCGCCCCTCCAGGGCGGCCCTGGAACGGTTGTTGGGCTCAGGCTGGACCCAGAGATGATTGGACAGAGCCCATCCCTCTTGTATGGCGATGATTCTGCCGGGATTTGGAATTGCCGCCACCTGTCGGCCCATGACGACAGAGTTTACGAGGTACCCAGTGCAACTGACGCGGGAGGGAGCATAGGCCGGGTTCGGGTTCGGCTTGAGGGCCGGACAGGCATACACGGGGGTCGTCGCTTCCAGTTCCTTGGCAGATACAAAGGGCCGCAATAACTTAAGGACATTGTCCTGAGCGGCAGGGCTGGCGTAGTCGTAAACCGCATGGGTTTTTGGGGGAGTTCTCTCGTACTCATTTTGATACATCGTGAGAGCTATGCCCACCTGGCGCATATTGCTCATACAGGAAGCTTTGCGGCCCTGGTCTCTGGCTATATTGAGGGCCGGCAGAAGGATACCCATCAGCAGGGCAATGACTGCAATAACTACCAGCAGCTCGATGAGTGTAAACCCCTTCTTCCACATGATTACACCTTACAAAAGTATATTGTGCGGGTTTTTGATGTTCCCCTTAACCACGCGGTGTGCTGAGATCTGCGGGCTGTTCCAAATGTGAGTCTGCGAACCGCAATACAGAGCACCTCGTGACGCAGGTCTGTTTCGCCGAGTCCTGCGTTTGGGAACAACTCCACGACTTTTCAAAGAGAAAAATGCAAAAAGGCATTCTGCCAGTCTTTTTTGAGAAGTCCAAGGTCTTTCGGTAGCTTAGCGATATAATTAGCGATGTCGACTATTTCAACTCCTTGGTGGAAATAGTCGGTCTCGTAAAAAAATTCTACGCTATGCGTAGCGCTCTTATTAGAAAATTATAGCTCAATACTCGCGAGTGTCAAGCTCAATTTCGCATTTTAATTAAGAGCTGTCCATTTTACGGCAAATGGCTGTTTGTTTAGAATGTGGCTAATATAATCGACGGTCCAATGGACATGAAAGTTACGCTTACCGTGAAACGGCTTGTTAAAGATACAAGTGAAGATATAACACTTCTTTTCTGCTGGGCCTGGTTGTGGTGATGGTGAGAAGACAGGTTCTCTTCCGGCTATAGCCTCAGTCTTTGCCTTTTTCTTTGGATAGTTTTTCTTCTGCTTGAGCTATTAATATCAACATTTCTGCGGGGGAGGCGCCTTCCTTGCTGCTTTTATTGCTTCGGTCGCCGTCCCCGCTGCCTGTGGCATTATGATTATCGGCACCGTTTCCAGATTCGCTATCATCGGTATCATCCGCATCAGCATGTTCACTACTTCTGTTCGACTTGAGGCGATGCTCAGAATTTCTGCGCTTGGCGCTGAGCCAGAACAGAAGTATGACCAATATGATTAGAGCAACCACCGCGAATATTGTTAACCATGCCTCGGCTGATGAGGCAGTGTAAAAATAACGCTTGGCAGCTTCCCACTGCTCAATTGGTGTTAGCGCCAAAGAGATAATGTGCAGCGCTTGTATGGTCATTTCTGTTATCATGTCGCACTCTGACGATTTTTCGGCCAGATGAGGTGCTGAATCCATCTCAAAATTTCTGCGGACCATATTTAGTAATCCAGATTATCAACCCCCTAAGATCAACCGCTAACTTACGGGGCAAGAGACTGCCTTATGTTACGAGGCTTGGGTGCGGTGAAGTTGAGGAGGAAATCCTAAGCGATTTTGGCCCTCAAAAATATTTTGGTGGAGGCCGATAAGATCATTAGTCTCTTCGCGTAATGCCCGCAAATCGCTTCTTAAATGCCTTTTTACAGTTTATTGGTTGCATTGAAATCGTTGTTGGGGTAGAATATATTTATAATTCAAGCAATGGGGGTGAAAATGAAAAAGCTGCAACAATCAAAAAGGCGAGGCTCTGCCATCCCGCTGGCTGTACTCGCGGTTCTAATATTGCTTGCAATGGGAACAGGACTGCTTAGTTTGGGTCTGAACAGCCGCGTCTTTTCCATACGGACCACCTCTGATATTTCAGCACGATGCGCTGCCGATGCAGGGCTGACAATGGCTTTGTTTAGAATGAACGAGAAATTGCCAACTCTATCCTGGGATGACAGCACCATACCACAGGCAATTGACGCATACTTGCCCAACTGTGACGCAACATATAGTTACACAATTACAGGCGATCTCGCCGGCGACTATATTATTAAGTCCGTTGGTAAAGCCGATCATGTCCAAAGAACAGTCTCTGCGACATTAAGGCTGAAGGGATTATTTGATAGTGCAATTTTTGTGGAAGAATCAATCATGATGAATAACAATAATCAGATTCTTGGTTATAACTCGGCTACAGGAGAGACAGACTTAAAAATACAGATTGGCACTCATAGCACAGAGACCGGCAGCATAATCTTTGGAAGCGGCACAATCGATGGGGATGTTGTAGTAGGTATTGGCGGGGATCCTGAAACTGTTGTGCAGAGCGGAGGTACTATTACCGGCGTAACATACGCCCTCAGCGAGGAGTACGAGCTGCCAACAATAAAACCGCCGACACTGACCGATATGGGTACGATAGATGTCCTGAGCACAACTGTGCTCAGCCCTGCGGACAATGGAAGATATACGAGCATCACTTCACTCAATGGCGAGATACTTGAAATAAGTGGTGGAGATGTTGTACTCCACATAACCGGTAATATTAATATGGACAACTTCAGCGAGATTCGGATAAACGATGGTTCGTCTTTAACTATTTACGTGGATGGAAATATTACTTGCATCAACGGAGCGGGAATCAATAATCCAAGCGGTAATTGCTCAGACTTTACACTGTATGGTACCGGTACCGGTACGGAGCCACAGGTCTTTGAATTAAAGAATAACAGCGATGTGTTCGGGGCCATCTATGCTCCCAATGCGAATATCATTCTTAAGAACAATGCAGTCTTGCACGGGTCTGTTACCGCTAAGAACTTTACGATAAAAAATAACGGCATTTTCTATTATGACGCAGCTTTGAGCGATGTGAGCATAATCGATGTGGGTGTACGCTTCGTAGTAAAGCGGTGGTATGAGGGCAGTCCTTAGTCATCAACTTCGGATATATAGCCTATGCCTATACGTAAGCCTATATGACGTGTGAAGTAGTAAAATTGGGAGCTGAAGCTGTGATTTTAATCTTTCTCATAGGAATCAAGTTTTTGAATCGTGGGCAAGCGCTTTCAGCAGCTGGTAGGTTATCAGTTCTGGTTCGCAGCTCGACTGCTTTGTTATTTTTAATATGGAGTGCTTATAGCATAGGAATACGTTTGCCGACTTTGGGTTTTTGAAAAAACTCGTATGACCTGTTGCGGTAGCTTTTTAAGAATCAAATTGGAGCAGCAAGATGGTTAAAAAGACAATTGGACAAAATTTCAGAGCGTTTTGTCTCTTGATAGCATTTTCGATTTCCCTATCCGGTATAGCAGTTTTAGCGTACCAAAGCTTTGTTTGGCTGGAGCGGGGATACTGGAAAGCTCTCGGATCAAGATTGGTCTTGGACAAAGTTATGCCGACCAACTTTTCCCAGTGGCTTCATAATCCCCACTCCTGGTTAGGCTTAAACAAGATTATATCTCCTGTTTTCAACTCCTCCCTCGCTATGTTTCTGCTCGTGTTTGGTCTGGTCGTTCTTGTGTTCGTAGCCAAGACTTTTGATTTATTCTCGAAGCCTGAGAAGAAAGAGCAGGCGAGAGTAGTAATATGGCGTACCTTATAGAAACGAACGCGAATTGGATAGGCATAGCTGTAAATGTGCTTATGGGACTATTGCCCCTTAGAGGCCGACAATAATCACGCAGAGGACGGGAGCAGGTTCACCGCCTTTTTTTTAGACTGGCCCGACTTTGAAAGGGAAGGAGGGGGCCAGATTGTTCATCTGATTCCCCCTCCAAATAAATACTAATTTTCTTCGATTTCTACCGGTGTTTCTTCACACTCTTCCACCGGAGTCTCCTGGGACTCCTCGGATGGAGTCTCTTGAGGCTCTTCGACCACTGCCTGTTGAGGCTCTTCGAGGGATGTCTGTTGTGGCTCTTCCGGGACCTGAGGTTTTTCATCGCTAACCATAATTTATCTCCTTTCACAAAAACCGACTTAAATTTTAATAGCCGTTTATCGGCATGTTCAGGCAGCAACTTAATCAGAATATGAGACTTAAAAAGGGGTGTGAGTGCTTTTTAGCAGCCTTTTTTTAATCATTTGAGCAAGACCACAGAACGGCCATCAGCTTTAAAGTTAAATCGTCTCGGAGGGCATTTAAGCGGTGAACTTGTCGTCCTGAGCCGGTTGGCTCGATAGTAGAATTGTGGAAAAAAAACGTTACGTTCAGTATCAACAGTGGCACATAGTTATAGTTTTTGTTGAATATGGATCGGAAAAATTACAACAAGGTGCCAAATGCGATTTGATTGCTTTACAGAACAGGATTATTTGGACAGCGGATTTTTGTTAGTTAGAGACCTTAACGACGTTTCCTCGCTGGCTTGCCGCAGCACCAGAGATTTTAGAGTTGACGAATATGTTCCGATTGACCAGATAGATGGCAAAAGTCTTGTTTTAGTTGACCCAGACCGTGAGAGGCGAATAAAAAAACACACCAGGCGAATCCAAAGAGAACTACGAAGGTGCAAATCCTCCGTCGCTTAAGCTCCTGCTTTGTTCAATCGTTCTCCTCCACAAAGCAGGGGCTTTTTATGAATCGTTCCGCTTTGCAAAACGGGGGGCATTTCTTTTGATTCCGCTATAATATCAGAATCTTCTTTGAATTGTCATAAACTGCAAGCCTTTTTCACAGATTTTGCTGCCAATCAGGAGAATGGAGAATTTAGAATTGAGGATTTAGATTCTTCGACTGCGATATTTATTCGGAAAGAAATGCGGGTTTAATAAGTGGATTTTGTGCATGTGAACACATGCACAAAGTATATTTTTAGTTGTATTTTTTTAGTTGTTGACTGTCGATTGACGATTGTTGATTTAGATCCTTCGGCTATGCTCAGGGCAGTCGTGCCGACGACGGCTAAACAACCTCCTGTAAATTGTGACAAAGAAAACTCCCAGCAGAGTAAGAATCCCGCAATAAATTGCGGGGCTAAATATAACACTGACTTAACGGTGCATGCGCCTGAACCTATGATAGTCACGCCTTTCTATGTGGTGGTAAGCATAGGGATGATGTGTGAGTCTCGGCCCAATGGGCAGATGTTTCGGGTGGGTAACAACTACTGCGCGGCTTGCGTGCCCGTGGTAGCCCCTGACTTCGAGACAGCCGGTAAGGGAGATTGCCAGTATTGCAAGTACGATGGTTACTATGAGCGGTTTCATTTTAGTACTCCTTCCGTTTTTTTTGTTAGTTGTGAATTGAGCTTCGGGTTTCCGTCGGTGCTTTCGATTCGCGAAGCTCGCTGTTTCACTGCCTTATTTGGTTTCACTGCAGGATGCGCATCTTTAGTTTGACGCTGTCGGTAACTTTGTCTCTATAGATATAAGGCAGTATAAGCGAAGGGAGTAACGAAAATTTCAGGTATGTATGAGACTGAAATTCGAGATTCTAAATCCGAATCCTTCGACCCATTCGACTGCGCTCAGGGCAGGCTTTGCTCAGGACAAGAATCGAAATTCATCCTTCGTAGTAATACTACAGAAAACGGGCAAATTCAAATTTACGAATGTTCAAAATTCAAAAGTCAATAAGAGCAAAACTCGTATCTCTTAAAGCGTATCTCACAACGAAAACCCCGAAATCTGAAGCACGAAATACTAAACAAATTCTTATTACCGAAACCCGAAATCCAAAATGTTCATAATTAACATTCTTCGTTTGCCAGATGGTTCGACTCTGCTCACCATGAAGATGAGACGTAAGCCAGACGGTTCGACTCCGCTCACCATGACAGAAACCGATAAGTTCGGGGTTGCAAAAATTGGTTATATTCGTTATCATTCCTGCTGTTGATGAAGCATAATATTGCCGATGATAAGGTTTATAGCAAATGGTCAAGACGGAAACGATAAAAGTCAAAACAAAAGGCAACTGTGATGTCGTTAATATAACCGAGCAGGTCAGCGAGGTTGTGGCACAATCGGATATGAGGGAAGGGACGGTTACGGTTTTCAATGTTGGTTCGACGGCGGGTATTACGACGACCGAATATGAGCCGGGGCTGGTTAATTACGATATAGAGACGGCCTTTGAGAAAATCGCACCTGAGCACGCAAGGTATGAGCACGAAGAGACCTGGCACGATGATAACGGCCATGCACACGTACGGGCCTCGCTGTTGGGTCCTTCTCTGAGTGTGCCTGTAGTTGATGGCAGATTAACCTTAGGGACGTGGCAGCAAATCATCTTGGTCGATTTTGATACGAGGCCAAGAACGAGGACAGTGATTTGCCAGATAGTTGGCGAATAATTCATTGACTATTGATTATTTGCTATTTAGTATTGAAGTAGATTGTTAGTCTTTTTTTTGGCATTCAGTCGAATGGGTATTATTATTCGAAAAACGGTTGGTGTAACGAGAATAAAGGGCAGGCACATAGGCCTGCCTCTACTAATTGCTTTGTTGATAGTTAGCTGTGGTGAGCAGGGCAGAGGTGTAAAAGACCTTGCACCTACGATAGATTTAGGTACTACGATAGGGTCGTTGGTTGAAATGTCCTGGCCCGAATCGATACGACTTGAAGGATACTGCCTGGTGGTGGGATTGAGGGGAACAGGTTCGGCGGAGTGTCCGCCCCAGATTAGAACATATCTTGCACAACACTTTATAAAGCAGTTTCCCCGGCGCCCAATAAATATGGAAAGATTTATTGACGGTTCCGATACGGCGGTAGTACTGGTAGAGGGTATAATGCCGGCAGTAGCTTCGAGAAATGAGTATTTCGATGTACGAGTAACAGCCCTGGGTGGTACACAAACGACTTCCCTTGAAGGCGGCTTTTTGCTTGGTACGGAGCTTAAGACGGTGGGTACCTTCGGTATAAAAACAAAAGTTGTAGCCGATGCCCGAGGGCCGGTCTTTATTGATAAAATCAGCACATCTGAAATGAATAAAAGGATTGGATATGTCCTGGGTAAAGGAAAGATCCTTGATGAGTACAAAGTAACTCTGGTGCTTGGCGGGCCTGATTTTAGAACCACAAACAATATTCGAAATCGCTTAAACGGACTTTTTGGCGACGGCACAACTAAGGTGATTTTGCCCGGCAGGCTCGAAGTAAAAGTGCCGGCTAAATATAGAGAACAAAAACAGAGGTTCATTTCAATAATGAAGGCGACATATCTTACCCAGAACACGGAAGTTATCAGAGAAAGAATAAAGACATTTATTGGAAAACTTGCAGCTTTGCAAGATGCGGATGCGAGTGAAATTGCTCTTGAGGCCATAGGCAATCAAAGTCTTGGTGGGCTGAGTGTTTTGCTGAATGTGTCTAATGAGCAGGTACGGCTGCGAGCGGCGAGATGTATGCTTAATCTTGGCAGCGACGCGGGTTTGGCGACTCTCAGACAGATAGCTATGGACAGAGGTTCAGCTTACCGAGTCGAGGCCTTAGAGTCAATAACTACAGGGGCCAGACGCAACGATGCGGCGAGAATATCGCAGAGGTTGCTGCGTGACGATGATTTTCACATCAGATTGGCTGCGTACGAGCAATTGCGGAAATTAGACGATATTGCCGTATCACAAGAGGTCATCGCTGGTAATTTTCATCTGGAACAGATTGTACAAACTCCACACAAATCAATTTTTGTTTCTCGGAGCGGCCAGCCTCGAATTGTGTTATTCGGTGCTCCGATACGTTGCAGTGATGGTATTTTTGTGCGTTCAGCCGACGGTGATATAACAATCGACGCTCCGGTTAGTCAGGAATATGTCTCGATAATCCGCAAACATCCCTTACGGCCCGGTGTGATAGCACAGTTGAAAAGCTCTTTTGAAGTTGGCGATATTATCCGAACACTCTGCGAAAAGCCGCTTAAAAAAGGTGAGCGAGGACGCGGAGGCTTAGGCGTTACTTATGCAGATGTGATAGCTCTTTTGAAGCGGATGTGTGACAAGGGTGCTGTAAAAGCGGAGTTTTGGGCTGGGCCCTTACCAAAAATCGGCTAATTATCAAGAGAAAACAAACCCTCGGCCGATAACAATATTGCATATTGGTCTAATAGCACAGCGTTTATATTTTAGCAATAGTTACCGGACGTTAACAGCAGGATAAGAAATGAGACTTGAAAAAATTGTTCTCAATGGATTTAAGAGTTTCGCGGACAAAACGGATTTTGTTTTCGATTCACCCATAACCGCTATTGTTGGACCCAACGGCTGCGGCAAGAGCAACGTGGTCGATGCGGTGAAGTGGGTACTTGGAGAACAAAGTGTCAAGAGCCTGCGAAGCGGGCAGATGGCTGATGTGATATTCAGCGGAAGCAGCAGCAGAAAGCCCCTCGGGGCGGCTGAAGTGAGCTTGTATATATCCAACCCTAATGGGACCGGAACGCGACAACTGCCAATCGAAGCCGATGAGGTGGAGATATCACGGAAGATATATAAGAGCGGAGAAAGTGAGTATCGGATAAACAACAGAATCTGCCGGCTGAAAGATATTCGGGAATTGTTTATGGACACAGGTATAGGCACCAGGGCCTATTCGATTCTTGAACAGGGGCAGATTGAGCATTTAGTGAGCGCATCGAAGACAGACAGAAGGTTCATATTTGAAGAAGCGGCAGGTATAAGCAAGTATAAGGCGCACAGAAAGGAAGCGCTTCGTAAGCTGGAACGAACGGAGCAAAATCTGCTTCGGCTTGCAGATATTTTGGGTGAAGTTGCAAAAAGACTGCGAAGTGTAAAGCTGCAGGCGGGCAAAGCAAGAAATTATCTGCAATATACTCAAAAGCTCAAAGAGCTGCAGGTGAACTACTCGCTGGTTGAATATGCAAAGAACCACACGCAGATGAAAGAGAAGGAAACTGCCCTTGATGAGGTAACCGAACAGTTTGGAAAGCTGGCGGCGGAAGTAGCAAGACAGGACAGTCTGATAAGCACATTAGGCGAAGAAATAATAGAAACGGAGCATAAGCTAAACCACACTGATAATTCCCTTGTATCTGTTCGGAGCAAAATTGAGCAGCGGCTCCAGCGAATTGATTTTTTAAGAACGAGGATTTCAGAACTACAGGAAAGAGAGAAATCGGCGAGAGAGAAGATTGAAAAGCTCCGGGAACAGAAAAACCTCTTTGAGAAAAATTCGTCACAATACGACGCTGAGCTGGCAAACTGTGAAAAGATGCTCGACGAGAAAAGCCAGGCTGTTGAGCAAATCCAGAAAGCTATCCAGCAAGTAAATGCCGAATGTGCCTCGCTGGAGGCGCATTTGGAGGATGAGAAATCAGGTATAATCGACATGGTCAGACGGACGGCTCAACTTCATAACGAAGTCCAGAGCATTTCGGTTTATCGCAATAATTTATCTTCTCAGAAAGACCGTCTTTCCGGCCGGGCGGAAACCGCCCATGCAGAACTTAAGCAACTGCTGACCGGAAAAGCGCAACATAATGCCCGCCTGAGTGATATTGAAAAAGTGTTAGGTGAATTGGAGGAGAGCTTAAAATCCAAGCGCAAAAAGACCGAAGAGCTCGACGGTTCTTTAGCAGTGGACAATAAGCGATTGGCCCACAGCAAAGAGGTACGAAGTGCACTGAACAGCGAGCTGACGATATTGACAGATATGGAGAGAAGGTGCGAGGGGCTTAAGGCGGGCGTTAAAAGCATTTTGCAGGACCGGTCAGTCGAAAACAATAGATTCGATTACGTTGAAGGGATATTAGCGGAAACAATAGAAACGGATGTCGAATATGCGAATGCTGTCGAAGCGGCCCTTGAGGGACAGACCGATGCACTGGTAATCAACAGCACAAGCAGAATGTTGGCTGATATAGAGACAATTCAAAACCTTGACGGCAGAGTGAATTTCATATGCCTTGATAAAATAGAGCCGTTTGTGGACAAAAATGACTGGTCGGAGTTTGCCTGTGTAAAAGGCAGGCTTGTTGAATTTGTAAAGTTCGATAGTAAATACGCACCGTTGGCCTGGAAATTACTCGGCAAGACGTTAGTTGTTGACTCTTTACAAGAGGCAGTCGAGCTGGCGGAGAAGGCAGGAGAGGAATTTAAATTTGTTACTTTGAATGGTGAATTCTTAAGTGCTGATGGGATGATAAAACTCGGGCCTTTGGGCAGAGCAACCGGTTTAATATCCCGCAAAAGCCGACTGCGTCAACTGCAGGAGACCATCGGCAATATTACCTCTGAAATTGCAGCGATTGAAGGCCAAATTGAGAAGAACAACCAGACTAAAGCACATTTGGATGAGCTATGTCAAGAGCTGCGGACGGCTGTTTATGAAGCGAACACCGAAAAGATGCAGGTAAGCTCGAAGCTCAGCGTGATAGAACAAAATATAAACCGGCTGAGACAAGAAGAGCCGTTGTTAGTCGGTGAGATTGACCTGTTAGCCGAACAGATAGCCCAGTCCGTGCAAAAGGAATATGACTCGAAGCAGAAATTGCAGGAGCTGGAGGAGGTAAACAGCCAGAGAACGGCGCATATAGAAGAGCTTGAGGCAAAATACGCTGAGCAAAAACAACAACAGCAAACGCTGGTGGACAGACTTACTGATTTGAAGATTGCTTTAGGTCAAATTACGGAACAGAGTAAGGCATTGAAACAGATAATTCTTAGTCTGCAGAGCCAGATGCAGGAGAACCGGAGGGCTGCCGAGACGTCGCAGGAAGAAATTCAAAACTGCAGCGTGCAATTGACAGAGGCTCAGAGGGGTATTCTTAACTGCGAAAGCGAGGTATCGGAGCTGTTTGTCGAAAAAGAAAAGAACCAGCAGAGCAGCCGATTATTGCATGAAGAGATTGAAAGACTGCTCGAAGAACGAAGACAAACAGAGGAGCTTGTCCGGCTCAGACGCGCCGAAAAAGAAGAGACTGAGCAAAAAATTAACGAGCTTAAAATAGGATTGGGTCAGTTAGAGGTAAAACAGCAGGACCTGGTCGAAAGAGTGCAGGAGCAGCTTCAGATTAATTTAGCTGAGGCTTATGAAAATTACAGGGACGAAGAGGTTGACTGGGACAAGGTGAAAGAAGAGATAGCTGAACTTCGAGGTAAGATTGAACGGCTCGGTAACGTAAATATCGATGCAATCGATGAGCAGGAGACCCTCGAAAAACGACATAACTTTTTAAGCAGTCAGGTCCAGGACCTCAATTCCAGCAGAGGTCAATTACAGCAATTGATAAACCGCCTTAATAAAAAGAGCAGAGAAAGATTTCAGCAGACCTTTGAGGAGATAAGGGGACATTTTCAGGAGATATTCCGCAAGCTGTTTGGCGGGGGCAGGGCCGATATAATACTTGAGGATGCTGAAGATATTCTCGAATCGGGGATAGAGGTAGTAGCGCGGCCGCCCGGCAAGGAGACAAGAAGTATATCGCTGCTTAGCGGCGGTGAAAAATCGATGACGGCGATTGCCTTGCTGTTTGCGGTTTTCAAGACAAAGCCATCGCCGTTCTGTTTCTTAGATGAAGTTGATGCGGCCCTGGATGAGGCAAACAACGAGCGTTTCAATATACTGCTGCGGGAATTTCAGAAGGATTCGCAGTTCATAATCATCACGCACGCCAAGCGCACGATGAGTATTGCGGATGTGCTGTTCGGGATAACGATGCAGATACGGGGAGTGAGCAAGAAGATTAGCGTCAAGTTCGGCGAGGTTGAAGAAGAAACGGCCGCGGTGGCTTAATCGTTGCTCGTCGCTCGTTGCTCGTGACTCGTGTAAATGCGTGGTTGAGTATATGTGTAGATGCGGGGGAGTTTCGAGCAGAATGGAGGTAATCCTTTTTTCACAAGCCAGATGGTTCGACTCCGCTACGCTCCGCTCACCATGACAATGAGAGTGGTTTCAGAGTAAGCCATCCCCAAGCTTCGCTTGAGGCTGCCACCCATCGTTTTAAGTGTGTGACTGTCCCTACAAATGTTTCCTAAAAGACTACCTCTCTACTATCGAAGACCGGGCCGTCTTTGCAGCACATTTTGTAAATGGTTTCATTTGAGCTGCTTACTTTACATTCCACGGCACAACTCTGGCACAGGCCGATGCCGCAGGCCATTCTTCGTTCCAGGCTGAGCTGGCAGTCGATATTTTTGTCTTTAGCGATTTCAGACACTCTTGCCAACATTGGCTCTGGTCCGCAGCAATAAAAAATCGTACTGTTGCTGTCCAAACGTGATCGGCTGAGCCATTCTGTGAGGCAGTCAGTAACAAATCCGTGATAGCCGGCGGAGCCGTCGTCCGTTGCTACGAGTGATTCTATGCCGTACATGGCAAATTCCGGTATTGAAAATCCTAATTGCTGCGAAATCTCATCCAGTCTGCCCTCGAAAGGCAGCTCCGTTGCCGTTTTCGCACCGGCAAACGCAATCACTTCAATCTTGGCGAAATCTGCCGTGAGGACCTTTGCCAGATGCAGTAGTGGCGGGACACCCATCCCCCCAACTACCAAGAGAGCGGTTTTTTTGCCGTCCGGGACAGAGAAGCCATTTCCCAAAGGCCCGATTACACTGATTGAATTGCCGGCTGATAAAGTTGTCATTCGCAAAGTGGCAGGGCCGAGGACACAATAAAGAAGGTCGGCGAAAGTTCTATCTTTCTCAGCAATGACATCAGTAAAACTAAAAGGTCTGCGCAGTAATATTTTGCGCCCGGCGGCATCGAGCAAATGTTCCGGTATGTTTTCTACGGACGGCAGGGCGGTACGGGAAAGGTCTAATTCGGCAAATTGTCCCGGCTGGAAATCGGCAAAGGCCCTGGCTTCATTTGCTGAAAACTCAAGTCTTAGCCGATAGAACCGTTTTCCAATCTGTCTGTTAGAGGAGACGAACGCCTCAAATACTCCCTTAGCTGACGACGAGCATTTTTCTGACATAGTTAGCTATTGTCCATGTTACAATAGACCTTCATAAATCCTGATGCCTTCCACCACCTTGCAGACGTGAACGGCATATTTGTCGGCGAACTCAGGCCGGCTGCGGGGATAGGCCGTATCAACAGCCTGCTTGACCGCTTCGATACATTCGGCCCGGACCAAAGCGCCCGATGCCCCCTTGTCACCGCCTCCTAACATGCGCTCTCCTAAAACACCAGGGACCGTTCTAATGATATCACACATCGTTTCCAGTTCCGGGCCGGATATTTTGTAATCATCGCGCAATCCGATGCCATCAGCTCTGAATATCTGTCCAACGGTTTCGATGTCACCGGCTTTCCAGGCTTCGAGCATCTTATAGAACCGGTTTTGGGCATCGAAAATATATCTTAAGCGGTCACACAAGTCCGGATGACTTTCACCGAAGTCGTCCATAATCTTTTCATAAACTGTCCGGTCCTTGATATCCGCGAGGCATGATATATCGTAATTGGCTTTCTGTAATATTGAAACCAATTTCTCACATTCTGCTCTGCGGACGGCGTAAGTTGATTT
>SDBU01005112.1_pt1 | contig 15797 bp, 18 predicted proteins | sample 2277071 | NCBI WGS metagenome assembly SDBU01 (sample SAMN10397929, study PRJNA504765) | marine sediment metagenome | isolation source: marine sediment core GS08_GC12, 126 cmbsf | place: Arctic Ocean: Gakkel Ridge, Loki's castle | collected 2008
GCTCGAAACGCTTGGAGCGGGGGCCGTACTCGACCTCCAGCACACTGTAGGCCAATTCGTCGGCGCCGACCCCGACGTGAAACAGACCCACGGGAGCGGCAAACATGACCGCGAGCACCGGAGCAGCCGCGCCGGGACGGTAGTTGACGATCCGGGCGATCGACAGCACGGCGCCGAGCATCACCGCCGCCGCCAGCACCGCGATTAGCCACGGGGCGATCAGTAAGAACTTCTGCGTGGGAGCAGCGTAGTTCGCGAGCTGATCCGGCGTGCCGCGGGTGGCCAGATAGAGGTAGAGCAGCACCGGCAACAGGCCCAACAACGCCGAGCCGAACCGGAATCTCATCCGAAACGGCCTGAGCGACGCCAGTATGCAACTGCCGAGCAGCGTCACCGCCATCCAGGGCAGGTGGGCAAAGACCACGACCGCCGCGAGGAACGCCAGCGCGAATCGAAAGCGGTAGAGGATCGCGACGACGATGGGGACGGCGATCAGGACGGCGACGACCATTCCGATCACGATGGCGTGCAGCGGAACCTCCACCACGTTGATCGGAGCGAGTATGAAGTCGTTGAGATTGGGGGCGGCGGCGTCCCAGAAGCGGGCGGGCGCGACGTAGCTGTCCAGCGAGAAGTCGAACGCCCGGGCGAAGTGCAGCCAGTGGGTGAAGGCACACAACCCGCAGAACAGCCCCAGGTTGACCAGCAGCAACGCCACCGCCCGGATGCGGTACTTCGGCTGCGTCCGCGACCAGACATCGACGATTTCCGGCTCGTGTGGTGCGCTGGCGCCGTTCGTCGCCGCGGTAGTTGAGTCTGGGCCGTTGATTGTCGCAGCCGCGCCGCGTTCAGCGGTTGGGTTTTCAGCCCGTCGCTCGACCATACACGAGAATGCTATCGCGCCCGATGGGGGTTGCAATCAGGTCGGAGGCACGCTGCGACGGTCGCGGCTGAGCTGGGCAACGCCCTTGCTCAGGCCGGAATTGAGGGTGAGGTCAGCGTCCGCACCAACATTGAGGGAGTGATCGTCAGTCTCAGCGAAGAACTCGTATTCCCCTCCGGTGGCGCTGATATCCAGCACCGAGCCAGGGCGGCTCTGGACAGTGTCGCCCAAGTCTTGGCAGGCTTGCCCAACCACATTCGCGTTGAGGGGCACACTGACGATCGTCGCACCAACAACCCAGCCTACGGCAACAACTGGGAGCTGTCCACCGCACGGGCGATAAGCATCGTACTCTATCTGACGGAGAAAGGGATTGACCCTTCGCGCCTGTCGGCTACTGGCTATGCCGCCTACCGGCCCCTATTCCCGAACGACTCGCCGGAACATCGCCAGGCCAATCGCCGGGCAAGCATCGTGATCATCTATCCCTTGGAGCGCCACGACTTCCGCATAGAACGGTTCCCCGAGTTGCAGGCACTAAGGGAACCGGTACTACCTGGCTCGCAGTAGGGAGCTACCGCCGCCTGGCCTTTACCGGCTTGACCAGTGAGCGGCAAGCGGGATGGGTGGAACGATCCAAACCAGCTAGGCTTTCAGGACGGCATCTATGGCAAGACTATTCGGCAACAAGAAACTGCTGGCTGCGCTCGTGGTCGTTGTTGTGCTTGTGGGGTTCTTCATCTACATCCTTGTTCCCTCCAGCCTGCCCAAGCCCATCTACATAGAGTTCGTCAGCGCAGAGCCCGAGTCAGCCGCGTCGGCCACAGCGGACCACAGCGACCCAACAGAATCACGTCTCTCAGAGCCAGCCGAGGAGGTTGGCGAGGCAGCACCGTCTGAAGAACCCACTCCCATGGTATTCCCGAGGGTGGGCCAGGGGATCATGTACGAGGTGGGGTCGCGGATCGTCAACTTGCTTGACCCAGTCGGGCGCCGCTACCTGAAGATCAACATAGTCCTAGAGTTCCTGCCTCCAGACCACGGATACTACCAACTGGATGGGGAGGCGCGCGAGGCGGAAAGAGAGAAATTCGTCAAAGAGATCGCAGAGCGCAAGCCTATCATTGACGACTTGTTGATCAGCCTGCTTACCAGCCGATCATACGAGGATATCCACACCTTGGAGGGAAAGACCCAGCTCCGCTCCGACATCCAAGAGCGGCTGAACCAGGCACTGCAAGAACCGCGAATCGTTGCCGTCTATTTCACCGAGTTCCTTGTCCAGTAGAGCAGGTGCGGAGACCAGCGTGGAGAGCAAGACCCTTTCGCAGAAGGAAATCAGCGCACTACTGAGCACTCTTGCCCCAGACCAGCGCCAGACCAAACCGGACGCGAGAGGGCCGAAACTGAAAAAGTACAACTTTCGCGCGCCGGCGCGCTTCTCGAGGGACCAGATGCGCACCTTGCGGGTGATCTTTGAGGAATTCGCCCGCCAGACCAGCTCCGTACTGGCGATCCTGCTGCGCACAAAGGTCAAGGCCAGCTTGGTCTACCTGGAGCAAACTGCTGGTGAAGGGATCACCGCTATGCTAGGAGACGCTCCAACCATCGTGGTGAACCTCATTCGTCTATCCCCTCTCCCAGGGAGGGCCCTTTTTATCCTGGCAGTTGACCTCGTTTGGCGTCTCGTGGAACTCGTGCTGGGCTCACGGATCACGACCCGGCAGACCAGGGAGCGAGAGGTCACCGACATCGAGCTATCGCTGATGCAAGCGGTTACGCGGCACATCCTGAGAGGCATGCAAGCGGCCTGGTCCAAGGTGATCGAGGTAGACGCTACATTGGACAGCACCTCGGTTGACTTGGAGTTGGTGCGAACTGCGCTTGCCGATGAAGCCATTTTGTCGGCCATGTTGGAGATAGACATCGATGAGGTGACAGGGGCAATGGCGTTCCTGATGCCCATCTCGATGCTCAATCCGATCGCATCCCTCTTGAAGCCACACTTGCTGGCTGGGCAGCAGGCGGATGAAGAGAAACCCGAGACGCAGAGCATGCAACGCTCTCTCGTTCTTGCGCGGCTCCGAAGAGTTCCCCTTCCGATTTCTGTCCTGCTTGGGGAAGCAGAGGTGGGCGTTGGAGACTTGATGCGACTTCAACCGGGCGATGTCATTCGCCTGGATCGAGCCATAGACGAGGAGCTAGAGGTATGCGTGGGCGGCCACCCAAGATTCTTGAGCCAGCCTGGGTTGAAAGGGAGCAGCCTGGCCGTCCGCATCACCAGGCTGGTACGAGTAGACTAGCGTTGAGGCAGAGGAAGCGCAAGGTGGCGGGTGCAGGGGTGGCCAGCGCTTGTGCCATAATTTGTCTCCATGGGGGATGGAAGCATGGCGTCTAATGAAGCCGGTTTGGCCGCGGAAGAGCTGAGAAGACTCCTTGGGCAGACCTCCTCGACGGGTGCCGGCCCACTGCCTGTTGACTCGGTTCCGCCAGTTCAAGAGCAAGCGGCAGAACCGTCATCAGATGCTGTGTCCATGAACCAGGAGGCGATCGAGGCTCTCTTGGCAGCCCACTCCCAGGAGCAGCCGGAAGAGTTCTCTTCGCTCTCCAGACCGGCCGAACAGGAGCCTGCGGCCCAGGGGCCACTGGATGCCATGGCACTCGACCAGCGGGCTCTAGAGGAGCTCCTGGCGAGCCAGGAGCAAGCCCAGCCCAAAAGCCCAACTCCACACCGAGCAGTGGACCGACCTCCGACCGGCATGGAAGGAGACCAGACCTCCCAGGTCGAGCCCCAGGCACTGGGTGCGGCCCCCGTCACTGTGCGGCCAGCCCGGTTCACTCCGCTGGACAGTCCCCGGGGCAGCGCGCCCCAGGGGTTGGCTGGGAATGACCTTGGTATCCTGCTAGACGTGCCAGTGCGAGTCACAGTGGAACTGGGACGGGCGGAGTTGCCCGTGCGAGAGGTCTTGGAGCTGGGGACAGGTTCGGTGATCGAGCTGGACCGCTCGGCGGGCGAGGCGTTAGACATCCTGGTCAACGGTGTTGTCATCGCTCAGGGCGAGGTGGTGGTGGTCGGGGAGCAGTTCGGCATTCGCCTACTTCAAATCCTCTCCTCCCCTGGCAGATACGCCTGAAAGATAGGGAGTTGGCCAAGACTACGATGGGGGAACGATCTTGGACCTGGAGATAGCTCTGCTGTTCAAGATGGGAGCGGTCTTGCTCCTGCTCGTCCTTGTGCTCTGCGGCCTCCGGCGAATGGCGGGCCACAGGGCAAGCCGGGGGTGCGGCCTGATTCATATAGTCGAATCCAAGGCCGTGGGCCAAAGTCAGACACTCTATCTGGTACAGGTGGGAGAGCAATCGTTCCTTTTGGGAGGATCGAAAGAGTCTCTGAGCCTTCTGACTGAGGTGGCCAACCTTGCGCTGCCCACTGAACATCCAGAGAGGGGTGCCGTGGACCGCTGGCCAACGGGCAAAGCCCTCGCCGACTGGAAAAGGGCACGCACAGGGTGGCTCACCTGGTGGCGAGATCGATTGCGCTTCGATGGTTGGAGACGGCCCACCCGCAACGAGGTGGACCAAGCATGAAGAAGGCGAAATGCGTAGGCTTGGTTGCGGTCGCGAGCTGCTTCTTGTTCTGCCTGACCGGGTGCACAGAGCAGACCATCTCGATACCAGATTCTCTGCTCGGTGCCGAGGGGGCCGCGCGTGGCGGGGCGACGGCGGTCCAGCTTCTCGTGCTTTTGACCGTGCTCAGCCTGGCTCCCGCCATGCTCACCATGATCACCGGCTTCACGCGCATCGTCATCGTCCTCTCCTTCGTGCGCAGCGCCATTGGCACCCCGGCGACGCCGCCGAATCAGATAATCATCGGGTTGAGCCTCATTCTCACCTTCTTTGTGATGGCTCCCGCGTGGAACGTCATCAACCAGGAAGCGGTTCAGCCCTATCTGGACGGTCAGATCTCTCAAGAGCAAGCCTACCAGCGCGCCGTAGTTCCGATTCGCGATTTCATGCTCCGTCAGACGCGGGAGAAGGATCTGTCACTCTTCATTCACCTGGGAAGGCTGGAGCAGCCCGACGCTCAGGATGATATTCCCACCTATGTACTCCTTCCTGCGTTCGTCCTCAGCGAGCTCAGGGCTGCCTTCCAAATGGGCTTTGCTATTTTCGTTCCGTTTCTGGTCATTGACATGGTGATAGCCAGCACCTTGATGGCGATGGGGATGATGATGCTTCCTCCATCAATGATCTCGATGCCCTTCAAGATCCTGTTGTTCGTGATGGTGGACGGCTGGCATCTGGTCATCCGCTCTCTGGTGGAGAGCTTTGGGTGAACTACTATGAAGCGAGTGAGCGGTCATGACTGAAGCATATGTGATGGGCCTGGCCAAGGATGCCCTTACCCTCTGTCTGATGCTTTCGGCCCCAGTGTTGGCAGTCAGCATGGTCGTGGGGCTTGGAATCAGCCTTATCCAGGCCGTAACTCAGATCCACGAGGCAACACTTACCTTCGTGCCCAAGCTGTTGGCGGTCGGTTTGGTGTTGGCCCTTCTCGGCCCGTGGATGCACCAGAATGCGGTCCAGTTTGCAGCTAAACTGCTGTCGAGCATCGGGTCTTTGGCCCGGTAGGCGAGTTCCTGGGAGTCGAATGTGACCATCTCTGTAGCCGACGCTCAGCTCTTCTTCTTGATGCTGGTACGGGTCTTGGCCATAACCATGGTGACACCCGTTCTCAGCACGCGTCGGTATCCTGCGCAGGCCAAGATCGGACTGGCTCTCTTTCTGACCTGGATACTCTTCCCAGTCCAGCCACGGCCCGATCAGCCATGGGAAGTCCTGAGCTACTGCCTGGCCGTCTCCCAGGAGCTAGTCACCGGATTGCTGGCTGGTTTCGCCAGTCTCGCGACGTTTGCCGGTCTGCAGATGGCCGGGACTTATATCGGACTTCAATCGGGGATCCGTATGGCCAGCATGCTCAATCCCAGGCTATCAGACATCGTCCAGGTGCAGGGATCAGCGTTGGAGCAGCTCTACGCTATGGTCGTCGTGCTGCTCTTCTTCCTCGTCGGGGGGATGCACCTGGTCATTCTGGGCATCCAGCAGACCTTCCAGATAGTCCCCGCAGGCCAGTTCGCCCTGAGCCCTTTGGCCTTCGACAGGCTTTTGGTGCTCGGCAGCATGATGTTCAACAGCGCGCTGTTCATCGCCATGCCAGTACTGGCAACCCAGCTTCTGGTGAGTGTGGCATTGGCCATCATCTCGCGCGTTGTCCCGCAGGTGCCGGTGATCTTTGTCGGCGGACCTCTCAAGATAGGCCTGGGCATCATAACCCTGATGCTGGCCTTGCCCTGGATGGCCAGCTTCATCGTCCAGAAGCTGTCGCGGGTGATCGATGACATGTTGATCTTTGTTGCTTCCTAAGGCGAGACCCAGCCGATGACCTACGAGATTCGGGTGGGCGCAAGACAAAGCTGAGGCGTCGAAACATACCATGCCCGAGAAAACGGAAGCCCCTACCCCCCGTCGGCTGGCCAAGGCGCGCACAGAGGGACAGGTGGCTCAGAGCGCGGAAGTGAATACAGCGGTGCTTCTGATAGTCGCCTTTGGGCTGTTAGGCCCTATGGGCCGGCGACTGGCCCACGAACTGGCTACCTTCACCCGTGTTTGCTTGGGGCGACTGCCAGACAATGACCTGACCTGGACCTCGCTGTCGTCCACCGGACTGAGCTGGGCCAGGCATCTTGCCCTGATACTGCTCCCCTTTGTGCTCTGTTTGCTGGCCACCAGTGTCGGGGCCAGCCTGCTGCAGACGGGCTTCCTGCTCTCCTACAAGTCGTTGATACCCAACCTGGCCAGGTTCAATCCCTTGGCCAGATTGACCACCCTTGTCTTCTCTAAACAGAGCCTGATAGTGCTGGCCAAGTCTGCTGCCAAGATCGCGATTGTGAGCCTGGTGGCCTATTCAGAGATACGCGATGCGTATCCTTTGCTTCTTTCCTCTCCTTGGGAAGGACTAGCCCAAGGCTTGCAGGTATGGCAAGAGACCGCGCTCAAGCTGGGAATGCGCATAGGAGCCACCTTCGTGGCCTTGGCAGTGGTGGACTATATGATCCAGCGTCACCAGTGGTGGCAAAGCATGCGCATGACCCGACAAGAGCTGCGAGAGGAACGTCGTCAGACCGAGGGCGACCCCTTTGTGAGGTCCAGGCTCCGTCAGCGGCAGCAGTATCTGGCTCGAAGCCGCATGATGGCCGCCGTGCCCGAATCAGACGTGGTCGTCACCAACCCGATGCATCTGGCAGTCGCCCTCAAATACGAGATCCATCAAATGAGGGCACCAATCGTCACGGCCAAAGGCGCGCGTCTCCTTGCCGACCGGATCAGAAAAGTTGGCCGCAAGCATCGTGTGCCGATCGTTCAGAACAGGCCGCTGGCCCAGGCCCTCTACAAGCACGTCGAAGTGGGACAAGAGATCCCATCGACACTCTATGAGGCGGTGGCCAGCGTATTGGCCTTCGTCTACGGCTTGAAATCCAAGTCAGCATAGGTCGTATCATTATGTCAACCGCATCCATCACGCAATCGAAGGGTCTTGGCCGCTACAACGACGTCCTCGTTGCCCTGGCGATCGCGATCATCATCGGCATGATGATCGCGCCATTACCACCGCTGTTGCTGGACATCTTGCTGGTGCTGAATACTGCCATTTCTCTTCTGATCCTCTTGATTTCTCTGTATGTCACAGAGGCGCTGCAATTCTCTGTGTTTCCTTCATTGCTGCTGGTCTTGACCCTCTTCCGCCTGGGGCTGAACGTTTCGGCCAGTCGTCTGATTCTCTCGACGGCCAGCGCCGGCAAGGTTATCGCTGCCTTTGGAAGCATCGTTATTGGCGGCAACTATGTGGTGGGCGTGGTCATCTTTGTGACCCTGCTCGTCATCCAATTCATGGTGATTACCAACGGCGCCGGGCGGGTCGCCGAGGTCGCCGCTCGATTCACCTTGGATGCCATGCCCGGCAAGCAGCTCAGTATCGATGCCGACTTGAACAGCGGCCTCATCGACGAGGACGAAGCACGCAGACGGCGACTCTTGGTGGGCAACGAGGCCGACTTTTACGGTGCCATGGACGGAGCCAGCAAATTCGTCAAAGGCGACGCCATTGCAGCGGTGGTGATAGTCATAGTCAACGTCATAGGCGGCTTCGTCATAGGTATCTGGCAACTCCAGATGGACGTTCTGGAAGCCCTGCAGACTTATGTTCTGTTGACCGTGGGACAGGGCCTGGTCACCCAGATTCCCTCGATCCTCGTCTCCACCGCGACAGGCCTTCTGGTGACCCGCTCAGCATCGGAGGATTCGCTCGGCAATGAGATGGCCCAGCAATTCCGCAACACCAAGGCCTTGTTGGTCGTGGCCGGCTTTTTGGTCGCGTTAGCATTGGTCCCCGGCGTGCCCAAACTGCCCTTCTTGGGATTGGGGGCGGTCATGGGCGGTCTTGGTTGGCTCCTGCGCCAAAGGGAGCTATCTTCGGAGGATGAACGCCGGCTAGCCGAGCTACCACCACCTGGGATGTCGAGGGCCCTGGCGGCCCCGGAGGCAACCACTGCGTTGCTCCAGGTGGACCCGTTGGAGCTCGAGATCGGCTACGGACTCATACCTCTGGTGGACGAAACGCTGGAAGACAATCTGCTCGCCCGCGTGGGTCACATCCGAAGGCAACTGGCCCTTGACCTGGGATTCATCTTGCCAAGGGTGCGTATCCGCGACAACCTGCGCCTACCTCCCAATGGCTATTGCATCAAGGTCAGGGGAGCCAGGGTTGCTCAAGGCGAACTGAGGCTACGCTACTTCTTGGCCATGCCCACTCGGCCAGATGCTCCCCCCTTGAAGGGGATTCGCACAGCCGAGCCGGCCTTTGGCCTTCCAGCCTGGTGGATTGAAGAGAAAGATAGAGCAGATGCGGAACTGGCGGGGTATACAGTGATCGATCCGCTCTCCGTTCTGGTGACCCACCTTTCAGAGACTATCAAGACCCACGCGCCTCACTTGCTGGGAGTCCAGGACGTTCAGAATCTCTTGGACAGCCTTCAAGAGTCCACTCCCGCGGCGGTGGAAGGCGTGATCCCTGACCGGCTCAGCCTCAGCGAGCTACAGGCGGTGTTGCGCAATCTGCTGCGCGAGCGGATCTCCATTCGCGACCTGACAACCATACTGGAGACGGTCAGTCGCTATTCGGCCGAGACCAAGGACCCGGCGGTGCTCAACGAAGTGGCCCGGCGCGCCCTTTCGTACACCATCTCAGATCAGTATGCCACGGAAGGTGTTATCCATGTCGCTACCATGGACCCAGCCACCGAGGCTCTGCTCAGTCAATCGGTTCGCGCCCACCGGCAACTCGGCCTGCATCCTGAGATGACCCAACAACTGCTAACCGGCATCGGCGAGGCAATGGAGAAACTGGCTCGACTCGGGCACCAACCCGTGCTTCTTCTTCTGTCGAATCAGGAAGCGCGCTTGCCCTTGTCGCGACTGGTTGAACGTGCCTATCCCAGCCTCGCGGTGCTCTCATATGGCGAAGTGTCGCCTCATACTGACGTGGAGTCCCACGCTCTGGTGAGCCTCGAGGGAGCAACAGAGTAGCCGCCTTGCGGGGACAGCCCACCTCCATCAAGGGAGGCGAGAGTTGATGAGTGCAGTACCTTCCGAATCGACCAACAAGCTCCTGGAAACCACGTCCTTTTATCGGACAAGCATTGCCACTACCTGGAAGCTGGGGTTGGGCAGTGCTGGGCTTGTCGCCCTCTTGTCGCTGACGGCTGGTGCGCTGCCCTCGACCTCAGTCATTCGAGGGGGGATATGCTTCTTGGTTTTCGGCTTGATTGGGTGGGGCATCAATGCCGTCCTTGTAACTGCAGGAGTGAAACCAGAGAAGCCCGATGAGACTTACGAGGAGATTGAGTCCTCCCGAACCCTTGACGAGGACGGCCGGTGGTGATGGGCCCGGCCTCGTCCCGATCGTCGGCCCCGGAAGGCCAGAACATGTCTGGCCAAAGGGCCTGACAGAGCCCCGCCAAAGGTGGGTAGGAACCAGTGAAGGCGCGAAACTCTCTTGAGGGCGATACCAAAAAGAAATGGCAGCGATTCGTCGCAAGCCGTGATCCAGAACTGCGACGGCAGCTCATCCTGGAGTACGTCCACCTGGTAAGCCATGTGGTTCACCGCATGGGCTACGATGGCTCGCCCCCTTTCGACAAAGAGGATCTGGTCAGCGATGGGATTCTCGGCCTGATCAGCGCTGTCGATCGCTTTGATCCCGGACGAGGCATACAGTTCGTGACTTATGCGACCATCCGCATTCGTGGGCAGATACTGGACGCGCTACGGACCCGCGACCTGCTTCCGCGCCCAGCCCGGCACCGAGTCAAGCGGCTACAGGATGCCATCACTGCCCTCATAGGGATCCTCGGAGTCCCGCCAACAGAGGAAGAGCTCGCCGAGCATCTCAGCTTGACCCTGGATCAACTGCGCCAGACCCTTATGGACGCGAGCTTTGAGATTTGGTCAATGGATGCACCACTGTCGGACGACGCTCAGGGCTTTTCCCTGCAGAATGTACTCAAATCCTCGGACGAATCACAGCCGGCGGTGCGCCAGGAGATGACCGAATTGCGCGACCAGATACGCGACGCCCTCCATCAGTTGCCTCACCGACAGAGGGTTCTGTTGTCCCTGTACTACTATGAAGAGCTCACCATGAAAGGTATCGGGAAGGTTCTGGGCATCTCCGAATCGCGGGTCAGTCAATTGCACGCTCAAGCGATTCTGAGCCTCAGATCCCTCCTGCGGACCTCAGGAGCCATGGTCGCTCGGAAGGAACCGCCGGCGCGGAATCGTACCGCAACTCAGCGCAGTCTTCCGGCCGCACGCCTGGCATGATTTCCCCAGGCATCGACTGCACCAGGGTCTTGAGAAGGACGGCCAAGATGGGGAAAGGTGGATCAATGCGATCGGACAGGCCCTCCTTGCAGAACAAGTCTGTAATGCTGGTCGTCTGTCTTCTCAGCATCTTTCTCATAGCTGCCCCAGCCGGCTTGGCCAATGGCAGTGGCGTCAAGGTGTTTCTCGGATACACCCCGGGGATCTCTAACTGGGGAGCCTTTGAGGCAAATGGGTTGGCGACCATCAATCTCGGCGATGGCGACGTGCATCTCGTCGTCAACCACCTTCCCTACGACCCTCTCGTCCAATACCAGGCGTGGGTCGTCCCTGTTGACGAGCCGACCGTGATGATAGCCCTGGGCTCTTTCAACGTGGATACGACTGGCCATGCCGAGGTTGACTTCAGTGGTCTGCATCTGCACACCCAGGAGTGTCGATTCCTTGTGATAACCGCCGAACCGGTGCCCGATAAAGATGAAGCACCCGACCCCAGGCGCGCGTTGGCCGGGGTGTTTCCCAACTCCGAGGCCCGCTCTCTGCCCGAGAATCCGCAGGCATTTGCTGACCTACTGGATCAGAGCGCGAAGGAAAGCATTTCCGGCGAGGCGACCCCGGCCACACCCGGGAGCCCCGATTCGGCTCAGGTGGACGCCCACAGACAGGATCCGTCTGCGCCTTCGACCCTGCCGGTCACAGGGGCAGAGCTGCCACGTTCCTCGGCTGGGGAAGTGACCGTCTTGGCTGGGGGACTGCTCATGGTAACGCTGGTCAATATCATCTCGAGATTGCGCGAGATTCGTGGAACGGGAGGGAAAAGGTGATCCAGTCGCTCTACACTTCCGTATCGGGGATGGTGGTGGGTATGTGGCAGCAGGCACGCATAGCTCACAACCTCACCAACGCTGACACCGTCGGCTACAAGGCGATTCGCGTTCCCCTGTCAGAGTTCGCAAGCCTGCTCAGTGCTCTCTTGACTGACCAGACGCTGGGCGAGGCCGGCGTCGGAGCTATGATCAGCTCAGAAGAGACCGATTTCTCGCAGGGACCGCTGCAACTGACCAACCGGGAGTTGGATGTCGCCTTGAATGGACCAGGGTTCTTGCGAGTGATGACGCCCAGTGGCGAACGTTTCACCAGGGTTGGTCACCTGCATCGTGACGCGAGCGGGCGGTTGGTGACCGCACACAACTACGCGGTGTTGGGGCAGAACGGCCCCGTCGAACTGCCGCCAGGCGATGTCGCCATCTCTCTCGGCGGGGAGATCTTTGTCGATGGCCAGAGCGTGGCCTTCCTGGCGTTGGCTGAGTTCGAGGAGCCAGAGTTGAGCCTCGAGCGCATCGGAGGCACAGTGTACGCTGCGAGAGAGGGCGCCGTGGCCATCCCCGGTGCAAACACTCGGGTGATGCAAGGATCGCTGGAAGCATCGAACGTCAACCTGGCCAGCGAGATGACCAACCTGATCGCAACATCCAGGCTCTACCAGCTATGTCAACGCCTGACCGTGGCTCAGGACGAGATCCTGCGTCAAACGGCGAACGATCTGGGCCGGCTGTGAGGATCGCTTGGAAGGAGGGGTCGCTGAAATGATCACCGCCATAGCATCTCTTTACCGACTGGCCTGTTCCGGGTTGATCGCAAACCAGACCAGGCTGGACGTGGTGGCCGACAACATCGCCAACAGCAGCACCACCGGTTTCAAGAGCTACCACGTGCTAGTGGGCGAAGCACTCGCTCCAGCTTCAGGGACGGCGGATGGAGAGGATGTAGCTCCATATGAGGGTGTGCGCCTTCTCGACATCAGCCCGGACCTTTCGCAGGGTATCATCACTCCCTCCGAGTCTGCGTGGCATCTGGCCATAGACGGCCCGGGCTTTTTCCAAATCAGGCTTCCTGATGGAACGCTGGCCTACACGCGGGATGGGCAGTTCCAGGTGGATGGCAACGGCCAACTGATAACCGCCACAGGCTATGCCTTGGATCCGGCGATCACAGTGCCCGCGCAGGCGACGGGCTTTGTCATCAATGCCAACGGCGTGATCCTCGGCGTCTTCGAGGCAACCGACGAGACCAACGGACAGATGATGCGGGAAATTCGAGAGGTTGGACGAGTGTCGGTGGTAGGCTTTGTGAACCCAGACGGTTTGCTCCGGACCGGTCACAACCTGTTGGTGTCTACCCCGGCTTCTGGGGAGGCTCTGGCCCAAAGACCCGATGGAGAGCGCTGGGGCGACCTGATTGGTGGCGCTACGGAGTCGTCCAACACGAGCCTCGTCGAAGCCATGACCGACCTGGTGGCCGCACAGAGAGCCTACGCACTATGCGTCCGGGTGCTGCAGACGATTGACGAGTCGGCGCAATTCGCCAATGAGCTGTTCCGTTGAGCCTTATGCAAGAAGACGGATGTGACCAGACGGATCACCAGAAGTCTTGGAACAGTTTCTCACTGACCCCTTCAAGAGGACCGGAGGTGTAACCACACGCAAAGCCAACAAACATGCAGACCTGGGTTGGCCGGCCGGGAGCTCGGACCTTGTACCCGAAGCCAAACCATTTGCAGAGGAGACTGGTGCTGCTAAAGACCTTGACTCTCCTGCCGATAACCGTATAGTAGTGCTGTCCACAGAAGGACGGCGGCTTTGGCGTGATTAGTTGCCTCATCGGCCTCCTTAGAAGGAGTAACTCGAATGCGAATCGAGAGCGATCCAACCCACCAGCAGCAGCTCCTCCAAATCCAGCGGCACCAGGTTGAGTCCTTGAAGGGGACTCAAGCCACTGAGGCCCACGAAAAGGCCGAAACACAGACGGTGCAGCGCGAGGGAGACCAGGTCATCTTGTCCGCCGAAGCGCAGGAACTGAGGCTTCTCCGGCAGGCGGTGGAGGAGCTACCTGACATACAGGCCAAGGTGGAGGCTATTCGTGAGGCCGTTGCAGATGGCACTTACCAGATCCCCGAGGAGCAACTTATTGAGCGTCTCCTGGGAATCCGCTAGGCACGCAGGGGGCCAGAATGGAGAACCGTCCAGGCTGTGACCAGATCAGCTGCCTGCTGGAAGCTCAACTGAACGCTTGCGATGAGATCATCGCGCTGTCGCTGAACGAGCAGCAGGTGCTGCTGGATCGCCGGTCGAGCGCGCTGCCAGAGATCGTGACAGCCAAAGAGCGATGCGCTGATCATCTTGCTGGCCTGCAGGAGGCTTTCCGAAAGGCTCTCACATCGTGGGAAGCGAGCACGGAGCCTGGTTCTGACGTGGACGCCCTTCCCCCCCTATCCCTGCGCCAGTTGCTGCCTTACCTGCCTCTGGAGCAGCAGACGCGCCTGGAAACGCTGCAACAGTCGCTCTTGTCGAGAGCTCGCACTCTGCGCATGCTCAATCGATCTATCGCACTTCTGATCAAGTTCTCGCTGGCTCAGGCAGACGTCTGGCTCTCCGTTCTCGCTGAGATGACCGACCAGAGCACAGCATACGACGCAAGAGGTCAGGTCAAGATCGGCAGCATTGGTGGCAGCCAGATCTTGGACCACCAGGCCTGAGCCCAGAATGGTGAAGCAGATAGGAGAAACCTAGGTGAGCGGCTTCCTGGGATTGGACATAGCGATTCGCTCCCTCCTGGCCCATCAACAGGCGATGGAGGTGGTGAGCCACAACATAGCCAACGTCAACACGCCTGGCTATTCCCGTCAGGAGGCTGTTTTCACCTCCGAGGCCGCCTCCTACTCGGCCACGTCCTCTCATGCCACCAGCACGGGAGGAATGGGAGTTCGCCTCTCCCAGATTCGCCGCATCAGCTCAGAGTTCATCGGCAGGCAGGTTCGGTTGGCAAAGCACTCATACGGCGAGTGGACCATAGTGCGGGACACGTTGCAGCAGATTGAAGCCATTGTCTCAGAGCCATCAGAGAGCAGTCTTTCGGCGATCATGGACGAGTTCTGGGCCGCCTGGCGCGACCTGAGCGTGGACCCCCAGAGCACAGCGCTGCGGGCCAATGTGTCTGAGCGAGGTGCGAGCCTGGTCTCCACTCTGAACACCTACTCTGAGCAGCTTACCAGTGCACGACACAGCTTGAACGAGCTCATCAACGGTACCATCCAGGATGTGAACGACATCGCTCAGGAGGTGGCCGGGCTGAATGTGCAGATCGTTAGAGTGCTCGCCGTGAGCGACCAAGCCAATGACCTGCGCGACCGACGCGACCTGCTGCTAGACACACTGTCCGCGCTGGTCGATATCACGGTCGCTGAGGAGGAGAACGGCTCTATCAACGTCTTTCTGGGAGGGCACTACCTGGTGATGTGGGCACAGGCCGGAGAACTGGCCACGGTGTCCTCCGAGGATCCCACGCTCCCCAACATAGTGTTCAAGGCCACATCTGAGGCGGTCCGGCTGGACGGAGGAAAGCTGGCCGGCATCGTCGAGGCCAGAGACTCGGTCATCACGGATGTTCTGCTTAGCCTCGACACGATCGCGGAAACCCTTGTCATCCAGGTCAACCAGGTCCATGCCCAGGGATATGGGCTGGACGGCGTGACCGGGCGGGACTTTTTCGAGGGGAGTTCAGCCGCAGACATAGCCCTCAGCAGCGCAGTTGCCGACCTGAGCCACATCGCCACCGCATCAGCAGACCCCACCGACCCAACCGTCGGGGGGCCTGGAGATGGATCCAACGCGACGGCCATTGCTCAGATCGCAGACGCACTGGTACTCAACGACGGAAGGGCCACCATCAGCGACTACTATCGGTCCATGGTAGCCACTCTTGGCTTGGACGCTGAGCACGCCAATCAGATGGCCGCGAGCAGTCGGGTACTGGTCGATCATCTGGAGGACCGGAGACAGCAGGTTTCGGGTGTTTCGCTCGATGAGGAGACTGTCGCTCTGATCCGCTACCAGCGAGCTTACCAGGCCGCAGCCCGCCTGGTCTCGGTGATCAATGAGTTGCTCGACGATCTGATCGCCCTCGGGCGCGGGTGATG
>SDBU01005114.1_pt1 | contig 15794 bp, 25 predicted proteins | sample 2277071 | NCBI WGS metagenome assembly SDBU01 (sample SAMN10397929, study PRJNA504765) | marine sediment metagenome | isolation source: marine sediment core GS08_GC12, 126 cmbsf | place: Arctic Ocean: Gakkel Ridge, Loki's castle | collected 2008
TTTATTATCAACTGGTCATTCCACGTCCCTCCAACTGTTGTGCCAAAAGATAATGCGTCTGTTGCAGATACCCATCTCATAAAGCCAAAATCGCCACCGGATGAATTATCTCCAACCGACACAAAAGGGTCTCCACCGTTATCTAGAGAGAGTAAACCCTTTCCCCTAATTTGTCCTGAAACATCTAAGAGATAAACTGGCGAGGTTATTCCAATACCCACTCTACCCGCCTCTGTAATTATAAAATCAGTATTTAATGAAGCGTCTGAAGAAACAAATTGTGGTTTCCCAACTTGTCCTTCTACTGATAATTGAGCCCAAGGAGAAGATGTGCCTATACCGACATCGCCTGTTGAACTTATAAAGATAGTAGAAGTGGCTTGTGCTTCTCCGTCATCATCTCCTACTATAAGGTATCCTTTAGTGAGAGAAATATCTGATAAAGCGTCCCATTTTGAATCCCATAATCCTGCCCTTGTGGTAGTGGGTATTACATATCCCGAAGTCAGAGAAAATACTCCAGTCGTATTTGTATAGGTAAGACCTGTAGCGGTAGAGGAAAAATCAGTCAATCCTATAAATCCATCTAAAGTTGCTTGTAAAGGTATAACATATCCGCTTGTTAAACTTAAAACTAAAGTACCTGAAGTTGTTATAGGACTACCTGCAATTGATAAACCTGTTGGGACTGACATAGCGACAGAAGTTACTGAACCACCACTTGCAGTAGAACAATCCCAAATATCTGTGCTTGTATTATATTTTATAATTTCTTCATTAGAACAAGCCCCAGTTACATTACCAATATCACCCAAATTAAAAGTTGAAGGGTCAGTAGGATTATAAATAGAAGCTCCTAAATTTTTCTCGGTATAAATTCTAAGTTCATCTGGACTAAAATTAATAGCATCAGTAATTGAAGTTACGCCCAAAACAGCAATAATGCTAATAAGAAAATAACGCAAACTATTAAGCATAAATTTACTATATATAAAACTTTATTTATTGGTTGTTTTTTTTCAATCTCTATTGGATTATTTATTTGAAACATATTAATAGCCCTCTAAAAATGTTACTATCTTTCCTGTCCCTGAAGCTGTAATACCATAAATCGCCAAAGGTAAATGAATATCACCTTCAGTAAAAAGTAAAGTTCCGCCTCTTGCTCCTAAATAAATTCCTTTACTTGCTTCTGCGGCTTCACCAAAATTAAGATAAATTCCTTCATTACTTGGATTACAAATAACTAAAGTCATTCTTGCTCCTTGAGCAGCCACAATAAGCGTAGAAGAAGTGCCAATACTGGCATTACCAATGTTTGTATTGTTTAATTGGTGTGGCATTTAATTAAGCTCCTCTGTTTTCGTAAACAAAGGTTACATTAGTTTGTAATGTAATATCAACAGTAATTCCATTATTAAATTCTGCTCCCACTTCTACAACTCCACCAGTATCAGCAAGTAATGTGCTACTTGCTAAATAAATTTGGACATTACCATCACCATCAGAAATGTGGTCAGACACTTCAATAATAGCACTACCAACATCTTTACCAATTATAATTCTGTGTAAAAATGCTCGTTGAGCAGTAATCACTTGGTTAACACTTGCTGTAGCCAAGTATTTTTTTATCCCTGTTTGCATAATTTATTTTTAGTTAGTTATACTTCTTCGCCCACTACTTTTATTGTAGTGAGCGATTAACTATATCTAATTAGTAACAACTTGTAGTAGAGGTCGCCCACGCCGCCCCACTAAGACAATTTGCCCCAGTGCAAGGCCAGTAATAAAGCATAGTTCCTGCTTCATCAGTAAATCTGAAACAAGGTTTAGCAAAATCAAATGTAGTAGTTGCTGACGCACTTGTTCCTACTGATAAATCAGCTGAAGGCGTTGAACTACTTAAACCAACCCTGTCAGTTGAACCATCTAAGAAAAATCCATCAGTATCAAAGTAAGTATCACTACCAGTTGCTCCAGCTATTTGACCTGTTTGAGTTCCATTCTCATAAATCTTCATTAAAGCATCATCTCCAGCATCTATAAAATGAAACAGTGGGTCATAACCAGCCGAAGCATCAAAGATAGAAATTCCTTCCATCACGGTCAGAACGCTATCCTCTGTGCTTCCAATAGTAGAAGTAGCCATATAAACTTTATTAGCACTTCCATCTATATACAATAGATTAGTGTCAAAGTAAGTCGCACTTCCAGTCGCACCTGCAATTTGGACAGTGGCAGTATTGTTCTCATATACCTGAATTAAACCATCATCAGAACTGTCGTAAAGGCGAACTAATTTGTCGTAGGGACTATCAGCATCAAACACCAATAAATCGTCAAAGACAGTTATGGAATTAGTCGGAGTAGTGGTAGAAATACCGATTAAATCAGTTGAACCATCATAGAAGAAACCATCAGTATCAATATAACTATCTTCTGCGGTTGCCCCTGAAATTAAAGCAGTTATAGTATCGTTCTCATAAACATTAATAATACCACTATCAGTATCAGTAGCACTATCTTTCAACTCCACTAATAAATCGTAAGGGCTACTAGCGTCAAACAATTCAAACTCATCATAAACAGCTAAACTTGCTCCGCCTGCACCAGGAGTGGTAGTTCCTATACCAACAGTATCTCCTGAATCTATAACATAAAGAACTTCGCCTGCTGATAAATCACCGCTTCCAGTAATATTAGCACCTAATATATTTCCAGTAGTTGTAATTGTATCTCCTGCAAAACTTTGGTTATCACCAGTGCAATCTGTTATCAAATCACCGCCTGAACTAACTACATAAGTACAATTAACATTAGCACTATAATCAAGTTTTAAGATTGCTGTAGCACTTAAAATCTCTAAAGCATAATCTGGGTCAGCAATGTTAATACCAACTGTATCTGGACCAGCTTGAACTATTAAAGTATCAGTATCAACAACTAATCCACTACTTGCCGTAGTCGTGCCAGTAACTCCAAAAGCTCCATTAGCAGGAGCAATTGTTAATTGACCAGCCGAACCAACAGTGAAAGTAGTTGCGTAAGAGCTATCATAAGAAAGCCATAATTGAGCAGTTGTGCTTTCTATTTCTAACTTAGCTCCTGGGTCAGCTACACCAATACCAACCTTATCAGCAGAACCATCTAAAACAAAAGCGGCTTCATCGCCATCACTCTCAAGTGTAAAGTCATAGTCAGAAGCACCTGCTTCATTAAAGGTGAAATCTCCACCTTCAAATTCTACAACACCACCAACATCTAATTCTCCTTCTACAACTAATCCGCCACCGCCACCTATATATAATTCAGTAGTAGTGTTAGCAGGACTTGAAGAAGCATTAGTTCCTAACATTAATGGATAAAAATCTCCACTAAGATTAGTTGCTGGATACATAAAATTGTTAGCACCATCAGCCAACCAACCTTCATCACCTGGAGTTGTCCCACTCATAACACTAAAAGCACCACCAGAACTTTTGACTTTCATTGTTCCATCAACATCACAGATACCATAAGACCTATCTGTTTGTCCAAAATAAATACAACCATCATCTTGGTTCATCCATACACCTTGAGTAAACACCTGTTTATCATATTGAATTTTATCTCCAAGCATTTCTTCTTTTTCATCTAAGACTACTAATACTCTATTCATAATATCAATCAATTCATCACTAACACTAATGTCAGCAGCTTTCGCCACATACCCCAAACTCCCTATTATGATTATTAAGCATAAACCAATAATCAATTTATAGGGCAGAAGGGTTCTCTGAATTTTGTTCATATTTTTCTTTAGAAATACGAATTATTTGTTCACATTTTGTGATAAATTCTTTAGTAGTATAATTATTTTTCATAACATTACACCACCCACAACAAGAAACGCAATTTTTTAAACTATATCCTTTATTGTTATCAACTCTATCAATACCTATTCCATTTATTTTATCTCCACAATAATGACAAGGTTTATTCCAAAAAGACATAAATTGTTCTTTTGTTAATTTCCAACTATAATTTCGTCGTTTTGCAAATACTTTATATTTAACATATCTTCCTTTTGGTTGATTATTATATTTTTTCCTACATAATAAAATCTTTTCACGTTTTATCGGATTATTCATACATTCTATAATATATTTCTTTCTTTTTTCTTTAGCAGATAAAAATGTCCAACGATAATTTGCTCCACATTTTGAAGAACAATATTTTTGTCTTTTTGTATGACGTTTATGTGAAATAAAATTTTTACCACAATATAAACATCTTTTCATATAATTAGTTAGGTTAATTATTTAAAAAGGGGCTGAATAATAAACCTAACTTATTATTCACTTACGGCCGTCGCACCCCCTATAATTTGTATCTCAATTACATGAGGGTTTTTAACCCTCACCCTATATTAATTATTAAATCCATGAGCTCGCGTCTATTACAGCCACAGCCAAAGCGTCTTTCATTCTATGTGGGACTTTCGTTCCATATAGTGTCCAAGACAAAATATTAACACCCAATGTAGGTGAACTTTGTCCACCAGTATCGTGAGAAGAAACATTAGGTTGCTTTTGAACAAGCAACATAATTGCTCCTTTAATACCACTAAACACATACTGCTTTTGAGAACCCCAAGTATTACTGGTATTAGATGATGCTACAGTAATATCACCATAAGCTACGATGCTTAGAGTATCTGCACCACTATCATTAGTAGCGACAACACCAGCTTTGGTAAGTTTCCAACGAGCATCATCATTTTCTGCATCTGGGTCGCTATAAGTTGTTCCAACAGTTCCAGAATTATTGATACAAGCCGTTAAAGCAATTCTATCAGTATCAGCAACTCCAGTTCTTAATACACCTAAGTAAGAGTCGTCAGATACTACATCAGCATCAGCCACAAATTCCATAACAGCACCATTAATAGTTACTGTATCAGCAAGAGTAGGAATAGTAGCCATTGCTAAAGTAGCTGTGTAAGGTAAGTTATTTGAATAAAAAATATCAAATCCAAACCTTTGTGTAATTAAGCCGTTTTTTCCTACTAAGTCGGCATAATTAGTATCTTTACCAGAAATATAAAGATTAAGTTGTTCTCTCATTTTCGGACCAAGAATAACAAATCTTTTTGTTTCATCAACATCTAAAGCACTAAGTTTTCTGGCAAATGCTGCCATAATTGGATTAATGGCAGAAGTATTTAACGTAATAGCGGTAGTAGCCCCTGAACCTCCAACATCTGCTGCATAAATATTAGAATTTGCATCAGAATAATGAGCAAAAACAGCTTGGTCAATCTTATTGTTCAGAGCTTTTTGAGCCTTCATAGCTTCATCTGAAACCCAATTAAAGCTATTCTGCAATCTGTCTCAATTTGTTACTCCTCACTTTGAGGGGGAAAATCACTTCGGATTTTCCTCTACATATCTCTATGTAGTTCAGACTATCCCTTCATCCTATTAGATTTTGTTCTATTTTTTTCCCAATTTAAAGGTTGTAAATTTTGATAATTAAAGGCTTTTTTTTGTTCTTCTGGTTTTGTTAAGTCAAAAGAAGATAATGGTATTATATGGTCTATTTCCCAAACTTTATTATGATTACTCCAATTCATATAAGGTTCAAATTGTTTCTCAAGATATTCTCTAACTTCTTGTATAGAGCAACCTAATAAATCAATAGTCTTATATGCTTTTTGTCCATATTGACGTTTAATAGCAGTTAAAATTCTAATAGCAAGCACTTGCCTTAATTTCTGATTTGTATTCAAAACTCTATTCTTCCTATATTTTCTTTGAACCTCTTTTGCTTTTTCTGGATTTTCTTTATTCCAATTACTCGGATTATTTCTAGCCCATTTTCTACTAGCTTCTCTAATCTTTTCTATATTATCCAATCTATATTGTTTACCATTAAGAATATACCAACTTTTTTTAGTTTTTTTGACTTGTTCAGGATTATTATCGTTATATTTTTTTACTCTTGCCCTCTCCCTTTCTTTATTATTCTGATAATATTTCTTATTATACTTTAACATGTATTTTTTTCTATCCATGTTTGTATCTTATCAAATTTCCTTTAAATTGTAAAGAGCTAGGATGTTCTAATTATAGTCGTTGAACCTTCCCTTTCGGGTTTGGCTGCTGATTATCCCTATCGTATAATTTTTAAGCATTGTGCGTTTATACCATTTAAGGTATTCCGTTATAGCTTATACGTTTAGCAGGACGTTCCAGCAATTTATAGAATTTTTCAATGCTTGTTTCCAAGTAAGGACGCAAATCTTCACGTCATCATAATATGCGGCAATAGCTGGTATAGTCCCAACAGATAATTGTTCGTTAGTCGCATAATTATTATCTACTGTCATACCAGTCCCCTTAACATAAGTCTGAACTCTGGGATAACCAGTATATTGAAGGTTCAAAGTATCGCCATCAGTTAATAAAGCCTCGTAATGAGTATCAGACAAACTTCGTGCAACATTAGATTTAAAAAATTCGTGCTCCATCTCTGACGCCCAATATTCTTTATTTAAATCTGTAAGTGCGTTTGCGATAAATTTATTTTAGAAATTCAATATTAATCCTAACAGATAAAATCTGTTAATCAATACTAAATTGCACTTAATTAATTAGGCACTGAACAGCCTAAGTATTATCTTTTTTCCATTTCTCATACAAAACACTCACTTCTTCAGTCATTTTTCCACTTTCTGGATTATACTTTTTATTAAAATCAGTAATAGACATTCCTTTAAAGTTCTGTTTAAGTTGTTCAGTTTGTTTACCATCAGGAGATATTGAAGCGTCATCTATTGCTTTAGCGTCCTTTTCTTTTTCAACCTTGAACTGGATATAATCACTATTATAGATTTCCTTAAAAGATTTATCTGGTTCAAGTTTTTTAACACGCTTAACTTCTTTAGCAATTTCTTCACTTGCTTCGCCAATAGTAGCAATTTCTAAATCACTAAGACGCTTTTCATATTCCTGATTAGTTTCTCCAGTCTCTTTTGAAGGCTGGGGAGGTTGATTTTTAGGAGGATTTTTCTTATAAAAGTTTTTTCCTTTTTCAAAATCACTGGCTTTTTGCCGCCAATCTTTCTTCTGACGAATGGCTGTGCCTAAAGCCTCCTGCTGACTTAATTTGTCTTTAGTAATTCCATCTATAAGTTCTTTTTGCTCTTCAGCATTAAGTTTATGGGTGTCAATTACTTCTTGACGAATTTCGTCTTCGCCTTTTGGCTTAAATTCTTTGTCATCTGACATAGATTTCTCTTTTTGAAATAAACAAACATCTGTTTTATTTATTTCAGTTAATAAATAAAAGGGACGCTTTTGACAGCGTCCCCCGAACTATTAAGGAAAAGACCTCTTAATCCCTTAATGGTTCACGTGAAACCATCAAACTCGTAGAGGTCTTTATTTTAGTTAATTAAACTCCTTTTAAAATAAGATAATCTTTAATAGCTACTCGTAAAGCGTTTGAACCAACAAACTCTTTTACGACTTTGCCATTATGGACTACATTATACCCTAATTCAGTTTCAATAATACCATTAGCTTCTTTTTCAACTATCTTTTCTTTATAGACAACCTTAACTTTTTCTTTTTCTACTTTCTTTTTTGTTCTTGCCATAAATTTATATATTAATTTTTAATTATTTTAAATATAATTTTTCGTTCATTCTAATACAAAGATATTGTCCTTTTTGTAAATTTTTTATAACTGTTTCTCTATCTTTTTTATTTATTCTTAAATATTTTAAAATTTCTTTATATTTTTGTAAAGTAATATATTTCATTTTTTCTATTAGTAAATGGGTATTCGTGGTTTAGGTGGTTGTTTTTCTTCTAAGTCGCAAATTTCTCCTAATATATTAGTTAATATTTTAAATGCCTTTTTAGTGGCTCTTATCTCAATCGCTGTTTTAATTGGATTAAGGGATATATGTAAATTATTAATATCTCTTAATTCTGACGCTTTATTATCTAAGAAGTATTTAAGATTTTTACCACTTTCTGATTGAAGTAATTTTCTTATTATATCTTCGTTATATTTCATTTAAGTTTATTTTCAATTTTAAATCCCTTTATCTCTTGAAGCATAAATCCTCTTATTTGTGTTTGTTGTTCGTCTTGGAATTTCTTAATGGTTTCTTCTATTTTGTCAATTTTGTATTTTTTTCTAAGTCCTTTTCGGTTTTCTTCATATCGTCTGTGTAAGGTAGTGATAGCAAGATTATGTTCAGGCGTAGGGGGATAAAGTTCATATAAGCGGTCTATTATTTTTCTAAATTCTGGTATAGACATTTCTTTTAAATCCTTTTTTTTCAATTCAGTAAGAATATAATCTGCCTGATTTTTTAGAACTGTTTTTACATTATATTTCATACTGTTTGTTCACTTGGTTGTAAATTAGCTGGTTGAGTTTCTCTGGGAGCAGACGGAGCGTTCATAGCCATTTCAGGACTTGCTTTAGGTAAGGTAGAAGTATCTATACCTAACTTATTAACTATCTTTTCAACTAAAGCAGAACGTCTTAAAAGGTCTGGTTCCATTTGGGCGGCTATCTGTAATTTTTGAATATCAGCCGATACATTAATATTTTCACCAGTAATGGTGATAGACGCTCTTACTTTAATATTATCCCACATCTCCTTAGAAAGTTTTACTAAAATATTTTTATTTGCCCGTATCTCCGCTATCTTTTCAGCTTTTATAAGTTCTGCCATTTCCCTGTTATGCGGTCCGAAAGCTAATAAGTTCTTGTTATACCAACTATTAACAATCATCTCGTAGTATTTGTTAAGATATTCAGCATTACCAGTAAGACGAATAATATCTTTAGTCTTTAACTCTTTAATCAATTTGGGAATAACCCAATCTTCATAAACTCCCTTTACAGCTAAAGCAAGTTTCTCTCTGATAAATCCATATAACTTGTTAGCATTTACATCAAGCAACCGCCCTAAACCTAAAGGAGTGCCAGAAGGCATAGTTTCTCCCTGAACTATCTCGTATGAGTTCACTAATCGGTTACCTAAATCAATTAACCTGTTCCACTCTGCCGCTAATTGGTCAAATCCATTCATTCGGGTTTCTACTTGTTTAATGTCTTTAGTCCTTATAACATCTCCATTTCTTAAATCAGTCAAGATATTCTTGGCAACTAATCTATCACTTGAATAAAAAATTGTCTTGCCTGACCACCTTAATCCATTAGCGATTTCATTTCCGATTTCATTTAAGCGAACCTGTAAATCAAACTTTAATTCATAATGTCCTTCTCTCCACCACCCACCCTTATATACTCCCCTGTGATATTCCTTATATGGTTTCTTTTTCATTTTAGCGGCAAATAAAACATAATTCTGACCCTTAGCATTCTGTCCTTTAGAAGCAATTATAATCTTTGCCAGAGTATATTCTTCTTCATCTTTTACTGACCAAGTTTTGCCTTGTGCTTCTTTTAACTGGGCTAAAGATATTTCTCCATTCCTTTCGTAAATCTCATAAAAAGAAGTTTCTTTGCTTTCAACCTGAACACCCTCTTTGGTCTGCTCGTAGGTATTCATTTTTGAGTTCTTAATAACATCTTCTACATTTTTCCAAACACCCTTTTTGGCTCTTAACTGGGATTGAGTTAGGATGTGGCGTTCAATACAATCAGTATCTTCAAGGGTTTTAGCGGCTTGATTTGTTATATAAAAATTCGTTAGGTCAATATCAGCATATCCTTTAGATGAACTTTTATCTTCTTTCCAAACTTTATTACCCCAACCAGAACACTCTTCAACAGCGTCATTAATAGCAATAGCTTGGTCAGTTTCTTTTAAGTATTCTTTTAAAGCAGATTGTAATATGAAGATTGCCGCACTATCTTCTTTTTGCTCTGAAAATAATTCTATGTCCTTAGTGTCAAAATCTATATTCTTGGTTTCGCTGTCTATACCTGGTCCGATATTGTCAAACCAATAAATATAATTCCCCTGACTATCTATGTTGCCACCTGGGAATTGTTTATTGGCAAACCTAACTATCCGTTCTATCAAACTTCTTGTAGAATGAAGCTGACCGATAGCAGTAGGAATTGAACTACGCAAAAAAGTTTCTACCTCGTTTTCTATTGTTTTAAAAATTGTCATTATTTTTATAAAATTTCCAATAAATTCTATACATTATTCTATCTTTTAAACATTCTAAATAAAATAACCAATTAAGCAATCTACATTCTACCTCTTTACCCTCTGCTTTGGTTTTCCAATATACTTTATAATCTTGTTGATGATTATGAGGATAGCTATACCAAACACCAGTTAGTATTCTATACCACCAATGTAATCCAGTAAAAGGTTTTCTTGATTTTTCCCAAGTCATATTAGTAGTTTTTGCTTAGTTTATAAATCTCTTGGTTTTTTTTATACATCTCAATATCTATAAAATCAGGATTGTTAAGTTTAGAAAGTTCACCCTCAAAAAAACGGGTAATGTCATTATGCTTGACATCGGCTTTTATATTCTCTTCTTGTCTGCGTAATCCGAACCTCATCTTTTTGTGCCTCTGGCGGTTCAGATATTTGTAATTGATACGCAAGACTATCAATTATATCATCGTGAACCCCTAAAGGAAAACTTAATAATTCTTCTTCAAGATCTTTACACTGACCCTCTATGTGATAAATTGAACTATTTTCATAGCGAGGGATAAGACCTCTAATACGCAATTCCTTGGCTACTTGATTATGGTGTAATTCTACAATCGGTAGAAACTTATTTCTCCGCCTTTGTTCTTCATCTACACGATACTTGAGAACATCTAAATAAATCGTTTTTTCTATTCCTATTCTTTCGTAGCCGTCTTCTTCGTATAATTTAAAAATCAAATTAATCAAATCTCTGGGATTAAGACGCATTTGATAAGCCCAAATATTCCAGTTGTTTTCTCGGTCTACGAAATTTCTAGTAATACCCGTATAGTCTCCTGATACTTTCTCGCTTATAGCAGTGTCTATCGTCAAGAAGTTGCGAGTTTCTAATTGGTCAACATATTCAATAGTCCTGTATTTAAACCAGCCGTGCTTAAACTCTTGCGTTTCTGATAAGATAGGTTCTTGCTGATATAAACAAGCCCAATTCCTAATACCTTCCAAATCTCTCAAGACCTTTAGTTCCTTTAAGGGATAGCGTTCTGACCATAGAACTTCACCCTCTTTGCGAAACTTTTCTTTCTCTAAAGCAATAGCGGGAAACTTAATTACTTTGGTAATCTTTTTAAATTCGGGGTGAGCAAGAATACGCCCTGCCAAGTCGTCTAAGTGCCAACGGGTTAAAATAATAATCACTATCCCGTTGGGTTCTAAACGGGTATAAGCCGTAGAAAGAAACCAATCCCAAGTCTTGTCTCGGTAAATTTTACTCTCGGCTTCCTCTTTGTTTTTAATTGGGTCATCTACCAACAAAATATTAGCTCCACGACCTGTAATAGCTCCGCCTATCCCCACTGAGATATAACTGCCTTCTTTGTTAGTCCGCCACTTATCTTTGGCAGTCTCGGTTTTCTTTAAAAATATATTAAAGACCTTTTTAAATATAGGACTACTAACTATATCACGGGTATCACTCCCAAACTTAATCGCTAAGTCTCCTGAATAACTACAAGTAATAACTTCCTTGTCAGGATTACGCCCTAAATACCACGCAGGAAAGTTAATCGTAGCTAACTGACTTTTACCGTGCCGAGGAGGCATAAATATCATCAAGACTTTATGACCTTCCTTTTCAAACTCTCCGTTCTCTATCTTTTCAAGTTCGTCAGCTATTAAACGGTGATGCCAATTAGCTTCATAGACCTTATTACTCTTACTTACTCCTATACTGAATTCAATTAAATGTTCTTTCATTGCCTGATATGCCATTTTATCTTCTAAATCACTCATAAGTCGTAAAATATACGGGGTATTCCTACCACAAATTACTAATATTAGCTATTTTTATCTTTACTTTTAAAGCATTTAGCTGTTTTAGACAATATTTTAATAAAACTGATATTTGCCTATACTAATATTAGCCTAAAAATAGTCTATATTGTCATATTTACGGGATATCCTAAACCCAAATATAGATTGGCTAATATTAGGAAAAGTTAAAATTCAAATAACTACAAATTTTCTAAGACTAAATTGAAAATTACTAAATATTTGGTGGGGGTAATATATATATATTAATCCAAATCCGAAACCTGACTATACCCCCCCCCTAACGTCTCTATTGCTTTACCTGCCTATCATAGAGAGCTTTAACTGTCATATAGGTAAAGTATCAACTAAACTCTCTAAGGCTCTCTAAGGAGCTTGTATACCCTTGTCCATAGCAAGCACTTACCACCGTAATCGGGTAGCACCACGCTAGAAGTATGTAAAAACAGAATTACATCTCATAGTGCGGCACCACCCAATCACTATCTATGTAAGTTTAAGCATAAGCTCATTAGCTACCCAATATCTTGCTTATTACTCACTCCGACTAAAATATTTAATCCAATAATTTCTATTAGTATTAACTTTATGTATTAAATGTAATCCTAAAGTTATTAAATTTTTTGGACTACAATTTTGTTTATTATAATCTATGTGATGAACAACATTCCCATACTGATTACATAATTGACATATATAATGGTCTCTTTCACGAATACTTCTTTTTAATGTTTCTGTCCAATCTACTGAATAAGGTTCAAAGGATATGCCACCTTTCCACATCGGATTTTTTTCTCCTAAATTCAACTCTCTTAATTTATTTTTATATATGTTTGAATGTTTTATCCCAGAACAATCAAAATATGTTTTTTTTTGCGTTTCTTTAATTTTTTCTTTATGTTCTTTTGAAAGTATTTTACCATTATTTATTTTATGACCCTTTTGAAATCCTTTTAAGCCCATAAATATACTATTAAATTATTATATTGGACTAATTTATCCTCATTGTATTTAATGTCGCAAGACGATAATCCCGACATCTGTTTTATTGTAAACTATTCTTGGCTAACCTTAGCCCTATTAGCTCTCTCTTTAGCTATTTTGTCCATTAAATCATCAGTTAATACAATCTCTTTCTTTTCTGTAGCTTCGCCACTTAATAACTGTATATTCTTAGTTAGAATATCCAAACCACTAATCAAATGGTTATACATAGCCTTATTCCGTTTCTTCTTTAACTCAATAATAATTGCTTGTCTCTCTTGCTCTAATTGTAATATTAATGGCTTTAGTGCTTCTTTTACTGCCTTACTTTCATATACTTGGCTTGGTCTTTTAGTTACATCTTTAGAATAACCACTTTCATCAAGTATTTCTCCCTTGTTTTTAACTTTCTTATTTCTGATATTCTCTGATATTTTTTTAATTACTTTCTTTTGTTTCTCGGTTGCCATATTATTTTAATTCTTTAATTTCTATTACATTAAAATTCCTAATCCTATAACTTTTAATCAATTTCTTATAATTATCTCTCCAACGATAATGATTAAGAATAAAGTTACCTTTTATTAATTCTTTTACCATATTTTAAGGTTTTAGCCCAAAAACAAGGCTCTACAATTGTTTCTAAACGATTTTATTAATCTTACTTGATATATCTATCAGCTATTCTTCAAGATTTTCTACTTCTATTACTGGCGTGGATATTGGTGCTGGCGTTGGCGTTGGTATTGTTGCTGTTGTCTCTTTTAAGCAAGCTAAGTCTGCTATTTGAATATTCTCCTTAGCGGCTATATTTACAGGCTGACAAGTCTTAGTTAAATCTATTATAGTGTTCAAAACATCAATCCTTGTCTTACCGATTAGTTTCTCATTATTCTTTTGGTATGCTTTAAAACCTCCGTATCCTAATACTACTACTAAAAGAACTATAAAACCTGTTAAATAAAGTTTCTCTTTGTTTAGTTTAGAAACTCTTATTTCTTCTTTTATTGTTAAATTTTTCATATTATTTTCTTTTTTTAGCACCAGCTTTTCTTGCCTGACTTAAACTTATAGCTACTGCTTGTTTTTGTGGCCGTCCACTTCTCTTTAATTCTCTTATGTTTCGGCTTATAACCTTTTTAGATTTTCCCTTTTTTAATGGCATTGTGTATAACTTTAATAATTAAGATTTAAATGGAAAAGTTATCAACAGGTTGACAGATTTCCCAAATTAAATTATAATAAATGTTTTTCTTCCCTAATCTTAGCCAACTATAATATTACTTAATACTTGACTATATTACTGGGTATGATATATTATTAATATAAATACTTAACTAGAAAGAAGGTGATAAATATGAAATTAACATCATTAGAAAAAGAAGAATTAGAATGTTGTATCTGGGCAAGAGAAAAAGAAATTGAAAATTTTAGAAAAAGAACCCCAATAAACTGGTCAAAAGAAAAAATAAGTAAGTATAACTGTCTTCACGAAAAAATTGCTGAAAAACTTAATTTGAAATAATTGCTTCCGAGCATTCATTAAATTTGTTTTACGGAAGTAAGCAAACTTAGTGGGTGCTAACGAATTAATTATTAACTTAATATAAATTATATGTCTAATAAACAAAATGATATTTGGGAAGAAAGTCAAAGAGAAAATTTAATAACAATAATTAAAGATAGGATAGAATATGGTAAAAAATATCGGTTAACAAATCTTAAAAGTGGTTGGTCAAAAACTGAAAGTGGAGAATGTTGTGATAAATGTAAAATGATAAATCCTCAAAATCCATTACAAGCATTAACTAATTGTAAAAATCCTTTTCAATTAAAAGAAACTTGTGAATGCCACTTACCTTTTAGAAAAGTAGCAGAAGAAAGTATACAGGCAACTTTAAACAATATTTTAAAGAAACTTGTCTAATTACCTTTACTGGGGCTTAAAGTTTAAGCCTCACTATAAGATAATTAACTTAATATAATACTATTATGACTAACTTGATAGAAAAACTAATAAACAAAAAGAAAATTACCGATAAGGATATAGAATATGAACTCTACGAAATATGTTGTAATGAACACGCTGGTTGTAATTCTGAATGTCCTGCCTATGATGATATTAGAGATACTGAAGAATTTAAGAATGGTAATTGTCCCTTTTTTAAGGATGGAAAAGCAATGTTAAAACATTTTAGAGGTAATTAATCCTTTAATTCTCTCTCATAGTCCCTCAAACCTTGGGGGGCTAAATAGAGATGATTAACTAACTCTCAATTTAGTATCTATCCACTAAAAGATATATACTACTATAATCTTATGAAAAAATTAAACTACAAACACACAATTTATTCAAATGGAGAAAAACAAGAACAAATTAAAACTGGAATTGTTGAATGGGAAGAACCAATAGACCATAAAATGCCTTATCGTAAAATTAAATTCACAAATGGCGACTTAATTACTGATAGACAACTTATCTAATTCCCTCTACTTAAAATAATTAACTAATCTATGTTAACCTACTATTTGTTAGTTAACATAACTATATAAAATTATGAAATATATAAGATATTCTTGTTTATCAATACGAGAAATAAAACCGAATGTTTGTCATCTAAGTGCTATTTGTAATGAAAAAAAATATAAAGATTGTAGTAATGCAAAAAAATGTTCAATGCAATTATGTAGAGGAGATGAACGCGGCATCGCTAATAAAGAACAGTTTAGCTATTTAACTGATAGACAAAAAAGAAATGTGGATAAAAAAGTAGAAAAATGGCGTAAAAATCAATTTAAAAAATGTAAAAAAATAACATATAAAATAACT
>SDBU01005115.1_pt1 | contig 15794 bp, 10 predicted proteins | sample 2277071 | NCBI WGS metagenome assembly SDBU01 (sample SAMN10397929, study PRJNA504765) | marine sediment metagenome | isolation source: marine sediment core GS08_GC12, 126 cmbsf | place: Arctic Ocean: Gakkel Ridge, Loki's castle | collected 2008
TGTGGTAACTTTCTGGTGGTAACGTACAGGGAGCTTAGGCGGCTGGAAATCGAGATATTAAAAGAAATCCATCAACACCAACAGGTAATGGGCGAAATATTGTCGCTGGTGAGTGTTGAGCAGTTTTATGGGATTGAGATAGAAGAGTTTCCGGCCAGAATAGCAGAGACAGCAATGTGGCTGGTAGACCACCAGATGAACGTCGAGCTTGCAGTTGCCGTTGACTTGCAGCGTCCATCACTGCCGCTTGTTAAATCAGCGCACATACTAATAAAAGGCAATGCCTTGCAGGTTGACTGGGAAGAGTTTACGCCGAAAGATGATATAGGCTATATATTAGGCAATCCGCCGTTTATCGGAAAGAATGAACAGAGCAAAGAACAAAAAAAAGAAATCACTCAAATCTTTGATGGTGTCAAAGGGTGTGGTGTTTTGGATTATGTAGCATCATGGTACTTAAAAGCTGCACAGTACATTCAAGGAACAGAGAAGAAAGTTGCGTTTGTCTCGACAAACTCAATTACAATGGGTGAGCAGGTAGGAATACTTTGGAACGAATTATTTAATAAGTATAACATTAAGATACATTTTGCACATCGCACATTTTGCTGGAGCAGTGATCTCAAAAGCAAGTCGCATGTTCATGTTGTGATAATCGGGTTTGCGTCATTTGATACAGATGAAAAAATAATCTTTGAATATGAGGAGATTAAGGGTGAACCGCATGTTATTTCTACATACAATATTAATCCTTATTTAACTACAGGAGAAGATTTAACGGTTCTTCCGTGTAACAAGCCTATTTGTTCTGTTCCTTGTATATCTTTTGGTAGTATGCCAAATGACGGAGGCTATTTGCTTTTTACAGAGGAGGAGAAAACAGAATTCATTGCCCTTGAACCTGCTGCAGAAAAATACTTTAGAGAGTTCATGGGAGCTAAAGGTTTTTTAAATGCTACTAAAAGGTGGTGTCTATGGCTTAAGGATGTAAGCCCAAAAGAACTTAATCAGCTTGAAAATGTTAAATCAAGAATTGATTCTGTAAAAAAACATAGGCTTGCGAGCAAAAGAAAAACTACGGTAGACTTAGCCCAATATCCAGCTTTGTTTGGTGAAATAAGACAACCAGACAGTGATTACATTCTCATTCCATGTCATTCCTCAGAAAATAGAAAATATATTCCTTTCGGTTTTTTAGGTAAAGAAAAAATTGTAGGAAACAGTTGTCTTGCCATTCCCGATGCTACTTTATATCATTTCGGTGTATTGATGTCGCAGATGCATATGGCGTGGATTAAATATGTTTGCGGTCGATTGAAAAGTGATTATCGATATTCCAATAACATTGTTTACAATAATTATCCGTGGCCGAAGAAGCCGAGTAAAAAGCAAGTAACATCGGTAGAGACAGCATCGCAGGGGGTGTTGGATGCACGGTTGAAGTATCCCGATAGTTCTCTTGCCGATCTTTATGATCCTTTGACGATGCCGCCTGATTTGGTTAAGGCGCATAATGCCTTAGACAGAGCGGTAGATAAGTGTTATCGAGGTATAGCTTTTACAAGTGAGATCGAACGGCTTGAATATCTGTTTATGCTGTACAACCAATATATTGAGCCGTTAATTGTGAATAAAAAAACAAAAAAGAGAAGACGATCAAAAAGAGTTTAGTGTAAGTCACCCAACCCCGCACTTGCCGTCAAAGGAAACTTTAATTTACTCAACAGAAAGCAGAGGATAACAATCAAAAGCTACAAATCTAAGAGACGGTTTGATTGCCAAATCGTCTTCACTTTCAATTTTTTGCCACTTTGTCTCAATCTCAGTTGCATCTATGCCAAACTGCATAGATTTAGTTGTGAAAGCACCAGAAAAGGCGTCTCCGAATCCTTGGCTATTTTTGATTGGAATTTCCCCAAAATGTAATTTTCGATCAACACAAATATTAGCAGTTATTTGAACTGGTCCGTATAAAATGCCTTCTACTTTCGTATAGCACTCATCATCAATAAAAGAAATGTCTTTATGATGGCCAAGGTCGCCTACTAACTTCCCATCATTCCATGCTTTAATCAATAAATTGCCGAGAATACCATTCAAACTACCATCTTTTTTGTAAACATTTAAAAACTTTGGATCACTTGCAGGCATCCTAAATGGAGTAGGCGCAGAATGTTTAAAACAAAATTGAATATCTTTTTTCATATAACGAGATTCACAAACAGCTGTAAGGGCAATATACTGCGGCCAATCTGTGCTTTCTGTATCAACTGCTAAAAGCAAATCAATGCCTTTTTGTTTAGCTCTCCCTTTAGCACCTGCTGTAAATCCTGCATTACAAACAATTGCCCCTTTATTAGCTTCTACATCTTCTACCATATCAATAAAAGCACCAACATCAGCAATATCTACCGGTTCCTTCCAATCCTTGCAATCAATAATCATTAATAGACTAAATTGGCCTACGACCTGTCTTATAGAAACATCTATTTGTCTCGTAGTTCCGGACTTTCCAATAATTTTTTCATCATGAGAAACTGTTGCTTCGGGAGATAATTCTTTTTGAATTGAAGCCACAAATTCTTCAAACTTTTTCCATTTGGGTTTTTCTTTAGTAGGTTTTGTCATAATTTATTATTCAATACCAAATTGGCCGCTTCACTAAATTTATTTAGCCCAAAATTCATATAAATCCCTTTTTACTCATTTTTTCACTTTTCCGCCTTATACATATATACATAATCATAATAGGGTCAGTTACCCATTTTTTCATTCTTTCAAACCGTAGTGACCCCTTAAAAGCAAGACACTTTTAAGCGGCAGCGAGGGTACTATACACAGCCGCAATTTCATTCGGCGTTCGATAACCAAGTGCCGAATGTATTCGTTCATCATTGTAGTAGTTCATATATGTTTCAATAGCAGCTCTCGCCTCCGAGAGATGGTCATAAACATTAGGCCAAATCTCTTCTTCTTTGACCGTACGAATCACACGTTCGACATAAGCGTTGTCATCCGGAGCATTGTAGCCGGTGTACTGGCCTCTAACACCAACCTTCCCAAGGAACTCCACGAACTTCTTTGAGCAGGGTTGCGAGCCATTGTCACTACGAACGGTTAACTGCCTACAGTCTTTTTTACTCGTTAGTCCTTCTGACTCCAATGCCATGCGTAACGCACTAACCCATTCGCCAGCCCGACACCGTCTGTCCAAAGTCCACCCAACAATCTTACGAGTATAACAATCAGTCACTATAACCAAATACAAAGGCGTTAAGTCTGATAGCGCAAAACCGGTCATATCAATCTGCCAGCCACGGTTCGGACCAACAGGCCTCATCTTCTCAACCCGTTTGGGACGAGATGGCTTATACCATATCTTTGGCCGGGTCAAACCCATCTCGTGCATGATTCTCCAGACCGTCTTCTTGTTAATGACCAGCCCACGACGCCTCAATAACGCCCAAATGCGACGATAGCCAAACGTGCGGTTACGTGACTTATCACATAAACTGCGGACACACGCTCGAATTGCAGGATCGCCTGAAACCGGACAATATCTTTCTTTCATAATATCCTTACGCTGCGGACCAATCCACCGACCGACCGTCGACACAGGCTCCTGGAAAGTTCTCGCCAACCTGCGAACACTTGTTTCCTGGCTGCTGTAAACATCCTTGATTATCATATGTGTCCTTCTTTTTTTTTGAGGTAACGAATCGCTAACGCCTGATCACCGGCAAGCTGTTCCAGGTCAGCAACCTTTTTCCGTAATTGCTCTACTTCACCAGAAGGCCTGCCAGCCGGTTTGCCTATGCCCTTACGAAGGATTTCCAACGCCCTATCTTTGAGCTTGTAGGCATAGGTACTGCTGATATCCCATTTACGGCATATCTCAGCATGAGAAACCTTGCCAGACAATAACTCCAATGCAACTTCCAACTTCTGTTCATCTGTAAACTTTGAGACTCTGGCCATCCGTGAGACCCCTTTCAGAAATTCGCTCGATGCCTAACTCCAGTCGCCCTACGGGCTCCTTCCGTTAGGCATCGGGCATTATAATCCATACCCTATCAGGTGTCTCACTCTTTCAGGGGGCCAGTATAAAACCACACACTACCCACAACCACAATTCCTGTCAACGCAAGGAGTTCCGCCAATTCGATGGAGATTATACGGGGTAGGGTTCTAATTTCAATAGGAAAAAGGCTATCCCAAAAAAACACTTTTTTTTCATTTTTTTATTAAAAGAGTTCGATTTTTATTGAACATTCCGGGCAAGTTTGGTATAATACATACAGCCATAGAAATGGCAGGTATTTAGCGGAGAACCGCACGAATCGGGCAAGCTGCCCAAGTCTTAGTATCAGCAGATACACCCAAAAATCCATTTTCTGGCAGGAAAGCCAGTGTTTTGAACTTTTATATATTTTGGTTATTTGGATTTGTTTAGAATTTAGATATTAGGATTTAGGATTTCATACTATCAGATAACTCCTTACCCAATATGATGATACAGTCAAAAACAAATAATCATTTATCATTAATCATTTTGCCTGGGGTGCTTTACAACTGTAGAGAAACCTCGACATATATAGAGAGTTCTTTACAAATCAACCTTTTTATGCAAAACAAAGCCAATTTTCGAAAAGTCAAGTTGAACGTAACTAAAGTAATAACAATGGATTATGAAAAAAAGACACTTGGTCAACGCGGGAAAACAAAGCCAATCAAAGCCAATCAAAGCCAATTTAAGCCAATTAAAGCCAATAAAATGCCAAAACAAAGCCAATCAAAGCCAATCAAAGCCAATTTAAGCCAATTAAAGCCAATAAAATGCCAAAACAAAGCCAATTCAAACCCAAACAAACCCAAACAAACCCAATCCCCCCTCCGACAGGGGCCAGCCAATCCACAAAAAATTATCCCCATCACGGCACTTTCACGCCGTGCTTTAATATAGCTGGGCCCAGCATATCTTCACCAGCCAGGCCCAGCGAGGAGGATGGACTATCCTGCTTCCTAAACAAACGTTCCAACACATCTTTAGACCTACGCTCCTATCAACCTTTAAATATAACTGAACTCAAAAAAAATACTATCGTGGTAAACATGGGTTTTTGCGTATAAAAAAATATTTCAACTATCCGGGCGTGAGTGGCTACTTCTGGATTAAATGTGGTTTTTTGCATTGAAAAACGGCCTTAATGCCGTTTTTTCGTGGGTGTCCGGTCAAATCAGCCCCATCTTAGCAGCCCACTTGAACAAGCCGCCTAAGTTAGTAACCCCGATTTTTTCATAAATTTTGTGGCGGTGGTCTTCGATGGTGCTTAAAGCACGGTGGCGTATAATGGCGATGTCCTTGGAGCTTTTGCCATCCAGAATGAAACGCAGGACTATAATCTCTGTCGGGGTAAGCAATTTGCCCAAAATCGGGGCAGCCCAAGCATTTCGCTTTAGCACGGACTCAACAGCCAACAGTAAACTGCGTCTGCCCAGAGGCTTTTCGATAAAATCCGACGCGCCCGCCTTCATAGCCCTGACCGCCATTGTTATATCGCCATAGCCGGTTATAACTATAACCGGCAGCAACGGAATAATACGTTTGGCCTCGGCTAACAGCTCTATGCCGTCCATTTTGGGCATTTTCACATCCGTAATAAGTAAATCACACTTTTGAGAAGGCAATTGCTCAAGGCAATCGGCCGCACGGGCAAAACAGCGAACTTTTAAGCCGATTCGTTCAAGGGTCCTGCCGACTACCTTGCGCACCTTTGGCACATCATCAACAAAAAAGATGTGTTGTTTTGCTCTATTTACCATTACTGCTCAGTCAGGACCTCCTGCCTGCATTGATAGGCAGGGTAACGAAAAAAGTTGAACCTTTACCGGCTTTGCTTTCGACGCGAATTTTACCGCCGGCTCCGGATACGATGCGCTCCACAATGCAAAGCCCCATACCTGTTCTTTCACCTATAGGTCTGGTAGTGAAAAACGGCTCAAAAATCTTGTCGAGATTTTTCGGTGCAATACCACAACAGTCGTCAGCAAATCGAAGCTCAATGTGCTCATCTTTTACACCACCGCTGATAATAAGCCGGTGACTCTTTTTGCCGTCGGCTGCCTGTATAGCATTCTCAACCAGCGCGAAAAATAGCTGCTCTAAGTCTTTCTCGTTCGAACGTATGGGCGGCAGTTTGTCCATACCTTTGAGTTGCAAGCTGACTCTTGCCCGCCGTGCACTTTCATTCAACAACTTCACGATTCTCTCAGCCACCGCCTTCAAATTTACTTCGGTGACAATTTTTCCTGAGGATTTCCTTCCTAAAATGCTAAATCTTTTAACTATTGAAGCTGCATCCGAAACCCCAGTTAGGCCTTCCTTGAGATCTTCTATGACAGAATTTGGACAAGATGTTGTTTCCAGCTCTGCAAGTGAATTATCAATTGATAGACGAATAGCCGTAAGAGGCTGGTTCAGTTCATGAGTCAGAGTAGCGCTTAAGGTTCCCAGTGAAGCAAGTTGTTCGGCATGGGCCATTCTTTCACGATACAGGTCAAGTTCCTCTTCTGCCTGCTTGACTTCGGTGATGTCCCAGAAAATGCCTAATATTCCGATGACATTACCCTGTGCATCTTTAACGGGCGTTTTGACCGTATGGATAACCACCTCCTGCCCGTCCTGGATGTATCTCTCTTCAATATCTTTTGCTTCCCCCGATGCCACAATTTTTTTATCGTCCGCTCTGTATTTTTTAGCCAATTCCTCGGGAAAGAAATCATAATCTGTTTTTCCGGCAATTTCCTCGGACTTAATCTTTAAATCCCTGGCGAGATTGTCATTGCAGGAGATGTAAACTGAATTCCTGTCTTTAAGGAATATCTTTTGAGGAAGATTCTCGACAAGAGTTCTATACTTGCTCTCACTCTCGCGCAGCGCATCCTCCGCTCTCCTGCGTTCGGTTATGTCCCTGAAATACCAAACTCTACCGTGATACTTGTCATTTGAATCCAGCAAAGGGGAAGAATACCTATCAAAAACTCTGCCGTCCCTGAATTGTATCTCGTCTCTGCTCTTTTCATTTTTGCGGGCATAAAGATATTTTACCCTCTCGAGGAACTGATCAGGGTCTTTTAACTGGCTTAAGACGTATTGAAGCATTTTTTCGTCGTCTCTTGTATCTAAAATCTGCTGAGGTATATTCCACATCCGACCAAAATTTTTGTTGAATGAAATAGATTTTCCTTCACTATCCACAACCAAAATTCCATCGATTGACGTCTCGGACTGTGCTTCCAAAAGAGTACTCTTAAACAAAAGCTCCTCCTCTGCCTCCTTTCTCTCAGTGATGTCTGTGAAGAAACCTACATTGCATTGTCCTCCATCTATCAAGACCATGGCTGTGTTGATATCTACATAGATTATTGTCCCGTCTTTTCGCAAGCACGGGATGTTTGACGTCAACGTCTGTTCTCTTTGTGCCTGTTTTTCGAATTCGGAAATGATATGCTGCAAATCTTCTTTAGGATGAATATCACGTACACAAAGTCGTTCCAACTCTTCTTCAGTATAACCCAGCATTTTACAAATCGCTGGATTGGCATATTTGAACTCCTTTGTTTCAGTGTCTGCAACAATTATCCCCTCGGCAGCACCTTGAAATAGCGCTTTGTATTTCTCCTCAGATTCCCGCAGCACATCCTCTGCCCGCTTGCGCTTGGTGATATCTTTGGCAATATGGACACTTCCGATAATTCCGCCGTTTTCATCAAATATAGGCGAAGTAGAAACCTCAAGATGAATTCCCAAATGAGGCTCAAAAAACTCGGCCCGGTGTGGTTTTTTAGTATCAAGCGTCTGCTTATGAGGGCAATCTGACGGGGGTTCTTTTGCTCCATGAACCAGTTCATAACAGATTTTGCCAATAATTTCTTCAGGCTTCATATTAAAGGCATCACCAAAGGCCTTATTTACTCTTACCAACTTGAAATCTTTATCCTGAATGGAAACCAAATCCTTAATGGCGTTAAAGGTTGATTCCCACTTTTCAGCTGTTTGTTTTAGTCTTCCCTCCGCCCGCCTACGCTCGGTGATGTCTCTTATGATTCCCTGTATTCCGATTTTTGCACCGTCTCTAACTATAGGTGAGGAGTTGAGTTCGATGAAGACACGACCGCCGTCTTTCCTCATTGCCTCCATCTGGAAAATTCCGAGGTTTTCACCTTTCATGTTTTCAGCAAAGCGTTGTGAAACTCTGTGTCTCTCGGATTTAACCAAGTAATTCTTAAAATGTGTCCCCACCATTTCCTCAGGCTTGTATTGGAATATCTTCTCACTCGCGGCGGAAACATAAGTCAGACAACCCTGAACATCTGTCATAAATATCAGGTCGAAGCTTCTCTCAGCAAGACCCCTGAATCTTTCATCGGACGTCCTTATTTCCTCCTCCGCCTGCTTGCGATTGGTGATGTCATATACAACACCATTCATTGAGACTACTTTGCCTTGTTGGTCTTTTTCCCAACTCACGTGGTCTTCGACCCATCGCACTTCTTTGTTCTTATTTATGGTACGGTATTCGATGACAGCACTTTTCAACTCTTTATGCGCTTCGGTGAATTCTGCAAGCGCTCTTTCCCTGTCGTCGGGATGAATCAAATCCTCCCACAAATTTAGTTCTCTAAGCCACTGCTCTACGCTGTAACCGTAGAATCTTTCGACAGCACGGTTCACATATGTTGCTACAAACGTGTTCGGATCCGCACGGTAGACCAGCTCATCAAGACTTTCTGTCAGACACCTGTATTTCTCCTCAGATTGCCGCATCGCTTTCTCAGCCTGCTTTTGCTCGAGTTTGTTTCCCTCAAGTTCCGCAACACGGCGGCGCAGCGTTTCCACCTCTTGCAATAATTCGGCCTTGGTCTTTTGGTCATCTCGCATCTTTTCGACACTCATTTATATGCGTAACCTCCTCCGCTCCGTCAGCGAATGGAGCAATACCCTAAATGCCTTTATTTGAGTCAGATTAGCCATCATAATCAGCATTTAGTTATAGAATACATAAAATAGCATATTTGGCTGGAGCAGTCAACACCAAATTTCAAAGAATCTCCTACAACCACGGCCTTTTGCAAGTTTCAACCAATGCCTTTGTAGACTGTTCTATTTGCACTGGCATTTCCGGCCAACCCTTAATAAGTTTCACTAATTCGGGGTGATTATTTGCGTTCCAAGCGTATATTTCGGATGCAGGCTCCTGTTCCGGAGACAAAACGCATGTCCGCGTTGTTATTCTGGCTCGAAGCAAACCGGCAATTCGTCAGAACAAACGAGCCATTCTTCCACGTTCCGGTATTTGTAAGCTGCAAAGATTCAACCGGATGATATTCGCGTTTCTGAGCAGGCGGGTAGTCGGAATCATAGTGGAAGTATATCTTCCAGTCACCCTTGTCGAAATATTCGAACGAAATGACATAATCGGCAGGTGGATTCAGGGGACCGGCCAACATATCCATGTAAATGCACGGGCGTTTTGGCTCCGTCGCCCAACACCATCGGCCACCGACTTTCTGCAGATTCCACTGTCCGTCCCCGCCGCGCACGACGCGCAATGTATTTGAAGGAGTACAAAGTGTATTCATCGACGAGGCCAACCGGCCGATAGTATCATTGTGCTTGGAAAGATGTGGTGCGAATCTACCACTTCTCATAATCTCGTCAAGTGCCTCGACGGCGGCTTCATCCTGTCGCCGGTTTATGAGCTCTTGAATACGAACGAAATTACGCGGGAGCGCCGCCGTTTTTTCGTAGGCCCGGAGCCAATTCTCAACCGAAGCTACAAACGCATCCGTCCCCTTAAACATCGAAATGAGGTCACGCATTTCTGTTGACTGTTCGTTGAGTTCGCGCAAGGACTTCAGGGCCGCTTCGGCGGACGAGCGTGTAATGGAGGCACCATCGATAGCATACACCCTTGCCAGCAAATATGCCTGGGCCACATGCTGTGAAAACTGCACAGCCATTCGCAACCTTTCCATGGCCTGAGACAAGGCGCGAATTTCGGTGGTGGGATTGATTTTTGCGGCAGCCTCGGCACTTGCCACGGACTGGCTGATAAGCCACAGGGCCGTTTCCTTATCCTGCCTTACGCGTTCCACTGTCTTATCTGTCGGCTCAAGTAATTCTTTCAAGGCTGTGGAAGATGATTCATCTAAAAAGCGTTCCAATTTTCTATCAGCTATATCCATCGATGAGATTTTTCTTCCATCCCACAGGATGGGTATACCAAATATTCGGAAGATGAGGTCGTTTGTGGATTCCGTCAGCTTGAGGGCCGCCATGGCCTGCTTTGCAGCGGCACCATAACGCATTGAACACAGTTCACTCCATAGAACATCCGTGGGCTGGAAGGGGTCATCGGCCAGACGATGCAGTGCGTATAAGCCGACGGCATTGAAGGTATCGGGAACATAGTGGTCAGAGATATTGGCATGTACTATGAAACCCTTTGCGCCATTTGAAGCAGCCTTGAGAATAAGCCCGGCGATGTTGTTCATCCGTACATCGGGTAACAAGGGTCCAGTCGGGCAGCTGGTCAAATCAATCTCAATAGTAATATCACGCTTACCATACAGGGTCGGGTCAAAAGCTGTGGTTCCGCTGACCTGAAGCTGATATTCATCGAATGGTATTAGCAAACCAACATCTCTCGGAAGCGAGCGAATAAGACGCATGAATTTATCGTGGTCCGAATTCGTGCACTCACCCAAGCGCAGGCACAGCCGACTTTGAGCCTTGCGACAGAGAGCGTACAAATTTTTTAGTCCGTCTTCGGTTTGCTCACTGGATGGAAGCTGCGACAGATTAACGACAATACCTGTAAGATAAGGTGACATACGAAAAAGCTTCCGGACGGTTTCGCGGTTGGTTGTGTCAATCCAAGCAAATGTTTGTACCGCTTGTTTGCGAACCTTAGCCGACAAGTCAGACAGGACACGCATTGCCTTATTATCTCGCAAATCCAATCCGGCTTTGCCAAATCGCAAATCTATTCGTTTGAGGCGGAATTTTTCGATATCACGGGACAGCCTATCCAAATCCGGAACGTGTTCGGCATCCAAGACCCAGGCCCGGCCTGTGAATCCACGCAGATTCCTACGGCTTCGCTCATCCAAATTCAGTATACGCTTTGAACGGCAATAAATTCCCTGGATATCATTCTGGTGGAAGCGGAGGCCGGCCCCAACCATCATGCGGTCCGGATCGGTGAGGATTATTTCTCTCTCGCAGCCGCGGTCGGGCTTGAAGCCATCACTATAAGTCTTCATCTCGCCTAAGGTGCCATCCGCATTCAACCGTCGGGCCCAGATGCGTAACACTGTCACGTCCCACTCCGGCTCACCTGCTGCACCAAAACCTACAGCCACCCAGCCATCGGGCAGCATCACCTTCGCCTCGCAGGCATGATTTGGTTCGGAGCCAAGTTGAACTTCCCGCGGGTCGGCCAGTTTGCCGTTGGGCAGAAGCCGATGGTATCGGCAGTGCATTGTCGTGATGTTATCATAAGCGGCACGAAAGCCGAGACCTGTCAGGACACAGCCGTCGGGGACATCGTAGCGAAGTTCGGTTTTTTGCTGGGCATCTATACGGTCTTCAAAGAGGATAAAATCTCCGAGTGATATGTGACATACGGTTAGAGAAAAACAGAAGATAAATGCGAATTTAGGAAATGACATCACCCCTGGCCTTTCAAAGAAGATGTAATAAAATAAATTTTGAACCGGTTCCGAGCCGTCCCCAAGTTCGTCCCGACTTTTCGGGATTCACTTGAGGCTGCCACGCGTTGAAAGCACGAGATTGCCACGCGAACCTGCGGTTCACTCGCAATGACAGTCTTTTTGTTAAGGCTGTCACTCAACAATCTTATAGACCGTATCGCCGTCTCTTACCCGCTCCGGCACCTTCACTCCAATAGAGTCGCCGGCTTTGGCCTCCTGGACGGGCTCATTTTCAATCTGCATCGAGTCAACATTCAGTTCAAGGTCCGTAGTATGGCCTTTAATGCGGATTTTATCCCCTACTTTCAAAGATGCAGTCAACTCAATAGCCGCTACGACGGGGTGGGCAAAGAAATCCGATACTGTTCCAATTACCTCTTCAGACATTTGAATGCCTCCATCAAGTTATATTTACTTGCCTTTACGCCCAATTTGCGCTGCACAGTATTGTACCTAATCGGCTCTCAAGGGCAAGTCAAGACTTGACGGAAGACTATTTAGTTATATGAGTACAAAGTGACTTTACGTCCTTATTAGCAGGATTTCAATACTGATTTCCAAGTTGGATAAGTTTCACCAAGTAGCTTTTCGCATGAAAATCTACAACGCTTGACGGGTAAGACATTCGTGCGGAAGTTTCCCGCCATGCCGAAAAAGATGAATCTGTTCGGCAGAAACATAATGACAGAAAAGCCCATTGTTGTTATGATATTCTGCAGTTGATGTTACCCGGACATTTTAATTGCCTGTATCGTAAGGAGGTTCCCATGAATACTTTCAGATTAATTAACACTAAACTTAACGCTTTCGGCGTGTATGTGGTCGCCGCGGCTATCGTCTTAACGTCCTTTGCGGCTCCTTCGTGGTCGGCTGAACCCGGTTCGCCGGATACAGTCTGGCTGTCTTCGCTGGACCTTGATAAGATGACATCAGGATGGGGAAAACCTCAGGTCAATAAATCCATCGTAGGAAAGCCGCTCTCCATCGCCGGCAAAAAGTTTGAAAAAGGAGTGGGCACCCACGCAGGCAGTATGATGTATATCGACCTCCGGGGCGGCTCGAGGAAATTCTCCGCTTACGTGGGCGTCGATGATGAAGTTAAGGGAAAAACTGGAAGTGTCGAATTCCGCGTCTACGCAGACGGCAAATCGCTGTGGGCCAGCGGTGTAATGAAAGCCGGCGAACCTGCCAAGAAAGTTTCTGTGGACTTAAAGGGTATCAAGACACTGATATTAATGGTCGATTCCGCCGGCGATGGTGTCAACTTCGACCATGCCGACTGGGCCGAGGCAAAATTTGAGGTTACCGGCGCCAAACCAAAAGCGATAGACCCGCCGGTAATCAATGAGGAAAAGATAATTCTCACGCCGAAGCCCGGTCCGGAGCCCCGAATAAATGGGCCGAGTGTCTACGGCTGTCGGCCGGGCAGGCCTTTTATCTATCGCATTCCCTGTACAGGAGAGCGGCCGATAGCGTTTAGCGCCAAGAGCTTGCCTCGCGGTCTTAAGCTGGACAAAGCGACCGGCATCATCACCGGCACGACGCCGAAGAAACGCCGGCAGTACAGGGTGACCCTCACCGCATCCAACTCACACGGCAAGGCGCAGCGCAAGTTCAATATTGTTGTCGGCGATACCCTGGCCCTGACGCCCCCGATGGGATGGAACCACTGGTACACGTGGTACAACAGGATAACCGACAGGCATCTGCGAGAGGCTGCCGATGTGATGGTCGCCTCGGGGATGGCCGATTACGGATACCAGTACGTCAACATCGACGACTGCTGGATGATAAAGCCCGGCTCGAAGAATCCACAACTAACCGGGCCGAACCGTCATCCGGACGGGACAATAAACACCAACGCCAGATTTCCGGACATGAAGGCGATGACCGATTACATCCACAGCAAGGGCTTAAAGGCCGGGCTTTATACCTCGCCGGGGCCTTTGACATGTGCGGGCTTTGTCGGCGCATACGAGCACGAGCAGCAGGACGCCGATACATTCGCCGAGTGGGGTTTCGATTTTCTAAAGTACGACTGGTGCTCGTACGGCAGGATTGCCAAAGACCGGTCATTAGCTGAGCTACAGAAACCTTATATAAAGATGGGCGGGATACTCCAGAATCTCGACCGTGACATTGTCTTAAACCTCTGCCAGTACGGGATGGGCGAGGTCTGGAAATGGGGCGGGCAGGTCGGCGGTCATTGCTGGCGGACTACGGGTGATTTAGGCCTAGCTCGTGGGACGAATCTGCCGGGCTTCTATCATATCGGCCTGAGCAATGCTCGACACTTCGAGTACGCAAAGCCGGGCGAGTGGAACGACCCGGATTATATCCTTATCGGATACGTCGGCAACGCGCATAAAATCAACGAGCCTCCAATGCCCACGAAGCTGACGCCCAACGAGCAGTACAGCTATATGTCGATGTGGTGTTTGATGGCCGCTCCTCTGTTTTACTCCGGCGATATGGCAAGGCTGGACGAGTTTACCCTCAATGTCCTCTGCAACGCGGAGGTAATTCAGGTTGACCAGGACGCATTGGGGCGGCAGGCCAAGCCAATCGTCCGGACCAACCAGACGTTCATCCTTGCCAAGCCGATGGAGGACGGTTCGCTGGCGGTCGGGCTCTTCAATCTCGATGAGGTTGCCGGGCCGATATCGGTTAGCTGGTCACAGTTGGACATCGAAGGCCCGCGGAGAGTGCGGGACCTCTGGCGACAGAAGGACATCGGCATATTTGAGGACAGGTTCGAGATAGAAGTTCCCAGGCACGGAGTCGTTCTTCTCCGTTTCTTTCCCACACGCTCCGGCCCATAATGATAGAAGAGATTTTGCCGAACGTTTACTTGTCCAATCGTTAAAAAATTTCCAATATCACGGGGATTTCGTGCTGCGCTTAAATACCGCCGGACCCGGCTAGCCTCTTTACCGCTGTTTGTTTTCCCTGGCCGGCAAGTTTGTCCGTCCGAGCAGTTTCCACCCGGTCGGCAAAAGTATTGCAGCCATCGCTATTTTCAACAAATCGCCGGGGATAAAACGATACAGCCCTTCAACCAGCACCCCGCCGCTGCCCACTTGTAGTCTGAGGAGAAATATCATGCAACACAACCAAAGTAAGCCGAAAGCATAAATGACCAGATTTCCAAAAACCATCGCCAGAACGGTTGTTCCGATTCGCCGGTCCCATCCCTTCTCAGCCAGCAGACCCACCACGTACGCAGCAACAACGAAACCAATTAGGTACCCGCCGGTGGGTCCTGATAGCACCGCAAAACCACTCCTTCCATGTGCAAATACGGGCAATCCCGCTGCACCTTCCATTATGTATACAAGAACAGACAGGCTTGCTCGCCTTGCGCCAAGCAGCGCCCCTATCATCAACACGGCAAAGGTCTGCCCGGTAACGGGAATTGGCCAACCGAGCGCGAGCTGGGCGCACAAAGCAATTAGTAAAGAGCCGCCGACAACCAGGGCGATATCATATAGTGCAGCCAGCTTCTTCTCACAAGGCCGCAAAAGACCGGCCACAGTTACATTCGTCGACATATCTGCTCCGTTAATAAAGCTAACAAACTTCGCCTTACTCTTAAAACCTTTTGCTGCGGGCGTAAACTCAAAAACCCGCCGTCTGCTCAGTCATTTTATTTGAAACTTTTTCCTTTGTCAAACAAGATTCTGCGTTCGACATTCGACTCTTGTAAAAACGACTCACCGCAGAGCATACCAAGCACAGGGAGAAACTTAAATATAAAGCTAAAAAAACCCGCGGCTTCTGCGGACCGGCCTGCTGCGTGCCAACCACATTCGATATCCCCCCGCTGCACATCGCGCAATACGCACGACGCAATAGGAAAAACAATCGGGGCCTACACTGAATCAATCAGTATAGGCCCCGAACTGATGCAAAGCTAAAGGGCTAACCAGTGTTAACGCTGATTAAGGCCATAGTATCTCCTCAAGCCAGCTACCTGTCAAGAGACTGTAGTCCTTGAGGTTAATCCACTGGCTGCC
>SDBU01005116.1_pt1 | contig 15793 bp, 23 predicted proteins | sample 2277071 | NCBI WGS metagenome assembly SDBU01 (sample SAMN10397929, study PRJNA504765) | marine sediment metagenome | isolation source: marine sediment core GS08_GC12, 126 cmbsf | place: Arctic Ocean: Gakkel Ridge, Loki's castle | collected 2008
ATATTGGCTCAACTACCGTGATCATAAGCGAACAGCTGATGAGATGTACAAACATCTCCAACTTGAGGATATAAAACGAGTGAGGACATTGAAGTGAAAGTTGCATACATAGCAGGTCCATACAGAGCTACCAGCGAACGAAAGTTAGTTCTAAACATACGTGCGGCCGAGACTATTGCGATTGAACTCTGGAAAATGGGCTTCGTTGCATACTGCCCACATATGAATACAGCACACTTTGGTGGTCTCTTGCCTGATATAGTGTGGCTTAACGGAGGTCTAGAGATGGTAAGGCGTTGCGACTGCCTCATAACTGCACCAGGGTGGCGATACTCAGCTGGGGCAGCAGTTGAGCACGATAGAGCTTGCGAATGGAACATACCCATTTTTCATTGGCCACATGACATTAATGCTGTAGACCAGTTTGCGCACGAGGGGATAAATACTTAGGAGCTTGGGAAGTCTCATATATAAGGCCATACAAATGACTATAGACTCTACGTGGTTTCATCTCTCTCTACTGGACAATGGTCTTGGTCCATGGCTGTGGTGTCCACTCATGAAAACAACCTTGATTAGATTCTTCTGGATGAGAGCAAAATGAAACTATCACGCCGGCAATTATTCGCCGCGATGGCCGGAGCTGCGCTGGACCCTGAGAAGTTACTGTGGCGTCCAGGTAGAAAGCTCATCTTAATTCCGGCACCGAGTGTAAACCTTTGGATTCGTCGGTTTGAAGCTATGTACGTGATGCCACCAAACAGTATTAGCTTCCCATTCACGCCTGGCTTTGTTTACTATAAAGGTAATAAGTACTCGACAATTGCAGAGGCGATGAAATCACGTGATAACTCATAAAAAGTGCCCAACGTGCGGTAAGACCGCAGTCGTTGATAATGAACTTCGGTTCATGGGACTAACCATCCATCGCTACACCTGTGGTCATACAGTTACCGCAGTAGACCTCAAGAACAGCGACTACGATATTGAATCAAGCGACCACAAACACCCATACAAATTCCAACTTGAAGGTGCGACATTTCTTGAAGGTTGTAATGGTCGCGGAGCCATCTTAGATGAGATGGGCTTAGGTAAGACGATTCAAGCACTAATATTCCTCAAGAAACACCTAGAGTGTGCACCATTTCTCGTCCTATGTAAGTCAGGGCTGAAGATTCAATGGATGAAAGAGATCATTCGTTGGTGCGGCATGGATTGGATGCCTCAAATTATTGACTCTAGCTCCGATTGCATGCTGCCGGGATTTAAGTCTTACATTACGTCTATGGACCTTTTACGCCGCCTCAAGACTAACGATGGAAATGCAACTGCATTTCATAAACTGGGAGTCAAGACCATCATTATAGATGAAGTTCAGCACATTAAGAATTCTCAGTCGAAGCGTACTAATGCAGTACGGCAATTATGCAAGGAGCTGGACTACATCATTGGTCTATCAGGTACTCCGATTAAGAATCATGCCGGAGAGTACTTCCCAATCCTCAACATTCTATATCCTGAGAAGTTTCCCCAAGAGGCTAAGTTCCTCTGGAGTTGGGTTGATACCTATTGGGATGGGTACAAACAACGCATAGGTGGGATCAGAAACCCTAAGGAATTTAAGGAATACACGAAAGATTTCTTAATCCGCCGCACGAGGCAAGAGGTGCTACCTGATCTACCGACAGTTAGTAGAGACTTCAGGTTCTCTGATCTAGGTCCAGCAGTCGAGGAAGCTTACAAGAAGATATTCAAGCAGTTTCAGGTCTATTACAATAGCAGTGGCGAGGATGATAAGTTCGTTCGTGAGTCGAACGTAATGGCATTTTTGGCTAAGATGCGCCATTTAACAGGCGTTGCTAAGATAGAGCCATGTGTTGACTTTGTCTCAGACTTCCTTGAGGAAACAGATCGTAAGATCGTCATTTTCGTGCATCATAAAGATGTAGGGTTTGCTCTGACTTCTAGGCTTAGCGATCTTCTTAAGGATCAGAGACATAAGGTATTAAGTCTAACAGCAGACCTAGATAGCAATAAGCGTGCTGAGATCGTACGTACCTTTGAACTTGATGACTACCGCGTACTAGTAGCGTCTACTCTCGCAAGCGGTGAAGGATTAAACCTGCAATTTTGTTCTGACTGTATTTTACTAGAGCGGCAATGGAATCCTGCTAATGAGGAGCAAGCTGAATGTCGTTTTATTCGTATCGGACAAGAGGCGGATAAGGTAACTGCCACCTACTTCGTTGCAGTTGGTACGGTTGATGAGTTCTTCAGTGAACTAGTCGAACGTAAACGTGAGATTATTAGTACCACACTTGATGCAGCTGCATCTAAGTGGAACGAATCTGCTTTAGTCAAGGAACTGACTGAGGTATTAGCAGCTAGTGGAGGTAAGAAATGGGGTTGGTAAATTATGAGCGATGCTCGTGTGGAGTTGGTTGCGTTTATCATGATGATTTAGATGTCGGTTACTGTCGCGGTAAAGTAAAAGCATTTAACATGTCAGCCATCAAATTAGCACCAGTATGGGTACATGTTTGCGAAGCTCACATGGAATTGTACAAGAGGGAGCAAAATGGGAAAAGTTTGTGAAGTTTGTAGTGATCCTTGCATCTACCACAATAAATCAGATGTTGGCGAATGCCACGGTGAGGTAATGGTAATCTATACTGTGAGGAGCGAAGACGACAGTTACTGGAAACTGGTGCATACCTGCGAGGTGCATAAAGATTTGTACTGGAAGAGGGAGCAAAATGGGAAAAGTTGTAGCAGTTAGTCCTAGCAGACTCAACACAATGCAGTCGTGCATGTGTAAGTACGATCTTACATACAACGAGAAGTGGGTGTCGGTTACTGCACCAGACTATCTTGAGGAAGGTACTTTGATGCACAAGATGCTGGCGCAATACTACAAGCTGAAGATGCACCGGCCTCGTTGGCAGCAGAATAAGAAAACCCATGCTGACATTGTTGATATCTGCGTGCGGGTGGGCAATCATTTTGCAGTATCGATGTTACTAGACTACGATAAGGTCGAAAACGTAGTCAAATCATTTCGTGAGTATTGCACCTTCTACGCTAATGATGGATGGGATAATATATTATTCGTTGAGTCCCCAGCTGCGAAGGTGCTATACGAGAGTGACAATCTTACTATCTTGGTTGAAGGCATCATAGATTTAGGCATAGGTCTGAGCAACTACTCCATCATGCCAGTTGACTTCAAGACCGCCAAGCAAAAGAAATACCCAGAAGAAATGAGCAACCAGTTCATTGCATATTGTTGGATGCTCGGGGTGCAGAACATAGTAATAGGTAAGGTCGGACTCCAGAAAACTAAGACTGGAGCAGACAAGTTTCAACGTCATACGTTATCATACACCCAAGACATCATTGATGAGTGGGTATCTGACACCATTTGGTGGGTGCAGTTCTGTTTAGAGTGCGAGGAGCGGGATTATTATCCCAAGAATCGTACTTCGTGCGAAAAGTACGCCGGGTGTATATTCAAGAAGGTTTGCATGTCAGATCGGCTACTTCGAGAGTGGAAGCTCCGGAGTCGATTTGAAGTGAAAGAACGTAAAGGTTTTGGAGGTGAATTGTGAGATGGATTAAAACATTCGGATCACTGTGCTTTATGGCATGGTCGTTGTATGTCATGTTCTTGGTCATTCGCATATTACTTAGGATAGGAGGTTAAGAAATGACGGAACACATCCATAAATACATGCGCGTGAAGCTCTCTGAGACATACACTGTCTTTAAGTGTATGATTCCAGGTTGCCCGCACTATATTTGTAGGGAGCTGGTGATAGGCCGGCAGAGTATCTGTTGGAAGTGCGAGGAGCCTATGATCTTGACCATGAGGTCCACGACGCTGAAGAAGCCTCATCATCTTGGCTGTACGAGGGAGGTATCAAGTGGAACAGGTAATATATAACATCGAGCATCTTCTTGAGTTAGTCCTAGCTGAGATGAAGTCCCAGCATGCATGGACAAAAGAGCAGCACGCTAAGAACCTAGAGGCTATCCATAAGCGTCATGCAGCTCAAGACCTAGTTGAAAAGTTCTACCGGGATAGGGTCGAGGAAGTACGTGCGAGGGAGAAAGATGCCTAAGCAGTGTATGTGCGGCGATCCCGAATGCTCCCGATGCTATCCAGCTACCTATGAACGGCATCGGCAAATTAGGAGAAGTCTAGAGTTTGCAAGCTGGTGCATGAACTGTCATGAGATCGTCGATGATACTAAGTGGTGCTACAATAGGCTACTATGTCAGGATTGTCGTCTCAAGTTGTTAGGAGCAATAAGGAAATTCAAGGAGGTAGTATGAAAGAGCATGTAACTACTGGTAGGACGGCTCTAGTGGATGTGTTGCGAGTACGACATAGAGTTTGTTCCTGCATGGGGGATAGCATGCTCGGCAAACCTATCAAGTGCCACAAGTGTCTGCCAGGCACTTTGAGCAGTGACGTGCGGGAATTGGTTGCGCAGGGTTGTATTGTAGGCTGTGGACACATCCATCTATACAGCAAGGGTTACCTTAGAAGGATGGCACTACTTAAAGAGATAAACCGTTTAGGGGAGGAAGTTGCCTTGAAGATCTTGGAGAATGAGGAGAAACTATGAAACGTAATTATTGCAATATCAACAATAAGTTACAAGTACTGAAACGGCTTGAAAGTCACACTTGCGTAGAAGGCAATCATTGGTTATGGACAGGTCAAACTAACTCTAAAGGCTATGGGGTAGTCAAGATTCAAAGAAAGTCGTGGTTGACACATAGACTATCAGCACATTTGCATCTAGGACTGGACCTAGATAACTCAGAGCAGTTTGCTCTACATCAGGATAGTCTATGTAGGCATAGAAATTGCTGGAATCCAGATCACCTCTATGTCGGTTCGAGGCATGACAATTGTCGTGATAGGACTGTTAGAAGATCACTAGCGACAGAGTTTAAGTGCGGGCATCCAAAGACGCCAAAGAATACGTACAATAACCACCAACCTTCATGGCCAGGTGGCATTGAGCAAGTTTGTAGGACCTGTGAGCTGCAAAGAAGGGGAAGAAATTAGATGAAACTAGAGAATCTAGAGGAACAAAATCGTGTGTTTGCGCTGTTCAAAGGTGATCCGAAGACTGGAAAGGATATTGCAGCACACTCATTCGCGTTGGCTGGCCCACTATACTCAATGGACCTTGATGCTAGGATGGAGAGTGTTAAGTACTTCTACACCAAAGTACTCCCACGTCCTGACATCATTGCCAATATTGAGTATGATCGGTTCACGGACTTCTTTGAAATTCATCGTAAGTTAGAGGAGCTTAAGGTTAGCTGCCCCTACGAGACAATTATATTGAGTTCACTGACCTCACTTGGCCGCAAAGCGATGAACACGATGTTAAATACACGTGATGCAGCAACGGCACAGAAGAAGAATCGTGGTGGTATCATACTGCACGTTGTAGAGGACTTCGGTGGGGAAGCTAATGCTATAATGATGACGCTAGATGCGCTAATGGTTATTAGCTTGAAGTTCAATGTCAACGTCATCATGACAGCACACATTATCGATCCTGGACCTGGTGCTTACCGTCCTACGCGTACGCTACTAACGGGGGGCAAGAAGATTGCAGCGGAAATTCCAGTCTCATTCAATGAGGCGTATCATTTCTACGTCAAGACCTCTGGTGGTATGGAAATGAGTTCTGATGATGACCTGTCACGCCGCTACGAGGTACATACACGTAGTATTGGTACCGACTGGGCATCGACAGCATTAGCTTTGCCGGATCGAATCGACTTTACTGACAAGCTCCTCTACGAGGAGATCATGAAGCATATGAAAAAGGAGGAATAATGTCAACTCATAGGCAGATGGAAGACAAAAAGTACTGCACCTGCTGTGGTAACCTAGTTGGTTGTGACTGTTTTGGGCAGGGGTCTCAGAAACGACATATCAAGGAATGTGAGGCTAGAGAGCTAACAGCATTAAGCCAGCGGGATGCGCTGAAAAAGCAGCTCGCTATAGCACGAGACCGCATCAAGAAGCTAGAGTCACGTTTGGCAGCGCGGCACAAAGCTGACGTCAAGCGAATCAATATTGGTGCGTTCAAGTTCGATGAGGGGATAGGATGACTAAATACATACTAATCTTAATCATTCTAGCCTCAAGTGCAGCCGCCCAGGGTAAGCTCTGGACAGCTTCAGTTGTAACGCTAACTGCTGGAATCGGACTAGACTTAGCATCGAGCTATGGCGAGTATGAGGCAAATCCATACTTGCGCGGCGCTGATGGTCGTCTAGGAGCTAAAGGCGTTGCTATCAATGTAGGCGTAGTATCTGCCTTAATTACATCACGTCTGCTTGGCAAGCGTCTTCCTCGTAAGTTCAAACGCGTGCTAACAGCAGTGAATTTCAGTATCACCGGACTTCGAGTTGGCACTGCGGTACGAAATTGGAGATTGTACTAACGGCCTAATAAGCAAATCAACCAAACAAGGAGAAACTATGTCATTACCATTCAACATCACGCGGGAGGACTTGCTTCGTAGTAAACTCGTCACTCCTGGGTGGTACGACGCAAAAGTCGTCACGGTCGAGCAAGTTCCGGCCAAGACTGACGGCTCGACAAATACCAATGTCGAGATCAGGATTCTCGGTGGGGGGTTCGAAGGTGTTCTTATCAAGCGAACCTTCTCCGAGAAAGCTCCGAGCTTCGCCATTTCCTTCATCGAAGCTGTTACTGGGAAGCCTATAGGGGCTGATGGTGGGCAGTTCGATATCGAGAAGTCAGTTGATGTTAAACTCAAAGCCTACATCAAGAACGAAGAGTACCAGAATCGGATGGTCAACAGGGCCGAGGACTTCAGAGCTATCTCGTAATGATAGACTTCAACGGAGATCGCACGGAAGTCACTCTCGGTCCCGGTAAGTTTGAGTTCACATACCCTGTCAAGTTTGGGGTACTACCGGACACAAACATAACCGGAATCGCTTGTAGTCCTCTTGCGCTTGATAGCCAAGAGGAAATCAGTGAAGAGGACCTCGAAGCTGAGGCTCTCGCTGACGAAATCGACGACGACCTTGAAGATGACGACGAAGAGGATGGGGTAGAGCTACCTCCTTCTAACGCTTAACCCAGAGGCGTGGTTATTGAGTACGGTGGCCACGCCTCGTAACCAAAAAGGAGAAATTATTATGGATATGAGAGCACCAACACATGATGGTCCCAGTTACGATATGACCAAACCCGATGGCAGGATGAATGACGTAGCCAAAGAACCTGCCAAGTCAGGAGCTATACCGCAAGCACTTACGAGTCTTGAGAAGAGGCTTGAAATGCTCTGTTTGGCTACTAAGGAGCTAGAAGAGACGTTAGGCCCAATTCTGCTGCCTGTCGAAAAATCAACTGCAACGGAACAGGATCAGGCTCAGGCTATGATTAAGATGTCTCCGATCGCAGTCATGATAGACAACCTAGCTGGACTCCTGCACCTTCGATTTCTAGCAATCGAGGAGCTTCGGCAGCGTGTTGATTTGTGAGGATAATGATGCCGTCGCCCAAAGAAACGGACTGCGAGTTTTACTTCCCACCAATCCCTGATACGGTTGTGTGTTACGAACTGGGAGATGAAGACAATCTTATAGGTGCTGGATCTACTAAATCCAGTGCGTATGCAAATTTAGTACTTCAGCATATACTGCGGGAGGACGAGGGGCTTAAGGCTGACATTGCAGTATCGGAGTTTCGTGCTGAACGAAAGCTGGAGGGTAACGATGGAGATAGTTGACGTTCTACTTGACTCACTGAAACTTCCACCAGATTACAAGGAGGATGAAGACCAGGTTAAAGCAATGGCGCAGTCCATTAAGGATCGTGGGCTGCTTCAACCTATAACGGTAAAAAGTGACGGCACGATTGTCATTGGACGCAAGCGGGTGTGTGCTATGCGTCGTCTGGAGTGGGCTACAGCTCCCTGTATACTCATGGCTGATGAGGTATCAAAGGACGAGTGCCACATCAGCTCCCTGCATGAGAACCTCAAGCGGTCTAACCTTCCCTGGCATGAGCAAGTCATATTAGAGAAGGAGTTGCATGATCTGCGTCAGAGTCAGCACGGAAAAGGCAAGCAGGGTAAGAAGGTTGGATGGTCTCTACGTGATACAGCAAGGGAGCTTGATATAGCACTTGGCTCGCTGAGTGAGGATTTGAGACTGGCTGAAGCACTACTTAGTGACCCAAACTTGAAGAAGGTTGGTGACAAGACAACTGCTAAGCGTGTTATTCTTGCTGGGCTCAGGTTAGCTACTCAAGAGGCGGAGGCTCGGCTGCCCACTGATTACCCGACTAACGTAACCCATCACGGTAGCGCAGAAGTTGTTCTGGGAGTCTACCCAAACAACTTCTTTGATGTTTGCCTAACTGACCCACCTTGGCTGGAGTTCAAAGACGGTAAGCTAGTCAAGGACGAAGCTACGGAGTCCGTGTTCCCTGAGATCTATCGGACTATGAAGCTGAATTCGTTTCTGTACGCGTTTGTCTCAACTCAAGACTGGTTCGTTTACCACCGCATACTTCCAAAGATGGGATTTCGTATGCAGAAGTGGCCGTTGATCTGGATCAAGGAGAATACGTTAACTCACGGCACACGATCATGGGAGTATCAACGTGACTTCGAGCTAGTATTGTTGGCTGTGAAGGGAACACCATCTCTAGCCAATTCAATGCTGAGTGCTGTATCATCTTGTCCGATTGTTGCTCCAAGCAAGCGAATACACCAGAATGAGAAACCAACTGCTGTCATCAATCGGTACATTGAGCACAGCACGTTTGAAGGATCAATCATACTTGACCCGTTTGCTGGGTCGGGCGTGGTAGGCGTGGCCGCGAAAGCTCTTGGACGTCGCTACGTTCTGATTGAACGTGATGGAGCGGCGCATTCCAATATCGTTGAGAGGTTGGAGGAATAAGATGGCTAAAACTTTGAAATATAATCCAGTAATGAGTGACCAAATCATGGGGATAGAACTTTCACGTGTCATTACTGGATTTTTACACGATAGGTACGAACACGTTGATCTCCAGGAAGTCAACGTACAACTCAGCGACGGGCTTGAGGGGTTTCTTGAGGGTCTTATCACTCAAAATGTTGAAGGAGCTAAAGATTTGCTTTGTACCCTCAGAAAGTACGGCTCTCTTAGGATACAAGAAGCATAGTGCCCACGTACGTTAAAGGTTACGGACCCTCAACTGCTGACCTGATGGTAGTTGGGGAGGCTCCGGGGAAAGCTGAGGAAGAGCAGGGTATTGCCTTCGTTGGTCTCAGTGGTAATATTCTAAGGGGAGTAGCACGAGATGCAGGATTCTCACTGGAGCAGGCTTATCTGACTAACGTAGTTAAGATCAGACCACCTGAGAATAAGATACGTCGGCTGCGTGAGCTTGGCAAGTCAGTAGAAGACTTCCTTCCTCAGCTCTGGGAGGAGATTAAGGAAATCAATCCTAAGTGTATCCTCGCTGTTGGCGAGACAGCATTGAATGCCCTAGTCGGTGTAAAAGGCATAACAAAATACCGAGGGTCAATCCTAGCGAATTGTCGCAGCGTGCTGCCTAAAGTAGTACCGACCCTTCACCCAGCCTCCCTGTTACACCAAACCACATCCGGCGGACCTAAGTCCTGGAAGGAGTTATCCTACATTCGTTTTGATGTAGCTCGTGCAGTGGAGCAATCCAAGTTCAGGGAAATCGTCAGACCGGAACGTACACTGATTGTTGCTCACAACTCATTAGACCTCGTTCGGTTCCTTGATAGGCACGTCAAAGAATCTATAGTCTCAATTGACGTCGAAACATACAAGACAATGCCACAGTGTATCGCGTTTGCCTTCAGCAAGCACGAGGCATTGTCTGTGCCGCTACTTAATACGCTGAGTGCGACCAATCCTGAAGGTATACCACCATTCGATCAAGCGTATGTCTGGAAGCTAGTTGCTGAATTCCTCCATGATACGCGGATCAAAGTTATCGGACAGAATCTTAAGTTCGATGAGCGGATATGCGAGAAGGCTGGTCTCAAGATGCACGACATCTACTTTGATACCATGCTTGGTTGGAAGACGGCATACCCAGAGTTTCCAGGCGCATTAGAGTTCATCGCATCCGTAGTAACTAAGGAGCCTTACTGGAAGGATGAGGGATCGGAGTACAACCCAAAAAAACATAAGCTATCTCGGCTACTGCTCTACAACGCAAAGGATGCAGCAGTTACGTTTGAGTGCTACGAGCAGATTCGAGATATCCTAGTGGAGATGGGAACATTTGACTGGTTCATGGAACACGTTATGCCATTGCATCGACTGTACTATGAGCTAGAAGATGTTGGTCTCCTAGTTGATGTGGCTGCGAGGAAGGGACTCCGAGTAAAATACGATGGAATGGTAGAAGTACGTCACGCAGAGCTAGTCGAACTAGTCGAGCATGACATCAATCCTAATTCGCCTAAGCAGGTTGGCGATTTATTGTACGGGGAGCTGAAGTGCCCAGTAAGGAAAAACGTAGCGGAGGACACACTTAAGTCCCTAATCAATAACATTCTAAAGGACGAGAAAAGGAAGCGTATCCTTACTCTTATCCTAGAGGAGCGAAAGGTTAGGAAGACTGTTAGCACCTACCTCAAAGCCAAACCATCTGCGGATGGCAGGATACACACGCAGTATCGCATAGTTGGAACAGAGTCAGGTCGGACATCAACCTCAGTTCTAGAGCCTCCAGTCTCTGTAGAGAAAGAGGGCATTGCTCTACAGACTATGACGAAGCATGACTCTGTAGGTGTTGATGCCGGCGGAGCTGACCTACGTAGCATGTTCATCGCAGATCCTGGGTATGTTCAGTTGGAAGCTGACCTGTCACAAGCTGAGGATCGCGTTGTCTCAGTTCTAGCTAAGGACTGGGACGCATTCAAGATTTACAACAAGACCAAGTTCAAGTACAATAAACATGGTCTTAAAGATGATCGGCATGTGCTAACAGCAGTAGCTGTATGTAGTTTATCCTTTGAGGATATAACGCACCAGGATCGTCAGATGGGAAAGAAGGCACGACACTCAGGCAACTACAACATAGGAAAGCACCAACACATGCTCAACCTAGCGAGGTATGGTAACATCTTCATATCAGAGTGGCGTGCAGGTCAGCAATTAAAGAAGTTCCACGCGGACAATGAAAACATACGTGGTGTATATCACGCTGAAATACAAGAGGCACTAGAGGTTAATGACTGCGTGCTAGTATCCCCACACGGACGCAGAAGAACATTCTTTAATAAGTGGGGACCAGAGATGTTCAAGGAAGCGTACTCATTCATCCCACAAGCAACTGTATCAGATCAGTTGAAGTTTGCCATGCTTCGTATTCGTAAGCGTCTACCACGTAATCTATTCAAGTTCATCCAAGAGAGTCACGATTCATTCCTGGCACTAGTACACAAAAGTATCCTAAGCCTAGCTGCTACAATTGTCCGCGAGGAACTAACAACCCCAATCAACTTCACAAACTGCACACTGTTGCGTGACTACAACTTGGTCATTCCATGTGAGATTAAAGTCGGAAATCGTTGGATAGATAAAAGTGATGAATTTCCGGACGGTCTAGAGGTCTATGTCTAACTGGATAGATAGTATACTACTAGCAACTAGAGAGAACGAAGCTCCGCAAAGGTTCTTCTATTGGTCGGCACTCGCAGCTATATCGGCAGCCATTAGAAAGAATGTGTGGCTTGAGAGATGGTACTACAAGCTATACCCAAATATATACGTGTTTCTAGTTGCCAAGTCAGGTCTTAAGAAAGGAATACCTGTGAACTTGGCTAAGAAGCTGGTGGCTTCAGCTGACTGTACCAGAACAATCTCAGGCCGCAATTCGGTCCAAGCTATAATAACAGACTTATCCAAGGCATACACCAAGGAAAATGGTCAGGTAATTAGCGCGGCGCATGGATTCCTCATCAGCGGTGAGCTTGCTTCGTTTCTCATACACGATCCTGATGCACTCACTATTCTGACAGACTTGCACAACACACATGAGTATGAGAAAGAATGGAAGAACTCGCTAAAGTCAACCGGGGTCGAGAAGTTGAAGTCTCCGTGTCTTACGTTGTTAGGAGCTACTAACGAGATTCACTTTGCTGACGCCGTGCCATCAAATGCTATTGGTGGTGGATTTGTAGCTCGGACATTCATTGTCTTTAGCGAGGAGCGAGGCATCATCAACCCACTCACGGAAAAGCCAGAACACATAGTTGATATAGCAAGTCTTGCAAGTTACCTGCGTGAAATATCACAAGTGAAGGGTGAGTTTCAATGGTCCGTCGAAGCAAAGCAGGTGTACGAAACTTGGTATTATAAGTATGTGCAGACACAACACAGCGATCCAACAGGTACGATGGAACGGATGACAGACCAGGTGATTAAGGTTGCTATGCTGTTGTCTTTGGCAGAGGACTTAGAGCTAGTAATTCGTGCACATCATATTCACAAGTCCTTAGAGGTCTGCCTAGAGTGTGTAGCTGGAGTTAGGAGGGTAACTATGGGAGCCGGTAAGTCGCCACTCGCGGCGCAAACGAAACTAGTCTTGCAGGAGTTGATTGACCGACCAGATCATACGGTGGAGCGGGCTAAAATACTGGCTAAGTACTGGGGAGAGTTCGATCCTTTCGACCTGGATCGAATCATAGAGACTCTTGCCGCATCCGGGGCAATTACTGTGTCATCAAATCGAAAGACCTACGTTTTGACGCAGTCAACATTGGAACAATATACGAGATATAAGGAGGAACTACAATGAATCGACATGCAGAATGGATAAACGAACTGAGCAAGGCAGTACATTATGCAAACAAGGGATGGTGGACTGACATCGAAACGGGGCAACCACTACAGCGCAATGTTGGTGGGCTTCTTATGTTGTGTGTATCAGAGTTATCAGAGGCTATGGAGGGTCACCGCAAAGATCTGATGGATGACAAGCTACCACATCGTAAGATGTTTGAGGTTGAATTAGCAGACTGCCTCATCCGAGTATTCGACATATGTGGTGGCTTTGATCTTGATGTCGGTGGAGCGTTTATGGAGAAAATGGAGTACAACGCAACCCGTGCCGATCATAAAGTGGAGCAGCGCCTAAAAGCTGAAGGTAAGAAATACTAACGGATTTTATACCCCTTACCAGGAGGTCGGACCCTGTACTTACCTCTCTTACCCCCCTTTGATTCGTAGGTTTGAACTCCAGCTCCAAGTACTGCAAGAGACCCACCTAGTGGGATAAGATCAGGATTGTGCTCAGCAAGATCGTATATGTCCTCGATGACCATTGGGGCATACAGATCTTTTAATGTCTGTGAAACAGTAAGTTCATCCCCTAGAAACGTCTCGTCAGTAAGCATGTTGTGAACGAAACCTGCAGCTGGAGATCCCTTGGAGCGGATGAATCTTCCTATAGTATCTAACCTAGTCCGTTTGGGGTAACCTTCACCAACCCTTGAAACTTTTCCAGTTGAGGAGCTAACTGATTCACCTGTCCAAAGCTGCGCTGCGTATCTAATTGGTACCTGAAGGCCACCACCGAAAGATATCCTAGTAGGTCCGATCTTCACCTTAGCCCAGTCAGAACTCCTCATATCAGTCTCAACCTCCGCACCCCCGAGCTTTGCTAGTGTTAGGATCGTCGTTAGCAAGGTTACATTGGCGAATAGATCCTTGAGCGCCTCTTTCCTCACGAGTGGGTCGATCTTCTTACTGACGTAGTTACGTGGGTTGAGCAAGTCTAGTCGTGACTTAACAAACTTAGGAGAGTAGAACACAGCATTTAACTCAACAGCTATCTTCTCGAACTTGCCTAGATCCCCACGACCTGTAGCTGAGTTGATGTAGGTTGCTATGTCCTTCACCAGCTTAGGTTCCTTCGCTGGGTTCCTTCCAGTCTTCTTGGCCAGGGCTATAAAGGAGTCAAATACGTCAGCCCTGACTCTGTTTAGATAGGTGATGTAAGTCTGGTTTGACTGTTTGATTATTGGAATCTTGTCCGTCCACGGAGCCGCAAAGGCTTCCTCCCTCTCTGCTACAGATCTACCCATTCTAGTTATAGATAGCCCACCCTCCTTCATCATCCCATACGTAGGCCGTGATGTGATCTCAGCTTGGCTTGCCTCGAAGTTCTTTTCACGGAGGGACTTAATCATTGGACCAAGTGCGCGCGCGGAGATCACTGGATGCCTAGGTATAAGCCACCACCCCTGCCTGAGCGGAGCTGACAGGTCCATAGATGACTTTGCGGACTTTGAGACGTTAGCTACTTGCAGACCTAGATCCTTAAGTTTTGTTAGTCTAGACCGGTTGTCTAGTATCGCTTTGATGGTCTCTGGTTTGAAGACGCGTTCTAGCAAAGCAAGCTCACTTTTCGTTGGCAGTTTGCCCTCAAGGGCACCAGTTAGGGCATCACGAGCAGTAACAGTTTCAAAGTACTCAAGTCCTTTAGTCTCCTGTACTTTGATGAGAAGTTTATCGACCGACTCTTGAGGTAGCCTCTCTCTTATTGCGTCAAGACGTACTTTAGTATACTCACCTGCTAGCTGTGCTTTCTCAGCTCGAAGGCCGGCTTCACCCTTTACTTTTTTGCCGACCGCTGCCGCTGCTCCAACTCTCTTACTTCTTTCAGCAGACCGAAGTGACTCTTGCTCTTTAATTAGTCGTGGAACTAACTTGAGAGCTTCGACGAGTTGATCCTCTGGCTCTAACTTCTTAGCCTCAACTTTTACTCCAGGCTTCTCAACCTTAATCCTAGCAGGACGTGCAAAGCTCTTAGATGGATTGTAGGCTGCTGCCTTACCAACACTCTCTCTAAGACCCTTGACAAACCCTCCAGGAATAGTAATAGATCCTCTCTCAGATGGCTTGCGTACTTTAAGTCCCTTATCCCTTTGTTGCTCAACCATCTTATCAAATGCCCTGGCAGGCATGTCAGCTTCTGTAGTTTTGCCAGTCTTATTGGTGAACTTGTACTTGACTTGTCCCTTTGATGCTCCAAGAACTTCGTACATACCATTAGGAGCTTCGAACTTATCACCCTTTTCAAAGAATGTGCCTGGAGTCACTTTCGTCGGAGGCTTGTGGACTTTGACTGAGGGAGTTCGTTCGGCACGTGAACGAACCTGTGGTTTTGGTATTTTTGTCGGAGGCTTTTCAGCCTTGGGAACTTCAGCTTTAGCTTTAACTTCAGCAACAGTTTTAAGAGCCTGATCAGCAACAGATAATTTAGGAGCCTCGGGTACTGCTGTCTCGGTCCGAGCCGGGATGGCGGCTCTAGGAACGGGAGCAGCCACGACCCGAGGCTCCATCACCGCGGGAGCCGTTGGAGGGGGTAACTCTCGCGGTGTTGCCAGCTGTGACGGAGCAGCTGGCGTCCGTGGTGGGGGCTCAAACTTAAAGGGAGGTGGTACAAGCCCAGGTTTTTGAGCACCGATGGGAGCCTTAAGTGGAGGTTCAGTGACAGGGCCCTGAACTCGCCTACTCCTAACTAGCGATGCAGTTGCGTCATTAGTGGGAGCTGGTAGTAGTCTCTGCTGTGGTATTGGGGCTGTCGGTTCTGGAGTTACTACTGGTCCTGCCTTAGGTGCAGGTAAAGCTAGTTGAGGTTTGCCTTCAGTTATCTTGGCACGCGGTGAAATCGGAGGCGTCTTTATGGGAGATGAGACTTTAGGAGCTAGACCCTTTAGCATTCCAGCACCTTTAG